>Ga0070734_10001981_pt1 | contig 26956 bp, 16 predicted proteins | sample Coa_R1_8_FD_66444 | JGI IMG/M metagenome (GOLD analysis project Ga0070734, IMG submission 66444) | Surface soil microbial communities from Centralia Pennsylvania, which are recovering from an underground coalmine fire - Coalmine... | ecosystem: Environmental > Terrestrial > Soil > Unclassified ... | reverse complement strand
CAAGCAAAAACAGTTAGAGTTATTCAGGCAAAATGAACAGCAAAAAATAAGGCAGCGTACATCGGAAGATTTTCACGATGAGCTCGGCAACAAACTCACAAGAATTTCTTTGCTCACTGACATTCTGCAAAGAAAAGCAGGCGGCAGTGATTTGGAAAAAAATAATATCATTCAGCAAATCAAAGAAAACGTGCTTGCATTATATGGCGGCACGAAAGATATCATCTGGTCATTGTCACCCGGAAGTGATAATCTCGTCGAAATATTAAAACGAATCAAACATTTTGGAGATGAGCTTTTTCAGGATTCCGATATTGAATTTGAATTTAGAGGTCTTAATGAAATAAAACCTGAAATTCAATTGCCGATTGATTACAGCAGGAACCTCATCATGATCTATAAAGAGATTTTGAATAACAGTTTGCGCCATTCTCAATGCACAAAAGTATCAGTGACGGTTAAAAACATAACTAATGATGAAATATTAATCCTGCAGGAAGATGATGGCAAAGGCTTTAATGAGAATGAAATTCAGAAAGGAAATGGATTAAATAATATCCGCCAACGTGCATCACGAATAAATGCAGCAATAAAAACAGAAAGTGCAGACGATGCAGGCACTAAAATATTTTTAAGTTTGAAAATCCCGTCAAACGGGGGATAGAAGGTTATAAAAATTAAATCATTTTTGTATGAAGCGAACGTTGAAAAAGAAACCGATGGGAAATGATTCTGTAATCAGATTAGCTATCATTGAAGATGATGAAACCATCAGAAAAAGTTATATGTTTCTATTGGGAAATGAACCTGATTTTGAAATTGTAGCGACATGCTCTTCATTTGAAGAAGCACAAAATGCATTGAATGAAAGTGTGCCCGACATCATTTTACTTGATGTGCAACTGCCCGGCGTTCGTGGAGTTGATGCAATTCCATTATTAAAAAAGATCGTACCAAATGTGCATGTGCTTGTGCTCACTGTTTATGAATCTGAGGATATGATTTTTACCGCATTGAAAAACGGCGCATCCGGTTATCTCACTAAAAATATTTCTGCTGAAAAAATCATCGAATCTGTAAAAGAAATAATGAGTGGAGGTGGCGCAATGAGTTCCGGTATTGCAAAACTGGTGATGCAATCTTTTCAAAAAAGCACAGATTCGCCGCTCACAAAAAGAGAAACACAAATCCTCGAAGGCGTTGCAAACGGAAAGAGCAGGGGCAAAATTGCTGCAGAACTTTTTATTGATTTGGAGACAGTGAAAACGCATATCAAGAACATTTATCACAAATTAGATGTGAATTCAAAAGACGAAGCGATTAAAGTAGCAAGAGACAGTAAATACATTTAGCGCTCATAGCAACGCATCTGCAAATTTTTTTGCCGTTTACATATATCCCCCTAAAAGGGGTAGAATTCTTTTTGAGCAATCAGTTTATTTTGTTCTTATCATTTTCTTCTGCTAGCTTGATATTGCAAAAAAAAAATTCTCATGAATAAATTTTTCTTTTTGTTAGTGATTATTTTTTTATGTGCTTCCAGCTATAAGAAAAATGAAGAAGTGAAAAAGCAAAATGAAAAACCAATTCTTTTTGCAGAAGGCATTATATCAACAGAAGATGATGAATTTGGTGCTACGTTCACACCGGATGGAAAGACTTGCTATTTTACCATGAAATCTCCTTCTACAATTTCAAGCAGTGTCGTTGTTATTTGTGTTTCTCATTTTCAAAACGGACAATGGACAGCACCTGAAATTGCTTCTTTCTCGGGAAAATATCACGACTTTAATCCTTGCATTTCTCCCGATGGAGAAAAACTTTTTTTTATTTCCAGCCGCCCTTTTGAAAACCGAAAGAGCGCAGATGCTGATATATGGATGGTGAAAAAAACTGACAATGGTTGGAGCGAGCCCGAAAACATTGGAGCGCCTGTGAATACAAAAGGATGGGAGTTGGGATGTTCTGTTGCGAGCGATGGCACTCTTTACTTCAGCACAACCGGGATTTCCGGTAATCCGGATTTATATAAAAGCAAATTCGAAAATGGCAAATATCAGAAACCGGAAAGCTTAGGTGATAGTATTAATAGCATATACTCCGAGACAGATCTTTTTATAGCGCCAGATCAAAACTATATCCTGTTTGCTTCGCAAGGCAGGCCGGATGGGATGAGTGATGCAGGTGCGAGCGTTAGCTATCCACGTGGAGATTTGTATATCAGTTTTAATAAAGATGGCAAATGGACAAGCCCTAAAAATTTAGGTGCAGATATTAATTCAATCGCTGAAGAATCAAATCCATGGGTTTCGCATGATGGGACAACGCTTTATTTTACGAGCGAAAGAAATTTTATTTCGATTCCGATGAATCCTGTGCTGGATTATAATTCATTAGAAAAGAGCCTGCATAGCACTTTGAATGGTCTTGGAAATATTTATCAGGTTTCAGTCAGCACTTTCATGAATCAATTTCATTAATTAGTGTATGAATAAAAAAATCTCTTTTGAAATTGCGGCCATTATTAGTTTAACGTTGTTGTTTACTTCGTATAAGCCTGACCGTGAATATAACATATCAATTCCGCCGTATGCACATAAAGAGCCGCTTAATAATCCTGCACTTTTTGCAGAAAGAATTATTACAACAAGAGATGATGAATTTGGCGGAACATTTAGCCCAGACGGGAAAACCTGTTTTTTCAGCAAAAGTGTCCTCAGGTTTTATCTGGATATTATTTGTTTTTCAGAATTTAAAAACGGGAAATGGCAGCAGCCACAGGTTGCGCCATTCTCGGGAAAATACCGGGATTTTGATCCTTCCTTTTCTCCTGATGGAACCAAAATGATTTTCACATCCAACCGCCCTGTGGATGGGAAATTAAAACCTGATTATGATATATGGATGGTGAAGAAAACTAACAATGGATGGAGCGAGCCCATTCATCTTGATACAACTATCAACAGTGATTATGATGAGCATTTTGCGTCCATTGCATCCAGCGGAACAATTTATTTCAGCTCCAACCGGCCAGGCGCTTTGGGTGGAGAAGGTGATGCTGATTTTTATTATTCAAAGTTGGAGAACGGGCATTATGGAAAAGCTGTTCACATTCTTGACTCGGTGAGCACGCCAAGCTATGAATTGGATTGCACGATTGCGCCTGATGAAAGTTTTTTATTGATGGGTGCTTATGGAAGAAAGGACGGTTATGGCAACTATGATATTTTTGTGAGCGAAAAAATAAATGGCAAATGGACGGCATCCAGAAATCTTGGACCGAAAGTAAATTCGCGTTTTCGGGATTACAGCCCAAGGATTAGTCCTGATGGCAAATATTTATTTTTTACGAGTGAAAAAGATTTTACTGTAGATACAACTAAAAATATTTCAAGTTTCAAAGACTTAAAAAATGGGTTTCAGAGCATATTAAATGGATCAGGCAATATTTATCAAATAGAATTGTCTGCATTAGGTTTGAAGCAGCTACAAAAAAATGAATGATCTGATGACTTCTGTTTTTAAATAAAAAATTCATGATAAAAATCCAATCTGGCAACTATGAAATGTGATGAATGCTAAAGTTTTGGGAAAATAGTTTTGCTGAAGTGATAATAACATTCTTTATTGCGAATAAAATATATAATTGTAAAATAACTTTGTAATAACCCTTTTATTTATGATGACAAAGGCAACTTCAACTTTCTGTTTACTTTTTCTCTACATTTTTTCCTGCGCACAGCCATTGAACCGAATATCTGAAAATCGTTTTAATAAAAAACCGATAACTGATGGAGAGATTGATATTTCTCAGCTCAGATGGCTTCCTCAATCCCATAATTTTTGGGTGAGCGAAGTGCAGGGAATTTATGTTTACAATGCTGATAAGCTTTCAGATAAGAAATTAGTGTTGAGTGATGAGCAGATTCGTGCTGCTGGTCTTTTTACGGTTATTGAGAATATTGTGTGGAGCGGTGATCGCAGCAAAATTCTTATTTACACGAATTCTTCGAGAGTATGGAGAGTAAATTCAAAAGGTGATTATTGGTTTTTTGATTTAACCACCGGCAAAGGACATCAGATTGGTAAAGAGCTTCCTTCGTCTTCTCTCCAGTTTGCAAAATTTTCTGCTGATGGAAAAAAAGTAGGTTATGTGAGCAAGCATAATTTATTTGTAGAGGATATTAATGGCAGCAACATTTCTCAGTTAACAAATGATGGAACAGATAGGATAATCAACGGCACATTTGATTGGGCTTACGAAGAAGAGCTTGGTATCAGAGACGGGTTCAGTTGGAATCCTGATGGGACGAACATTGCGTTTTGGCACACAGATGCAAGGACAACGAAGAACTATTTAATGATTGATAACACCGATTCAATTTATCCTTTCACAAAACCAGTTGAATATCCGGTGGCAGGTGAAAAGCCATCTTCTGTAAAAATCGGCGTTGTAAATATTGCTTCCAAAAAAATAACGTGGATGGATATCCCAGGAGAGCCTGATAATAATTATATACCGCGCATGGATTGGTCTGGCAATGATGAATTGATGGCTTTGCAACTTAATCGTTTGCAAAATCAGGCTTTGTTTTATTTATGTAATGCTTCATCAGGTCAGGCAAAAATGATTTACAGTGAGAAGGAAGAAGGTGGATGGATTGAACAATTTAATATGCTGGATTGGGATGCTCCCTGGTGGATATGGATCGACAGTAAAAAATATTTTTTAAGGACAAAAGAAAAAGACGGATGGCTTCGCGTTGTCAAAGTATCTCATGATGGCAAGGAGCAACTGCTGACCAAAGGAAATTTTGATGCTAATCTTATTACTTATGACAATCAAACAGGAGATGTGTTTTTTGAAGCAACTCCATATGATGCCACGCAGCGCTATTTGTACAAAGTGAATATTAATAAAGGCGATACCGTGAGAGTAACACCGTCTGTGTTCAATGGAACCAACACTTACAGTTTTTCTCCCGATGCAAAATATGCATTGCATACAAATGGAAACATCAAACGTGATTATAACATCAGGCTGGTTCATTTACCTGAGCATAAAAAAATCTATCCTGCAACTGCTGATGTTTTTAAGGAACCTGATCTTGGCTTCAAGCTTGAGAAATTTAAAGTGAAAACAATTGATGGCATAGAGATGGATGGTATTATGGCGAAGCCGAACGATTTTGATGCATCTAAAATTTATCCTGTTTTCTTTTACGTATATGGTGAGCCCGCTTCTGCCGTTGCTAATGATGAGCCATATTTCAATCAGTTCATTGCCGATTTAGTACCGAGTGGTTATATAGGAATTGCGATGGATAATCGCGGTACACCTGTGATGAAAGGAACGGCATGGAGAATGGCTGTTTACAAAAAAATTGGGATTGTAAATAGCCGTGACCAGGCAATGGCTGCGAAAGAAGTGTTGAAATGGAAATTTATTGATAATAGCCGTGTAGCAGTGCATGGATGGAGCGGTGGAGGAGCAATGACATTAAATCTGTTGTTCAGGTATCCGGATGTATATAAAACAGGAATAGCGGTTTCAGCAATTAGTGACCAGCATTTTTATGATAATATTTATACTGAACGCTATATGGGATTGCCTCAAGACGATCCTGAGGCTTACAAACAATGCTCGCCGGTAACATTTGCAAAAAACCTTAAAGGGAATTTATTGTATATGCACGGTACTGGTGATGATAATGTGCATTATAAAAATGCAGAGAATCTGATCAACGAGTTAGTCAGGCAACAAAAACTTTTTCAGGTCATGATTTATCCAAACCGGTCACATGGTATATATGAAGGAACAGGAACACGCGAACATCTTGCTGCCACTTTCAGAAAATATATTGAAGAACATAGTCCACCGGGAGCAAAATAATTTCACACAGAAAAATAAAAATGCAATCGTAATGATTGCATTTTTATTTACCGCTTATACAAATCACCCTTTTGGGGTGATGTGCTTTTCTTTTTTCAATTTTATTTTTATTGTATAGATAAAGAGAGAAAACATATTCATTTATCATGAAAATAAATGAGCATATAATTATAAATGCTCCTCCGGGGTTTATCTTTTCTGCATTGTTTAATCCCATCTTGAAAAGATTGTGGAACAGAAGATTTGTCGACTCTACATTCGAATACAGTAATTTAATGAAAAGCGAATCTGCTTCTTTAAGATTTACGGAAACTTACAAGGATGGCAATTCTTATGAAAAATATCAGGCTGAAGTCGTGCATGTTTTCAAGGCTGAATATTTTTCATATAAATATCATAGAAATGATTTTGATGTAATCGTTGAATATAGCCTGATGAATAGAAAAAATTATACAGAGTTAAAAAGAGCAACAGAAATTATTTATAAGTCGTGGTTTTCAAAACTAATGGCAAAAGTAAATACGAGAGCTAACAATTTTGAGGAATTAAACAATCTGAAAAATTATGTAGAAAACCGCTTGCTGTTTTTTTGCTTAAATATTACTGCCTGTGCATATTGATTTATTGTACAATGTATGGTATTAATAAACTTGAATCATTCAGAAATAATATTGGCTGGTCAACATTTCTTGAAAGTACTGGTGTACGTCACATTGATTCTGTTTTAGTTGGCCAGCCAGAATTTTTAAATCATTGAGTTAATGCAATGTTGCCGCTTATCCATATCACCCTTTTTGGGGGAGAAATCCCAATAACACGTAAAATACATTTGTAGAAACCTCTTCAATGTATTTTAAAAAATATTTTCTTCTTCTGATCTCCATTGCGTTTATTGTAAACTCTTATGCTCAATCATCTTCTACAAAAGGAAAGCTGACTGCAAAAATTTTTGATGAGAAGAAAAATGAATTGGGTGGTGTAACTGTTTCATTGCTGAGCGCAAAGGATTCAGGCGTTGCAAAATTCGGAGTAACAGATGCCGGTGGTTCTGTTGTTATGGAAGAAATAAAATCAGGAAATTATTTTTTAAAACTTACATACACAGGCTTCGAAACTTTTTTTTCTAAAACATTTTTGATTGATGATAGCAATGCACTGATCGAGTTAAAAGAAATCGTCATGACGCAATCCGCAAAACAATTGAATGAGGTAACTGTAATTGCTCAAAAGCCCTTCATAGAAAAAAAATTAGATAAGACAGTCATCAATGTTGATAACAGCGTTGTGAGCGCAGGCAGTTCTGCTATGGAAGTGCTGGAACGTTCTCCGGGGATTGTGATTGACAGAAATGACAATATCAGTCTGAAAGGAAAACAAGGTGTCATTATCATGATCAATGGAAAACCATCGGGCGTTGCAGGCAGTGACCTCGCAAATTATTTGCGCGGCTTGCCTGCTAATGCTATTGAAAAAATTGAGATCATCACCAACCCTTCTGCAAAATATGATGCTGCCGGAAATGCCGGCATCATCAATATCATTATGAAAAAAGATCAGCGGATGGGGTTTAACGGAACAGCCACATTAAGTTATGGGCAGGGGCTCTATCCTAAAGTCGTAGCAGGATTGACTTTCAACTACAGAAATAATAAACTAAACATTTTCGGCAACTATAATTTCAATTATCGTGAAGCATACAATGATCTGAAATTGTATCGCAAATTTTATGATGGCGATCATCTGCTTGGTGTGTATGATCAAAGCAATTATATAAAATTTGATGTGAAGACACATGTGCCGCGGATAGGATTTGATTATAATCTTTCTAAAAACACCATAGTTGGTGCTGTTGTCAGCGGAATTTATAATACGCTTTCAAGCAATAGCAATACGATCACCAATGTGCTTGATTCTTCAGAACAGAAGCAATCATACAATACCAATAACAGCATCACTAACGATACATTGCGGCACTATGCGGTGAATGTAAATTTGAAACATACATTCGATACAACAGGCAAAGAGCTGACTGTTGATCTGGATTACGCGCAGTTCAGGATCAAAGACAGCCAGCATTTCATCACAGACTTTTTTCAGTTGAACGGAGATGTGCAACAGCCATCGCAAATTTTAAGCGGCACTTCTCCGGGAAAATTAGATATTAAATCAATCAAAGCAGATTATGTGAACCCGCTCAAAGGTGGTGCGAAAATTGAAGCAGGAATTAAAAGCAGTATTGTAAGTGCCGACAACGATCTGAAATATTTTGATGTGAGCAGCGGAACACCAGTATATGATTCAACGCAGAGCAATCATTTTGTGTACGATGAAAATATTAATGCTGCATATCTCAATTTCAACAAAGAATATAAAAAGCTCAGCATGCAAATTGGATTGCGTGCAGAACAGACAAGGGCAAAAGGAAATCAGATCACCACAGGACAAAAATTTGATACGAGCTATATCAAACTTTTCCCAAGTGTGTTCCTGAATTATAATGCATCAGATAAAAATAGCTTTAGTGTTTCTTTCAGTCGAAGAATTGACAGGCCAAGCTACAGGCAATTGAATCCGTTTAAATTTTTTATCAATAACAGCACATATAAAGAAGGCAATCCTTATTTGTTGCCGCAGTTCACTTATTCTTTTGAACTAAGTCACACCTATAAACAAAAAATCACGACAACACTTTCTTACAGCATCACAAAAGATAATATTACAGAGATGCTTGTGCCAAGCACCACTGAAGAAAAAGTGACCGTTCAAACAGACAGGAATATTACCAGCTTTGAATATTTTGGCACATCAGTTTCTGCGCCGGTTCAAATCACTAAATGGTGGAACAGTACTAATAGCCTGAATACATATTACGGATTGTATAAAGGCGATGTGGCGAACACTTATTTAAACAATGGGAGCATCACTTTTAATTTCAACAGCACCAATAGTTTTATCATTGGTAAAAAAGGGTTATCAGGCGAGCTCACCGGTTTTTATCAGGCTAAAGAAGTGTATGGATATTTTACGGTGTTCCCATATTGGCAGCTTTCGGCGGGTCTGCAAAAATCAATTTTGCAGAAAAAGGCAACCCTCAAATTAAATTTCACCGACATCTTTCACACGACTAATGGCAGTGGCATTTCAGTATTCAATGATTACAACGAACATTTCAAAGTCGCGAGAGACACACGGGTTGTAACACTTGCATTCGTTTACAGATTTGGCAATAAAAATGTTACAGCATCGAGGCAAAGAACCGGCGGAGCTGAGGATGAGAAGAAAAGAGCAAACTAAAAAACGAAGCAGATATTCTTTGTATAATATGGCAAAAGCCAATTTTCATATTGCGATTTTTTATTCAATAACATGACTCATTAGGAAAGCTATTTCTTCGCGTGAATGCATAAGCTGAATTTTGTTTATATTTACGTATCATGAGGGTTAAGAGCTTTGCCATAATTTCAATCATTTGCGCATCTATTTTCATCATCACTTCATGCCTGCACACAGATAAAGGCGGGCACACGGAAGCGATGCCCGATAAAGTAAGCTTCAATTTTAATATCAGGCCGATATTGTCTGATAAATGTTTCAAATGCCACGGGCCTGATGCAAGCCATCGCGAAGCCCATCTTCGGTTAGACATTGCCGATAGTGCATATGCAGCACTTACCGAAACTAAAGGAGCGCATGCTATTGTTCCGGGAAAGCCTGGTCAATCGGAATTGCTGAAAAGGATCAATTCTTCTGACATCACTTTTATGATGCCTCCTCCTGATGCGCATCTCGGTATGCTCACAGATCATGAAAAAAAATTATTTCAAAAATGGATTGAACAGGGAGCCAAATATGAAAAGCATTGGGCGTTCCTGGCTCCTGTTAAAGCTGAGCTTCCTTCGGTTACAGATAAGGCGTGGGCAAAAAATGAAATTGATTATTTCACGCTGAATAAAATGGAACAGCAAGGACTTGCTCCGAATGAAGCGGCGGATAAAGAGCGCTTACTCAAAAGAATTTGCCTTGATATCACCGGGCTTCCACCTTCCATCGAAATGATGAATAATTTTTTAGCGGATAACAGTGATGGTGCTTATGAAAAAATAGTAGATCAATTATTGGCAACTCCTCAATATGGCGAAAAAATGGCTGTGCACTGGCTTGACGTCGCAAGATATGCCGACAGCTACGGTTATCAGGATGATGATATTCGAACGCAATGGCCATGGAGAGACTGGGTTATTCATGCGTTTAATGAGAACATGCCTTATGATAAATTCCTGACATGGCAATTAGCCGGCGACATGTTGCCAAATGCAACTAAAGAACAAATATTAGCTACTGCTTTTCTTAGAAATCATAAAATAACAGAAGAAGGTGGTGTAATACCCGAAGAATATAGAGTAGAATATTGTATTGATAAAACCAAAACGTATGGCAGGGGTATTTTGGGAGTGACCATTGAATGCGCTCAATGTCATGATCACAAATACGATCCCTTTTCGCAAAAAGATTATTATTCGCTATTCGCTTTTTTTAATAATAGTAAAGAATTAGGATTAGAAGGGCTTGTTGGGTCTGGCCCATCGAAAACACCAAGACTAATTATCACCGACTCCGAGCGAAGAGCCACGATGCCTTTTATTAATAAGAAAGATACTGCAAGGGTAATGATCTGTGTAATGGGCGAATTGGATACTCCCCGAAAAAACTATGTGCTGAATCGTGGAGTATATGATCAACATGGAAAAGAAGTGCAGGCACATGCGCTGCCGGCAGTGATGAAATATGATACAGCAGAATTTCCACGTAATAGATTAGGTCTGGCCGCATGGACAGTAAATAAAAACAATCCACTTACGGCACGAGTTTTTGTAAATCAGATGTGGCAGGAAATTTTTGGAAGAGGCATCGTAAAATCCTCGAGCGATTTTGGCATGCAGGGAGAATTGCCGACACATCCTGAATTGCTGGATTGGCTTGCTGTCGATTTCATGGAGCATGGTTGGGATATCAAAAGATTGATGAAGCAGATAATTATGTCGGCAACTTACAGGCAATCTGCAAAAACAACGCCCGACAAACAGAGCAAAGATCCTGAGAATATTTATTTATCAAGAGGGCCAAGAAGCCGCTTGCCTGCTGAGTTCATTAGAGATCTCGTTCTTTCGAGCAGCGGTTTATTGAACAAGGAAATCGGAGGATCAAGCGTGAAGATTTATCAACCCCCCGGTCTTTGGGAAAGTGCTACTTCAGGCCGTGGCACACTTGCAACTTACATTCAGGATCATGGTGATTCATTATATAGAAGAGGCATGTACACTTTCATCAAACTCACGGTTCCGCCACCATCAATGGTGATGTTCGATGCGAGCAACCGCGATCAATGCGAAGTGAGAAGATTAAAAACAAACACACCATTGCAGGCATTGATTATGATGAATGATCCGACTGTGCTCGAGGCTTCGCGTGTACTCGCACAAAAAATTTCTGCTGAACAAAATTCAACCGCCGAAAAAATCACAAAAGCATTTCGGTTGATTGTTTGCAGAAAACCTTCTGATAAAGAATTAAAAACTTTGGAAGATTATTTCAATGATCAGTTGCAGGAATTCCAGAAAAAGAAATTAAGCGCTGAAAAAACCCTGGATGCCGGTGAATATGCGAAGCAAAAAAACATGGATATAATGAACACTGCGGCAATGATGAAAGTGATCACAACGATTTATAATCTGGAAGAAACGATTACGAAAACCTGATGGTGAATCGTCAATAGTCAATGGTCAATAGTGAATGATGAATAAGAGCTGACAATTTTATTGAATTTGATAAATCGAAATTTCATTTTAAGGATAATTTCAATTGCATAAAAAATGGAAAAAGAAATTTTAGAAAATCATTTAAATATTAACCGTCGGCGATTCTTGTCAAGACTAAGTCTTGGTATTGGAAGTGTTGCGCTCGGTTCTTTGCTGATCCCCGATTTATTTAAAGGCGGTGGCGAGGAAGAGTCGGCCATGATTGGCTTGCCGCATTTTGCACCTCGTGCAAAAAGGATTATCTATCTTTTCCAAAATGGCGCTCCTTCTCAGCTCGACCTGTTCGATTATAAACCCTTGCTTCAAAAAATGCAGGGAGAAGATTTACCGGCTTCTATTCGCAATGGTCAAAGATTAACCGGCATGACTGCGGATCAGACAAAATTTCCATTGGCAGGAACTTATTTTCAATTCAATCAATATGGTCAGTCACGGGCATGGTTAAGCGAACTTCTGCCATTCACAGCACGCGCAGCAGATGATATTTGCTTTATCAAAACCATGTACACTGAAGCCATCAATCACGACCCTGCGCTCACATTTTTTCAAACAGGTGCGCAACAGGGAAACCGCCCCAGCATGGGATCGTGGATGAGCTATGGTCTTGGCAGTGAAAATAAAAACCTCCCTTCTTTTTGCGTGTTGCTGTCAAAAGGAAAAGGAAATGGACAAGGAGTGTATTCAAAATTGTGGTCAAATGGTTTTTTGGATTCAGTGTATCAGGGCGTGCAATTCAGTAGTGGTGAAAGTCCTGTTTTGTATTTGAACGACCCTGAGTCAATGACAAGGCAGGACAGAAGGAAAATGATTGATAAAGTCGCTGAACTAAATGAAGATTCTTACAAAGAATTTGGCGATCCTGAAATTGCTACAAAAATCCAGCAATATGAAATGGCTTATCGCATGCAGACAATTGTTCCTGAAATAACAGATGTATCAAAAGAACCTGAAGATACTGTCAAATTATATGGGCCGGAATGTTTACAGCCCGGCACATTTGCTGCAAACTGTTTGCTGGCAAGAAAATTATCTGAAAGCGGTGTGCGCTTTGTTCAATTATATCATCAGGGATGGGATAGCCATGGCAATCTTCCGAATGAGCAAAGAATGCAATGTAAAGATGTAGATCAGGCATCTGCTGCATTGATAACAGATTTGAAACAAAGAGGATTGCTTGATGAAACATTAGTTATTTGGGGCGGAGAATTTGGAAGAACAAATTATTGCCAGGGCAAATTGACGAGAGAAAATTATGGCCGTGATCATCATCCGCGCTGCTTCACTGTTTGGATGGCCGGTGGCGGCGTGAAGCCTGGTGTGTATGGCGAAACAGATGATTTCGGATATAACATTGCAAAAGATCCTGTGCACGTGCACGATTTTCATGCAACCATACTTTATCTGATGGGATTAGATCATGAAAAACTTACTTTCAAACATCAGGGAAGAAGATACAGGCTTACCGACGTTGCTGGCAAAGTGGTGAATGGATTGATAGCGTGAGAGGTAATTAATAATTAGTAATTAAAAATTAATAATTGCGCTTGAAGCTCATAGCTAAAAGCTCAAAGCTGTTTCGCAGAAATCGTATATCGTACATACAAAATCGTAAATTCCTAATCATGAACCGCAGAAAATTTATTAGTCAGTCTTCCATTGCAGCGTCAGGTTTTCTTTACCTGCCTTCGATGTTGAAAACTCCAAAAAAAGAAGATTTGATTCTTGGTCATGGCAACAAGCGATATCGTATCAACAAAGAATGGAGCCAGCTTGATGCGGCAAAGTATCCTGTGAAGGATTGTCACGAAATGGTGCAGGATAGTAAGGGAAGAATTATTTTATTAACGAATGAAACTAAGAATAACGTTATCTTCTACGATAAAAAAGGAAAACTCATTAACACATGGGGGCACGAATATCCCGGTGCGCATGGGCTCACATTGTTCAATGAGAATGGTCATGAAGTTTTATTCATTTGTGATAACAACCGCCATCAGGTGATCAAAACAAACTTAGATGGGAAAGTGTTGATGACATTGGATTATCCGAAAGAAACAGGGCAATACACAAAGGCAGATGAATATATTCCAACCGAAACTGCTATCACTTCCAATGGTGATATTTATGTGGCTGACGGATATGGAAAAGATTTCATCATTCAATACGATCACAAAGGAAAATATATCCGTCATTTTGGTGGAAGAGGAGACAAAGAAGAAAATTTATTGAATGCACATGGCATCTGCGTTGACTATAGAGAAAAAAATAACCCGACATTAATAGTTACTTCGCGGCAACAAAATGCATTTAAGCGTTTCACATTTGATGGAAAATTTATCAATACGATTTCTCTTCCGGGAGCGTGGGTTTGCAGGCCGGTTATTAATGGCGATTATTTATACAGCGCTGTTTTGCAAAGCAGTTCGCATGTGAATGAGCAATCCGGATTTGTGACCATTCTTGATAAAAATTTTAAAGTAGTTTCAAACCTTGCAGGAAATGATCCTGCCTATAATGGAAATATTCCTGAAGAAATGCATCAGACCGTGAAAGCATTTCAATACCCACACGATGTCTGCATAGATGATGACCAAAACATGTATGTTGCCCAATGGAATTCAGGGCATGTCTATCCATATAAATTAGAACCCATCGGATAGATGATGAAATGGAAAAATATTTTATTTAGCATAACGCTTGCTGCAAATTGTTTGCTTTGCTTCTTGTTGATTTTTTACGACAAGCTTGTTGTTCCTTCATTGCTGCAGGTAGTCGGTCGCTCACATCCTTTGTTCCTTCATTTTCCAATCGTTTTGTTCATTCTTTTTATCTGCTGGATTTGGTTCGTGCCAAAAAGAAATTTTCATTCTGCGGAGCTGTTTGAAAATATCAGCAAGTGGTTATTGCTTGCGACTGCGTTCACATCTGCCATCACAGCATTAATGGGATTATTTCTTTCAAGAGAAGCTGGATACAATCCGGATTCATTGTTCTGGCACAAATGGAGCGGAGCGTTGGTTTCTGTTATCACATTTTTATGGTATGCATTTTATGATAGATTACAAACAACAAAAATTGTATTAGCAGGCTCCAGTTTGTTCAGCGCAATTGTGCTGCTGATTGCAGGTCACCAGGGCGCAAGCATCACTCACGGAGATAATTTTTTATTAGCTCCGGTGGAAAGCAATAAAATAAAAAAAGTCCCGATAGATGAGGCGATTGTTTTTACTGATATGGTGAAACCCATACTGGATAACAAATGCATGAGTTGCCACAACAACAAAAAAGCGAAAGGCGATCTGATCATGGAAACACAACAGTTGTTGATGAAAGGAGGAAAGAATGGTGTGTTGTGGGATACATCTGATGTTAACATGAGCCTGATTTTGCAGCGCATTCATTTGCCTGTTGAAGAAAAAAAACACATGCCGCCAAATGGAAAGCCACAATTGAACGAACAGGAAATGGCCATTCTTTATAACTGGATAAAACGTGGTGCCAATTTTAAAATAAAGGTGACAGAACTTGAGCCAACGGATACACTTAAAACAATTGCCTCAAATATTTTTAAATCAGATGAAGAAGAGAATTATGATTTTAGTGCGGCGAGCGATAAAACCATTCAGAAACTGAACAGCAATTTCCGTGCGGTATATTCTTTGGCAAAAAATTCTCCGGCTGTTGCGGTAGATTTTTATGGTGCAGCTTTTTTTAAACCGGAGCAACTCAAAGATCTGCTCGAAATAAAAACGCAGCTTGTTTCTTTGAACCTTGATAAAATGCCTGTCACAGATAATGATTTACAAACGATCGGGCAGTTGACAAATCTTCGCAATCTCAATCTTTCATTTTCTAAAGTATCAGGAGCGGGGTTGGCATCATTAAATAAATTAACTCACCTGAAAACAATTTCACTCACGAATACAGCAGTGAAAAAAGACGACATTCAACAACTCGCTTCATTGAAAGAGCTTCGGCATATCTATATATGGAATACTGCAGTGAATCTTGCCGATGCTGAATCGATCAGAAAAAAATATCCTGCTGTTGATATTCAAACCGGTTCAAGGACAGACACAATGTTCCTGAAAATAAACCCACCCGTGCTTTTAACGGATGCAAACGTTATCGTTGACACACCGATTCAATTACGATTGAAACATTTTGTTCCAGGCATAAATATCAGATATACTTTGGATGGAACATTACCTGACAGCATTAACTCACTTGTGTATGATAATAAAACTTATATCGATAAACCGGGATTGATGAAAGCAAGAGCTTTCAAGAAAGGCTGGCATGGAAGCGATTCAATATCTTATCGGTTCTATCAGGCAACATATAAAGCAGACACAGTAATTCTTTTGCATCCGACAGATTCAAACTACAAAGGAAAAGGAGGCAGAACGCTGAACGATTTTGTGAAGGGCAATGAAGATTTCGGAAATGGAAAATGGATTGCATTTCGGAAAGATAATATGGAATGCATGATGGTTTTTTCAAAACCAATTACTCCAAAAAATATTACTGTGAGCTCTATTGTGAATGTAGGCGCATTGGTATTCCCGCCAAAAGATATAAAAATTTTTGGGGGAATGGATGCTAAAAACCTAAAGCCCCTTTATCATTTTACCCCTGCACAGGACACAATGCCGACATCAAATTATCTGATTCCTTATGAATGCAAAATCACGCCGGTTACTTTAAAATATATTAAAGTGGTTGTCGAGCCGATAGGAAAACTCCCCAAGCAATTCCTGCCCGAAAAACCCAAAGAAGTGGTTGCTGATAAGAAAGATAAAAATGTGACAGATAAAAAGGATAAAAATGTTATAGATAAGAAAGGCAAGGATGTTGCAGCTAAAAAAGAAAAAAAGCCCAATCCATTAGATAGTTACGGCTGGCTATTTCTTGATGAGATATTCGTGAATTGATAATAATCTCATCTCTTCAAATTATATTTCACCCCCTGAATGTTAAATCAAAGAAAATGATTCAGCCATTTTTTCAAATGGTTGATGGATGTATTAATTTACATTCAGGCAAACCTTCATTCCGAATGCTTTCAATACCATTTGCAAAATTCCTGGATACTATTATTCTGTTAGGCTCATTGCAGGGAATTATTGTATGCTCATTATTATTTTTTTCAAAAAAGAACAAAACACCCAATCGCATTTTAGCTGCATTGATTTTTTTGATAGCTTTCGCCAGTTTTAATTTGTATGGGATTTATCAAAATTGGTTTGGCTCAGGTGTGCTGCAATTTATTAGCCAGATTATTCCCATGGTCATTGTGATGCCTTTTGGTCCCCTTATTTATTTCTATGTGCAGTCTGTTTTAAATCCCGGCTTCAGAATCACAAAAAAACAAAAGCTTCTTTTTTTACCTGTGATTATTGACTTTGTTCCACCGATTATTGTGATTGTATATATTATCGGCATTCTTACACATTCCATTAAAAATAATCCCGCGCCAATCGGACGTTTTATTGATGATTATAATGTGTATGCAGATATCCCTCGCTGGTTATCACTCACTATTTATGTTTGGCTTTCTTCCAAATACCTTTCTGATTATAAAGCAAATCTGAATGGCAACCTCAATGGGCAAACAGAAAATTTTAAATGGCTTTTGCAATGTATCAACGCATTTAAAATTTTTCAGGCGATTTGGCTTTTATATCTTATCCCTTATGTGATTCCAAAATACACGGATTGGATGTTGAACACATTTGATTGGTACCCGATTTATATCCCAATGGCTGTTTTGATTTATTGGCTCGGCATCAAAGGATATATTATTTCACAACAAAAAACGATAGCAGATAAAAAGCCAATCACGGGTAATTTATTATCACCCCAACAAATAAAAGATGCGATTACATTGCTTACGAAAGCAATGGAAGAAGATAAAATCTTTCTTGACCCCAGCCTGAATCTTGCCATTATGTCGGAAAGGACAGGCCTTGCACAAAAAATAATTTCTTCTGTGCTCAACCAACATCTACAAAAAAGCTTTAATGAGTTTGTGAACGAATACCGTGTGAATGATTTTAAAGAAAAGGTTATGCAACCTGAATTCAGCCATCTTACGATTGCAGGCATTGCACTCGAATGTGGTTTTAATTCACAGGCAACTTTCCAGCGCACATTTAAAGAACTCATTGGTAAATCTCCATCAGAATTCAGAAAAACTATTTCCCAAACAGCTTAATCAAGGTTTACTAAACAAAAATGAATGCTCAAATCCGGATTTGAGAGATGGTTTTTTTGCTCATACTTTTTTCAAGAATGAATTTTGTATTCATTTCAGTAATGGACTATTAAAATGAATAACAAATGATGAAGCATTTATTTTCTATCAGCCTTGTCTTTTTTATGGTGAAGCTGACATCTGCGCAAATTCAAAAGCCGGACGGAAAAAAGATTTCTACAAAAAGTATTGACAGCATTATCAAACAGCTAATGGACACTGCCGATGTGACGGGTTTGTGTCTCGGAGTTATTAATGATGATAAACCGGTGTATGTTAAAGCTTATGGCTATAGCAACAAAGCAAAAAATAAGTGGAACGATACAGCAACAAGTTTTTATGGTGCTTCGTTAGCAAAACCATTGTTTGGTTATATGGTGATGCAGTTAGTTGATAAAGGACTGATTGATTTGGATAAACCATTATATAAATATTTGCCTAAGCCTTTGCCTGAGTATGAGAATTATAAAGACCTCGCTGCTGATGAAAGATGGAAATTGATCACTGCACGACATTGTTTAAGCCATACAACCGGATTTCCCAACTGGCGTGAAATTGATAACAACGGAAAGCTTGCGATTTTTTTTACGCCGGGAAAAATGTATTCTTATTCCGGTGAAGGAATTGAATTATTGCAATTGGTGATTGAAACAATCACAGGTAAAAAATTAGAAGATCTCGCACAGGAAAACATTTTCAAACCATTCGGGATGCGGCGCTCAAGTTTTGTGTGGCAACCGGAATTTGAATCGGACTATGCGCTCGGGCATAACATTAATGAAGACACTTTATCATTATTCAAACGAAGCGACGCACATGCAGCAGGTTCCATGCAGACTACAATTGCAGACTACGCACGCTTTATGTCAGCGGTCATGCAGAAAAAAAGATTAAAAGAAAAAACATGGAATGAAATTTTTACATCGCAAATTTTTATTCATTGCGATCAGCGCACTTTTCCGCCAAAAGATACTGACAGCACCGGCGAACTAAAAAAAATAGGGCTTGCTTATGGCTTAGGCTGGGGTTTGTTCAATACTGAATATGGAAAAGCATTTTTTAAAGAAGGACAATTGGATGGATGGCTGCATTATTCAATCAGTTTCCCCGATAAAAAAATTGCTTATGTGATTATGACGAACAGTACAAATGGACTCACCATTTTCAAAGAGCTTCTTGAAAATATTGCAGGTGTTACTATTCCATGGAAATGGGAGAATTATATTCCATACCGTGGCTGGGCAAAGCTTTCAGAATCAGAACTACAAAAATTCACAGGAGTATATGATGGCAGGTTGAAAGGAATTATTACGCTGAAAAACGGAAGATTGAAAATTGAATCGCCAACAGTTGGTTTGCCCAAGACGAATATTTTTCCACAAAATGATCATCATCTTTTTTTACGGATCATGGAAGCTGATTTTGAATTTGTGAAAGGAGCTGATGGTGAATTTGAAAAAGTGATTGCCGATGATGAAGGCGAACATTACGAATTGAAAAAAGTTAGCGATAATAAAAGTCAGGTTATTGCAGGAGATTCTAATCTCGATATGTATATAGGAACTTATCTATTATCAAATCCGAAGCGCACAATGGTAATTACTAAACAGAATAATGAATTAATAGCAACAGTTGATGGAAACTTTTCATCATCATTGATATTTGGGTCGGGCACAAAATTTCAATTTAAATCTGTGCCCGATGCAAACTGCGAATTTATCATTGAAAATGGTAAAGTCATTAAAATCATCGTCTCGCAAAACGGTTTGTTTGAATGGAATAAAGAGAAATAAAACTTTAGCGAATTAGTTTCAGGGCTTCAGTGTTACTGTGGCAAGCTGATATTGCATAGAAGCACTGAAACCAAGAATTTTATTTTCGAACTATTTAGTAGATAACTTTGCAGTGAAAATGTAAAACATGCAAAGATTAATTTTCATTTTTCTTATCGCAATAGTTTCCTGCAATAGTTCTGCGCAAAAACATCTAACAGTTGGTGATAACATTCCTTACTTCACTTTAAAAGATCAGGAGGGAAAAGATTTTGATGTGAAAGATTATATCGGAAAGAAAATCCTGGTGATTTATTTTTATCCGAAAGATGAGAGCTCAGTCTGTACAAAAGAATCATGTTCTTTCAGAGACAGCTATGTAGATTTTGAAAAGGCTGGTGCAATAGTAATTGGTATAAATTATGGAAGCGTTGAAAGCCATAAAGCTTTTATACAAAATCATCAATTGCCTTTTATTCTTTTGAGTGATCCTGATAATAGAGTATTAAAACTGTTTGGTGTGAAAGGGAAATTTTTTCTGACTGGCAGAGAAACTTTTGTTGTAGACAAAACAGGGAAAATTGTTTTTACTTTTGATTCATTCACCAATGGCTCTGAACATTCACGAAAAGCTTTGGAATTTATTAAACAGATGACAAAGTGATTATTCTAAACTTAGCAAGTTTCGGGTTTTGCATTCCTTCTATCGAAAATATTTTTGTATCCTAAATTTGAAACAATGACAACGCAGGATACAATCAACTTCAACCGCATTGCAGAAGCGATTGATTACATTAAGAGCAATTTTAAAAGCCAGCCTGATTTGGATGAAGTAGCAGAGAAAGTACACATGAGCCCATTTCATTTCCAAAGATTATTTACTGAGTGGGCGGGAGTGAGCCCTAAAAAATTTTTGCAATACACGAGCGTGGAGCACGCAAAAAATATCCTGAAAGATAAAACAGCAACATTGTTTGATGCTGCTTTTGAAACCGGGCTTTCAGGAACAGGAAGGTTGCATGATTTATTTATCAAGATCGAAGGAATGACTCCCGGCGAATTTAAAAAAGGAGGAGAAAATCTTTTCATCAATTACAGTTTTGCAGAAAGCCCTTTCGGGAATTTATTAATCGCTTCAACTGCAAAAGGAATTTGTTACATCACATTTGCTGACGATGAGAAATTTGCTTTGCAGGAATTGAAGATTCATTTTCCCAATGCACATTTCAGGCAGATGCTTGATATGATGCAACAAAATGCTTTATATATTTTCACGCAGGACTGGAGCAAACTGAATGAAATAAAGCTTCACCTAAAAGGAACAGAATTTCAGATCAAAGTTTGGGAAACGTTGCTGAAAATTCCAATGGGGCAATTGTCAACTTATAGCAATATCGCTTCATCTATAGATAACCCAAAAGCTGCGCGTGCCGTTGGCTCTGCCATCGGCGATAATCCGGTTGCATTTATTATCCCTTGCCATCGCGTGATACAATCTTCCGGAAACTTCGGACAATACCATTGGGGAAGCACAAGAAAAACTGCGATGATTGGCTGGGAAGCAGCGAGAACAGTTGGCAATTTGCAGTAAGCAGTTTTCAAATACTAATAATTTTCAACTGATAATTATGATAGGTATTCAATCCAGAATTTCTGATGTGAATTGGCATGCAGTCACTGAAAGCATGAATGAAAAAGGGTTTGCGCTGATCGAAAAAATGATAACGGATAAAGAATGTGAAAACTTAATAGCAAATTATTATACTCAATCATTGTATCGTAAGACCATCACGATGGAGCGCTATCGTTTTGGTTTGGGAGAATATAAATATTTCAATTATCCGTTGCCCGATTTGATTCAAACCATCAGAGAAAATATTTATCCGCATCTTTCCATAATTGCCAACGAATGGATGAAGAAATTAAATATTGAAAAGCAATTTCCTGCTACATTAAAAGAATTGCATGCACTTTGTAAACTTCATAATCAAACAAAAACCACTGTGTTGATTTTGAAATATGGGAAAGGCGGACATAATACCTTACATCAGGATTTATACGGCGATGTGTTTTTTCCGATGCAATCAGTGTTGTTTTTGAATGAACCTGATAAAGACTATTCCGGCGGTGAATTTGTGCTCACGCAACAAATACCAAGAGCGCAATCAAAAGCAATTGTTCTGAAACCGAAAAAAGGCGATATGCTTTTGTTTACGACCAATTTCAGACCGATGAAAGGAAGCAAAGGATATTATCGCGTGAATATGAAACATGGCGTCAGTGAAGTTCATGAAGGGGAAAGACATACATTAGGAATTATTTTTCATGACGCAGTAAGCTGATGAAATGATCCTGCACAAAAATATTGGAAACAATGATGTTGAGCGCAAGCGAAAATTGAAAATGATGATTCATTCAAATGAAATTGTTTTTGGTGGCAACGTGAAATTGAAAATTTATGGAACATTGAACTGCGCTTCCGGCAAAAAAATAAAAATGGAAAACCGCATTTTTTTCGCTTCGGAAGAAGAAGCAATTGCGCTCGGTTATCGTCCCTGCGGTCATTGTTTGAACAATAAATATAGATGCTGGAAAAATTAGATAAGGAATTGATTGATAGGGTAAAAATACTCAGATTATTTTTTAATATAGGCTGATTCTGATTTTCAAACTACCCATATACATGGAATTTTTTTAACCATTTTTTTACAGCACAATAATACCCAGTTTAATTCATTTATAAGACGAGTAACGGTCGTCTATAGAAGTAAATCCCTGTGTTGAGATAATAAGGCATTAATATCTTTTGAAAACAAACAGGCCTTGTTATGCTTAATCTTTATCCTGAACCTACAAAAGGGAATTTATCTTTTATTGTCTTTTCATTTTTAAAAGAAATTCATGGTGCAAAAAAAATCAGGAAGGCATGCCTGATATTTCAGATATGCATTGCCGTTTTATTTTGTGCAATAAAGGCGAACGCTCAAATCACCATCACTACTCCTTATCCTTCTACCGCACAACAATTGACTCGTGGGTTAGATACGAGCCTCCTTACGGTTGAAGTAAATTTTTTATCTGCATGCGCTAATGATACTGCAACTATTTATTTAGCTCCCGGTGTAACTTATATTTCAGGGAGCATTACAAAAGTTTCAGGCAGCTCAGGAATTTCAATTACTGATGTAGCAAGCTCATCGGGCACACCGAAATTTTTAATCACCGGCGTTTCATCTGCGGGAAATATCCGTTTCACTATAAAGCGCACCGCAGGCTGCGGATCTGCCGCAAGCGGAAAAGATTCGATAGCTGTGAATGGGAGTTGCGGCACTGTTTCTGAAAACAATGTCAATATCAATTCTTATAATTTATTATCTCCTGCATTAGCAATCACATCGCCTGCGCCTGTCCTCAATGCATTGATTGGAACAACAGCGGGCAGGAACATCATGATAACAAACGGCGGTAATGGTTGCCTCGATACGCTTCGTTATTATGTTGTTTATTCTTTCGCCGGAATTGCGAACACAAATGCAGGAATTGCAATCACTGCTAATGGCATCAGCTTCACGCCATCTTCTTCCAATGGCGACACGTTATTTTATAAGATTTATGGCTCAGCTATTTTTAATGGCGATAGTTTGTTGTGCAATGGCGAGACCGTCACCATCAATGAAAATATCAAAGTGCTTAAATGCAACGCATCTGCCACTTATTATGCGGGTTGGGGCAAGTTGAATACAAATCAATGTCAGTCTGCTACTGGAAACGGCACTGTTACTATGTCAACGGGTGTTGCAAATATCGGTGCAACATTCACGCGTGTACAGGAATTGAATTGGTGCCAGCAGGGGATTTTTAAAATCACTTACACCAACAGTGGCAACGGAGGTGCTGCAGGTGCGGCTTATAATTTCTTAGCAAACATAGGTTACAACACAACTGGTAACGGAACTGCCCCAATAGGAAATAATTCGATAATTCTTGGCAGGATTGATAGCATAAAAATTGGTGCTGTTAATGTTCCGTTCATTGCTGCAATAACTAGTGTATCTGCAAAAGCAAATTTTAGTGACTTCACATCAGACCCTGATGGAGTAGGAACAGGGCTTGATGATTTGGATGGCGATGGTCAGTATGATGACCTTGCTCCGGGCAAAAGCATTACCATCACAGTGTATGAACATTGGATAAATAATAATATCGGATGCCCGACACCGGTTTATGGTTTTTTCACATCGCACACGGCATCTTATAGCGATATGTGCGGAAATACATTTACAACAAATCCTCTTTCCGCATCAGGAGCTTATCGTGTCCAAAGTAATAACGGAGGCAACATCACGATGCCCGCGCAAATCATCAGCGGAATACCATTCACTGTTTCTGCATGCACCAATCTTACAGCACTTTCTTCACCTAATTACAGGCCAAAAGACAGTCTGTATTTCACGATTGTTTTTCCGGCAGGGTTATCATTAGCTTCTCCATCAAATATTTATTATAACGGCATTGCTGTTCCTTCGACAAATTATTATGTAGATACCGTTGCCGGTGTTCGCACTTTGCATGTGATGGGCAAAGGGAAGTCTGTGAATATGTGCGTGTCTGCAGATTTGATTTATGATTGTTCTTTTGGAGGAGGAACCATCAGCCCCCAATTTAATTTGTGGTATCAGGGAGATACTTGCAGCAGCTCCATTGAAAAATATATCTGCAAGACAGGCAGCACCACTGTAAAATGCCCTTCACCATGCCCCGATGGAATGAGCAATTTTACTCCTGTTGCTACAAGGTTAACACTTGGTTACACTGACCAGACGATGTCAACAAAAGTAAATGCATCTTCAGTAACAGGCGCTGCAAAATATACCGTGCTTCCGCTCGACACAGTGCAACTGATTGTGCCGGGCAAGCAGCATGCGCCATTGGGCTCATACAATAATCTTTATTACAATCTTCAATTTGGAAGGATTGCAAATACAGATGTATTCAAATTTATATCAGGCACTTTGAATCAGATGCGTGGAGGTGTTACAACAACTGCCGCTCTTGCTTCGCCAACAACAACTGGCAGCACAGCAGCATTGCAAAAGTTGCAATGGAATTTGAACGGCAATCTTACAGGAGGCACTATTAATGACGGAGATTCAGTGTGGCTCGATCTTCGCTTTGCGGTAACACGTGCGAACAATGACCTGTTGTATGCAAACGTGGTAACACAGGTGCCAAACACAAGCAGCACTTTGTATAATCTTGCAACAGGTAATATCGCAAAAGCTTGCGACTCTGCTCAGGCGTTTAATTTATTGGCATGTGGCATTAGTGTCAGTAATTACACGCCTGCTGTTTATATCACTAATTGCAGCAGCGTCAGCACATCTTCTAATTTATATGAAGGACAGCTTTCAGGCTATGATATTTTTCCGAATGAATATCGCCCGCAAAGTATTGTCGATTCTGTTGTTATTAGTTTGCCATCAGGTTTTGTGCTTTCGCCAACAGCAAACACAGTGAAAGGCACATATTGGTCGGGTCTTGTAAGCACCGGTACTTACGCGCCTGTGAACACAGGTGTTGTTGTACAAAACAGCGCTACGCAATGGACAATTAAAAATCCTAACCTTGCAAGTGGCGGATGGTCTTTATCTGATTTAGCAGACAGGGGCACCTGGTCTTATGCATTAAACTATAACATATCTCCAACCTGTTCATCTGTGAGCGGAACACAGAATCAATCGCTCACATGGTATTACAGAGATTTTGTGTACACTGGAAATACAAGTTCATACGTAAGCAAAACATATTCTCTTCCTGCAATTGCGATTACATATAATTCAACAGTAACACCCTCCGTAACCATTCAGAACAATACCGGAACGGTGCAAGGTGTTCTTCCGCAGCAGTATTGGGATGTCCAGGTGAACAGCACTGGAACAGGAACTGCACCATATATCTGGATGTCATTGGAAAAAAGTACAGGCAGCGGCGGTATCAGCATTGATAGTGTTGTGTTGAAGCCGTCCAACACTGTGCTTGTTCCAATAAGTTTTAATGGAACTGATAAATGGTATCAGGTAAGCACAACCGGAATTGCAAGTGGTAGCAATCAAATTGCCAGAGTATATTTTAAATACGCAAGCTGCTCAACAGATAGTATATTAATGAGGAGTGGATGGAATTGTACGAGCTATCCAAGCCCTGATCCAATTACGGGCTATGCATGCGCTGCATCTCAGCAATATCTAAAAGTTGTTCCGGCAAATAGCCAGGCACAGATTTCAGTAAGCAGGCAACCTGGCAATGGAGGCTCTATTAGTCTTTGTTCACAAGATAGCGTCACTGTTATTGTGAACAGTGCGCAATCAGCAAATCTTGTGAACCCATACATTATTGTGAAGCCGCCAACAGGAATTAATATCACAGGAACAATCCCTGTTGAATATCCGTTAGGTAGCGGCAACTGGCAAAATCTGGTACCCATTGCCGTTAGTGGAGGCTATCAGATCAATTTATCCAACCACTCAGCAATCGGTAATAACGGTTTGCCCGGAACTATTATGAATCCCGGCGCAGCAGGAAGACAGGCAATGATCAAATTTGTTTTCAGTGCAGACTGTTCGGTGGTGAGCGGAAGTCAGTTAGATTTTTTTGTGTATGGAAACACACCCTGCAATTCGTCAGCAACAGGCAACGGGCTTGATGTAAAAAGTAATCCGATTAATATCACAGGTGTTACTGCAGTTGGCAACGCAGCGGTAAGTGTAGCAATGGCAGGAAGCAGCTCTTTTAATTGTGGAACAACACAAATTGTGAATATGTCTGTAACAGAAGTGGGAACAAGCACAGACGCAGGAGATACTGCCGTGTATACATTACCGTTAGGTTTGCAATATGCAGGAAATTTTGCAGGATGTGCAGCATGCACTGTGAGCACACAAGCAGGAACTGCGAGTTCAACATTAGTGAAAATAGCATTGCCCGCAGGCGTTTCTTCAGGCACTCCAATCTCATTCAGCTTTGACGTGAGCTCAAATGGTGGCGGAAGCTGCGGCACTTTACAAATCACAGGTCAGGTGGAAAGAAATGTGGGCGGATTAAGTTGCGGTGCACTCACATGCAGCGTGAGCAAAACTATTATAGGCACTGCGCCATCTGTTTCGGTGGTGAATAATAAACCGATCATTCATATCAGTTCAGCAACAATCGTGAACGGATT
>Ga0070734_10001980_pt1 | contig 26977 bp, 20 predicted proteins | sample Coa_R1_8_FD_66444 | JGI IMG/M metagenome (GOLD analysis project Ga0070734, IMG submission 66444) | Surface soil microbial communities from Centralia Pennsylvania, which are recovering from an underground coalmine fire - Coalmine... | ecosystem: Environmental > Terrestrial > Soil > Unclassified ... | reverse complement strand
CGCCGAGTGGTAGCCGGTCATCGAGCCCGTCGCGAGGTGGGTGGTCGTGGCCGGGATGTTCCACATCGCCCAGTGGTACCCGTGCTGGATGTTGACGTCGGTCTCCGCGGTGCTGGAGGTGGTGTCCGCCAGCAGGGAGATGTCCTTGAAGACGAGCGCGTAGCTCATGGTTCCGGCCGGCGCGCCGGACCAGGTGAGGCTCGGGTTCGTGCCGCTTCCAAAGGCGTGACCATCGCAGGTCATGGCGGCGGGGATCGTGCCGCAATACGCGAAGTCGGGGCTGCTGATCGTGAACCCCGGCGCCAGACAGCAGGGACCCGCGTCGCCGACGCCGCCGCCAGCATCCGCGACGCCCGCGCCTTGCTTCAGCGACGGGATGGCCGTGCACGAGTTGTGCGGCGTGACGGCCGGAGCTCCCGCCGTGCAGCCGGCGCCGGCCGCGCCGCCGGCGGCGCCACCGAGGCCGCCGGCGCCGCCCGCCGCGCCTCCCGACCCACCGCTCCCCGCCGCGCCGATGCTCCCGGCCGCACCGGCGCCACCCCCAGCGCCCGCGTTGCCGGCCGCGCCGGCGGTTCCTTTCGATCCGGCGTTCCCGGTCGAACCGCCGGTGCCCGTCGGGCCGCCGCTGCTGCCGCAGCCGGCGGCGACGGCGCCGAGGGCCAGGGCGCATCCCAGCATGAGTGTCGTGGTCTTCGTCATCGTCCAGGCTCCGCGGTGAGGTCGGTTGAAACCTCTCAATGGGCGCGGACGTCGCAAACCTGCGCTGGCGATCGGTCAACTTTGTGTAACTACATGCGCCTGGTCGGGCCCATCGACGGATCGGGATCGGAGTCGGGAGGTTCGGAACCTAAGCCGACAGGCCCGCGGCGCGGGTGACTTCGGAGAGCGCGGGGATGCCCCCGGTGCCGCCCAGGTGGCGGCAGTTGAGGGCGGCGGCGGCGTTGGCGAAGGGGAGGCAGCGGTCGAGCGGCCAGCCCTGCAGCGTCCCGTAGATGAAGGCGCCGCGGAAGACCTCGCTGGCGCCGGTCGTGTCGTAGACCTCGACGGGCAGCGCCGGCTGGCGGACCAGCGTCTCGTTCTCGAGCGCGATGGCCCCCTCCTCGCCCAGCGTGATGACGGCGATCTTGGGGCCCATCTGCGTCAGCTCGAGGAGGCTCCGCTTCATGTCGGAGGAGTGCGAGAACTCGGCGGCGAACCGCTCGTTGCCGATCACGATGTCGGAGAGATCGAGCAGCTCGCCCATCCCGGTCCCCAGCCGGCGCGCGTCGAGCAGCACGGTGATCCCCAGCGCGCGGGCCTTCTCGGCGGCGGCGATCTGGGTGTTGGGCGTCCGGCCGTCGACCAGCAGGATGCGCGCGTCGTCGAACATGTTGCGCGGCAGCTCGCCGGGATCGACGGGGGCGGTGCTGCCGCGCGTGAAGCGGGCGTGGCGCCGCCCGGTCCGCTCGTCGACCATGATGAACGACGCGGGGGAGATCTTCCCCGGCTCGATCAGCACCTGCGAGACGTCGACGCCGAACTCTCTCAGGCCGCGCAGGACGATCGAGCCGAACTCGTCGTCCGACAGGCGGCCGAAGTAGCGGGCGCGGCCGCCCAGCGCGGCCACCGTCGACAGCGTGGTGCCCACGGCGCCGCCGCTCTGGATGCTGAAGGTGGCGAGCTCGACGACCGTCTCGTTCGAGCGCGGCCCGACGCCGAGCATCTCGACCGTCGCCTGGCCAAGCCCCACGACCAGATCGGACGCGTTCGGCGTAGCCACGCCTCGAACGTAACACGGAATTCCCGTTCCCAAGATGTACGAGGGCCCCGTATTTTCTGGGCCATCGCAAAAAGGCGGTGCGCCGTCGCACGGGCGCACCGCCTTCGCGTCAATTTCCCGGGCGATCTACTGGCCGGCGATCTACTGGCCTTCGCGCTACTGGCCGGCGATCTACCGGCCTTCGCGCTACTGGCCGGCGATCTACTGGCCTTCGCCGCCCTGCAGCTTGGCCTCGTCGGAGCGTTTGAGGATGATGAACTCGACGCGCCGGTTCTGGCTCCAGCAGTCTTCGTTGTGCTGCGTGCAGATCGGCTTGGTCTCGCCGTAGCCGTGGCTCTTGAGGCGGCTGGGCAGGACGTTGCGCTGTTCGAGCGCCACCCGCACCGAGTGCGCGCGCCGTTCGGTCAGATCGAGGTTGTGGGCGTCGTCGCCGCGCTCGTCGGCGTGACCCTGGATCTCGATCAGGTCGATCTGCGGGTTGCCGTTGATGGTGGCCGCGATCGCGTCGAGCAGCGGGAAGGAGATCGGCTTGATCTCGTCCTTGTCCGTCTCGAAGTAGATCTTGTCCAGGATCTCCAGCTTGCCCTTGTGGACGATGACCTTCCCCTTGTCGGGGCAGCCGTCCGCGTCCTGATAGCCGTTGTAGGTCTCCGGCTCGTTCGGACACTTGTCGTCCTTGTCGAGGATGCGGTCGTGGTCGTTGTCCGGATCCGGGCAGCCGTCCTGGTCCTCGAACCCGTCCTTGTCCTCGGGATCGTTCGGACACAGGTCGTTCTTGTCCGGGATGCCGTCCTTGTCGTTGTCGGGATCGGGGCAGCCGTCGGCGTCCTCGAAGTTGTCCTTGTCCTCGGGATCGTCGGGGCACTTGTCGACGTCGTCGGGGATGCCGTCGCCGTCGCGATCGAACGTCGTGTTGTCCGGGCAGCCGTCGGCGTCCTGGTAGCCGTTCTTGGTCTCGGGATCGTTCGGGCACTTGTCGTCGACGTCGGGGATGCCGTCCTTGTCGTTGTCGGGATCGGGGCAGCCGTCGGCGTCCTCGAAGTCGTCGAAGTCCTCCGGGTCGTCGGGGCACTGGTCGACGTCGTCCTTGTAGCCGTCGCCGTCGCGGTCGCCGATCGACGGCTCGAAGATGAAGCCGATGAAGGCGCGCGGCGCCGCCGCCCCGTAGCCGTCGGCCACCTTGTAGCCGGCGCCGGCCTCGAAGAACGAGTTGCGCGCCAGGTACAGCTTGATGCCGGCGATCGCCTCGGCAGAGAGGCCCATCTTGGTGCTGACGCCGGCCGAGTCGATCTTGTTCGAGTTGAGCCCGTAGTTTCCGTAGACCTCGCCGACGATGTCGAACTTCTGCGGCACGATGCCGTACGACAGGCCGAGGCCGCCGATCACCTCGTTGCCGATGCTGATCCCGGCGTTGGTGACCGAAGGGTTCCCCATGTACATCGGGACCATCGAGGCGGGCAGGTCCGACTGGTTCTGGAAGGCCGCGGCGTTGTCGGTGAAGACTGCCTTGTTCGGGCGGATGCGCAGCCCCCCGTTGACGGCGGCGCGGAACCGCCCCAGGTAGCCGAGCTCGGTGTCGATCACGGCGGTCGGCTGGAAGATCGTCTGCCCCTCGCCCAGGAACGACTTCTTGTCGCCCGTCGGCAGGATCACCGACGGGATGATGGCGAACCCCAGCCCGTTGCGGGTGGCGTTCATGAGGCGGATCTTGGGGTGCACCTGGATGTCGCCCAGCCCCTGCGCGGTGAACGTCCAGGGCTGACTCCCGGTGGCCGTCACGTCGCTCGGCTTGCTCTCGCCCGAGACGATCCCGAACGGCACGATCAAGCCCAGCTCGAAGCCGAGGTGCGGCAGGTGGGTGAAGCCGACGGCGCCCTGCAGCGACGGGCGCACCAGGTTGTTCACCGCGAACGACGTCGGCTGGCCGCCCACGGCGGGGCCGTCGAGCACCAGCGGCTTGCGCGCGTACGAGGTGACGAGCCCGAACGAGATGTCGCCCTGTCCCAGCACCCCCGAGGAGTTGATGGTGATGAACCCTTTCGAGTCCATCGCGGGCCGGAAGATCTCGAGATCGACCGGTCCGCTTTGAAGTTGGGCGTGGGCGGTAGCGGCGAAGCCGGCGACAGCCGCCGCGATGACGGCCGCCTGGAGCAAACCCCGGCGTGGGCGAACGATCATGAACACCTCCGGTAGAACAGGAGCCCGAACGTCCGGCTCCACCGAGCCTGTCATCGAAAAAAGCGACAACCGTTATAACAGCGTCGAGATCTGAATCAAAGCGCTATCCTCCGTCGCCACATGGCTTTTTTGGCGACTGAGCTGCGTCCGCCGCGCGCCGACGGGGGCGAGCGCATCACGCGCCTCGCCGCCGAGACGGGGTCGGAGGGGATCCACCTCGGCGCCGACTGCGACCTGGAGATCGTCGCCGGGGCGCCGCTCGTCGGGTCGGCGCTTCGACTGGGGCTGTCGGTCCCATCCCTGACGCTGCCGCTCGCCGAGCGCGTCTTGCCCGCGGGGCGGCGTCTGCCCCGACTGGCGGCGCCCGCGCGCGACGAGCGCGAGGCCGCGATCGCCCTGGCCGAGCGCGGGATCACGGCCGCCGCCTCCTTTGGCGCGACGCGCGCGCTGCTCGACTTCGGGCCGGTGGCGCTGGCGGCCGACGCGGCGGGCTTCGCGCTGGCGTTCGCGCGGCGGGCGGTCGGCGCGCGCGAGCCGGGCGGCGAGCTGCTCGCCCTGGCGGTCGCCGAACGCCGCGCCCGCTCCCCGGAAATTCTGGACGCCTGTCAGTTCGCCCTCGAACGGTTGCTCCGCGCGGCCGACCGCGGCGGCCTGCGGCTGGCCGCGCAGCTCGGCGTCACCCCCTGGCAGTCGCCGAGCCCGCGCGAGCTGGGGATCTTGTACGAGACCTTCGGTGGCGCGCTGGGCGTCGCCTGGGACCCGGCGCGGCTGTCGGTCCTGGCGGCGCTCGGCTTGCCGGTGGGCGACGACCGGCTGCGCGCGCTCGCGGCGGCCGCGCTCGCCGTCGTGGACAACGACGCCGTCGGCCTCGGTTGCGGCTACCTGCCGGGGATGGGCGAGCGCGACGCACGCCTCGCCGAGGTCTCGCCGCCGGACGGCGCTCCGCGCATCATCCTGGGCGGCCCCGACGCCACCGACGCCGAGATCGCCACCGTCAGCACCGGACCGGCAGCACGAGGTGCCGCTCGAACATGAGCGCCCGGTGCGCGCGCAGCGCCGGCGTCACCGCCTCCTTCACCTCGCGGTCCAGCGTGTCGAACGCGTGGCGGACGGGCGCCGGCATCGGGCAGTCAGCCTCCGGCAGCGGGTCGACGACCGCCAGCCCGACGGCGGCGTGGAGGTCGAGCGCCGTCGGTGTCGGTCCCAGCAGGTAGCGGTCGCCGCGCGCGCGGCTCTCCGCCAGCGTCTCGTCGAAGAGCCGCAGCACGCCGACCGCCCGCGCCCGCGCCGCCGCGATACGTTCGGGCGCGTACCCGTAGCGCGGGGCCAGGTAGTCTGCCACCGGCGCAGGCCACCCCTCGCGCCCCTCGGTGTCAAAGCTCCGCTGCATGAGCAGGAGGCGCACGCACCACCCGAGGCCGCCTTCACCGAGGATCTCGTGCGAGAGCCCGAACATGCGCACCCGCCGCGCGTCGTCCTCGGGCACCAGCGAGACGCGGCCCCCCAGCCGCTCCGCCAGCATCACGATCTCCGCCCACCCCGTGCGGGGCGGCTCGTCGTCCACCATCACCGCCGGCGCGTTCCGCGTCCCCGTCCACCGCTTGAGCTCCTCGTCGCCGCGCCGAAACCGCACCGTCAGGTACTCGAGCCCCTTCATGTCCAGCACCCCCAGCGCCGCCTGCGACCACGGGCTCGGCACATTGGTCGCGATCACCACCCGCACCCCCTGCGCCCCCTTCGCCTCTTCCAGCTCGACAAATCGCATGCCCCGCACGTTCAGCAATCCCCGTGCCCCCGGGAAAACGCCCATTCCCTGCGGGTAACCGTCAACCCCACCTCGGTGAGTGCGCACCGGTCTTCCCAGAGTGCCGCCACCCTTGCTGCGCACGCGGCTCCAGGCGAGCGCACGCGGCTCCAGGCGAGCGCAGCGCGGCTCCAGGCGAGCGCACGTGGCTCCAGGCGAGCGCACGCGGCTCCAGGCGAGCGCAGCGCGGCTCCGCCGCGCGGAGCGAGAGGGGCGCGGGGGGCGCGAGCGGCAGCGAGCCGCCCCCCGATCTAATTGCTCGGAGCGGCCGTCAAGATCCCCGACAGCTGCTTGGCGATGCCGGTCTTGATCTTCTCGGCGAACGGCGTGAGCAAGAACCCCAGGTTCATGTCGATGTGCACGTTCGTCGGCCCGACCGACACCAGCGCGTCGAGCCCCTTGCGTGAGACCTTGAGCACGTTGTCCCCCTGCCAGGTGCAGGAGGCGCCGTAGTCGCGCGTCAGCTTCTCGGTGGCGCCGGAGATGCGCTTCTTCGCCTCATCGACGGCCAACTGGTGCGGGATGTCGACCTCGTACTTGGGCATGGGCGATTCCTTATCACGCCACGCCGGTGGCGGTACTGGGATCGAACACCAAACGGGCCACCTCGACCTGGTTCATCGCCAGGCGGAGCAACGTCCCCTGGCCGTGCAGCAGCGCCTCGCGCTGAAACAGGTGGTAGGTGCGCATCCCCTCGCGCGTCGGCGGCTCGCCGTGCGACTTCTTCCCCGGGACGCCCGAGACGACCAGGATCTTCTCGCCCGGCTGGAGCATGAAGCCGGGATCGATCACCCCCAGCACCGAGCCGCGCTTGCCGGGCCGGCCGGCGATGACCTGCAGCCCGCCGGTGTTCACCGAGCTCGCACCGGCGTTCTCGAGGATGAAGTACTCCTCGTTGATCCGCTTCTTGTCCGGCGCCGCGTGCGCCTCGCGAAAGACCAGCGCCACGCTCAGACCTCCAGGATCTCGGATTCCTTCTTGCCCGCGATCTCGTCCACCTTGGCGACCGACTTGTCCGTGGTGTCCTGGATCGTCTTCAGCCCCTTGCGCTCGTCGTCCTCGGTGACCGACCCCTCCTTGAGCGCCTCCTTGACCATCTCGTTGGCGTCACGGCGCGCGCCGCGCAGCGCGACCTTGGCCTCCTCGGCCATCTTCTTCACGACCTTGACCAGCTCCTGCCGCCGCTCTTGCGTGAGCGCCGGCATCGGCAGCCGGACCAGCTCGCCGTCGGACTGCGGGTTGAGGCCCAGCTGCGCCGCGCGGATCGACTTCTCGATCTCCGGGATCAGCGAGCGCTCCCAGGGCTTGATGGTGATGAGGCGGGCGTCCGCCACGTTGCACGAGGCGACCTGGTTCAGCGGCGTCGGGGTGCCGTAGTAGTCGACCCGGACGCCGTCGAGAATGGAAAGGTTGGCGCGCCCGGTGCGGACCTTGCCGAGCTCCCGCTTGAACGCTTCGATCCCCTTGTCGAGATCGCCCTGCAGGCTTTGCACGATGTCGTTGATCATCGGAGATCTCCTTTGCCTCGCCCCTAGGTTGCCACGGCCGTGCCCGGGCGTGGCTCGCGGCGCTCGCCCTCGACCAGCGTCCCGAGCGGCTCGCCCAGCAGGACCCGCCGGATGTTCCCCGGCTTGGTCATGTTGAAGACCAGAATCGGCAGGTTGTTGTCGCGGCAGAGCGAGATGGCCGTCGAATCCATCACGCCCAGGTTCTGGTTGAGGACGTCGAGGTAGGTGAGGCGGCGGTACATCCGCGCGTCCTTGTGCTTCTTCGGGTCCTTGTCGTAGACGCCGTCGACCTTGGTGGCCTTCATCACGATCTCGGCGCCGATCTCCATCGCGCGCAGCGAGGCCGCCGTGTCGGTGGTGAAGTACGGGTTGCCCGTCCCCGCCGCGAAGATCACCAGCCGCCCCTTCTCCAGGTGGCGGATCGAGCGGCGCCGGATGTACGGCTCGGCGACGCGCTCCATCTCCAGCGCCGTCATCACGCGGGTGTGACCGCCGCGCGACTCGAGCGCGTCCTGCAGCGCCAGCGAGTTGATGACCGTCGCCAGCATGCCCATGTAGTCGGCGTGGGCGCGGTCCATGCCCTTCGAGCTGGCCGCCACGCCGCGGAAGATGTTGCCGCCGCCGATCACCAGCGCGATCTCGACGCCCAGGCCGTGCACGTCGATGAGCTCGTCGGCGATCTGCGACAGCGTTCCCGGGTCGATGGCCTGCTCGGTCGAGCCCATCAAGGCCTCGCCCGAGAGCTTGAGCAGGATGCGCCGGTACTTCACTCCGGGCGCCAGCGGCAGCTTGCTGTCGCGCTCGGTGGCGCCCGACGCGCTCGCGCGGGGGAGACGGGGCGGCGCGGCCGGTGTGGCCGGCGCGCCGTTCCCGTTTCCGGTGCGGGCTTGTTGGCTCTTCCCAGTCCCCTTGGCCGCCATGCCGGGGACTCTACGCCTGTCCGGCCTGCTTCTGGACCTCGGCCACGAAGTCGTCGGCGCGCTTCTCGAGGCCCTCGCCGACCTCGAAGCGGACGAAGCGGCGGATCTTCACGTTCTCGCCCGTCTTGGCCACGAGATCGGTGAGCAGCGCGCGGATGTCCTTCTTGCCCTCGGGGTCCTTCACCCAGACCTGGTCGAGGAGGCATATCTCCTTGGCCCACTTGGCGAGCTGGCCGTCGACGATCTTCCCCCACACCGCCTCGGGCTTGCCGGAGGTCTTGGCCTGCTCGAGGCGGATCGACTTCTCCTTCTCGAGGACGGCCGCCGGGATCTCCTCCTGCGAGACGTACTGCGGGTTGAGCGCCGCGATCTGCATCGCGATCTCCTTGGCGAAGCCGACGAAGTCGGGGTTGCGGGCCACGAAGTCGGTCTCGCAGTTGACCTCCACCATCACGCCGATGCGGCTGCCGTGCAGGTAGCTGGCGATGGTCCCCTCGGCGGCGATGCGGGTCGCCTTCTTGGCGGCCGAGGCGATCCCCTTCTTGCGGAGGTACTCGATCGCCTTCTCCATGTCGGCGGCGCACTCGCTGAGCGCCTTCTTGCAGTCGGCCATGCCGGCGCCCGTGCGCTCGCGCAGGTCCTTGATCATCTGAGCGGTGATTTCAGCAGCCATGACTTCCCTGTCTTCTTTCGTTCTCTCGTCGGTGAAAAGTGGGTTTGCGAAGGACGAGCGCTTACGAGCGGTCTTCCTTGTCTTCCGGCGTGGCGGCCGCTTCGGGCGTCGGCAGCTCGCCGCGGTGGCGCGAGACGACCTCGACGCGCGGCCCTTCGCCGCCGGACGAGACGCGGATCGTCTGAGGCTCGTCGCTGCCGCCGGCCTCCTCGCGGGCGTTGCGCTGCTGGTTGGCGCGCTCGCGCCCGACCTTCTGGCCCAGCACGCAGGCCTCGGCGATCTTGCCGGCGAACAGCTTCAGCGAACGGATGGCGTCGTCGTTCCCCGGGATCGGGTAGTCGATGAGGTCCGGGTCGCAGTTGGTGTCGACGATGGCGACGATCGGGATCTCCAGCTTGCGCGCCTCGGTGACGGCGATGTGCTCCTTCACGACGTCGACGATGAACACGGCGCCGGGGAGCTCGCCCATCGACTTGATGCCGCCGAGCGCCTTCTCCAGCTTCTCGCGCTCGCGCGTGATGCCGAGGACCTCCTTCTTGGTCATCCGCTCGAAGGTGCCGTCGGTCGACATCTTCTCGATGGCGTGCAGGCGGTCGATCGACCCCTTGACGCTGTTGAAGTTGGTGAGCGTGCCGCCCAGCCAGCGGTTGGTCACGTAGTACTGGCCGCCGCGCAGCGCCTCCTCGCGGATCACCTCCTGGGCCTGCTTCTTGGTGCCGACGAACAGCACCGAGCGCCCCTGGGCGATCGTCGAGACGAGGAAGTTGTAGGCGCGCTTGAAGGCGCGGACCGTCTGCTGCAGGTCGATGATGTGGATGCCGTTGCGCGCGCCGAAGATGAAGCTCTTCATCTTCGGGTTCCAGCGCTTGGTCTGGTGGCCGAAGTGGACGCCGGCCTCCATCATCTCGCGGATGGTGATGGGGGCGTCGCTCGGGCCCTGCTGGGTGGCGTCGGGGAGGCCGGGGATGCTGGACGTGGCGTTGCTGATCTCGGTCGTGGTCATGTTCATTCCTTCGCGTTGGTGTCCGCCGCCAGCGTCATCGGAGTCCGTAACCCGCTCGCACGAGCGATTTTTGATTCGCTCGGTACGCTCGGGCACGCACGGCCCCCTCGGCTGGCGTGTGATGTTTCTGTCAGGTGTCTGAAGAGCGGGGGGTTTCTACCACAAAATCGCGCTAAGCAACCCCCAACCCCAGGCAGGGCGCGGACGAGCCGTCCGGCCCCGAGTTTGCTACCTAATTGCAACAGTTTCGTTTCGTCTATAAAAGGAGCCGCATGTCCCTCACGAAGTCCACAGGTAAACCCATCGACATCCGCCCGGCGACGGGCAAGCTCGGCATCCTCGTTCCCGGCATGGGCGCCGTCGCCACCACCTTCATGGCCGGCGTGGAGGCCATCCGGAAGGGGATCTCCAAGCCCATCGGTTCCCTGACCCAGATGGGGACCATCCGGCTGGGCAAGCGGACCGAGGGGCGCTCGCCGGCGATCAAGGACTTCGTCCCGCTGGCCAAGCTCGACGACATCGTGTTCGGCGGCTGGGACCTCTTCCCCGACGATGCCTACCAGGCGGCGGCCAAGGCCGGGGTGCTCTCGAAGGAGCACCTGGCGCAGCTCAAGGATTTCCTCTCGACCATCAAGCCGATGCCGGCCGTGTTCGCGCAGGAGTACGTCAAGAAGCTGACCGCCACCCACGCCAAGAAGGGGAAGAACAAGGCCGACCTCGCCGCGCAGGTGATGGACGACATCAAGGAGTTCAAGAAGAAGAACAACTGCGACCGGCTGGTGATGGTCTGGTGCGGGTCGACCGAGGTCTACCGCAGCGCGGCCCCCTGCCACGCGACGCTGGCGGCGTTCGAGAAGGGCCTCGAGGCGAGCGACCCGGAGATCGCGCCCTCGCAGATCTACGCCTACGCGGCGCTCAAGCTGGGGATCCCCTACGCCAACGGCGCTCCCAACCTGACCGTCGACACGCCGGCCCTGATGGAGCTGGCCAAGCAGAACAACGTCCCCGTCGGCGGCAAGGACTTCAAGACCGGCCAGACGCTGATGAAGACCATCCTGGCGCCCGGCTTCAAGGCGCGCCTCCTGGGCGTCGAGGGCTGGTACTCGACCAACATCCTCGGCAACCGCGACGGCGAGGTGCTCGACGATCCGGAGTCGTTCAAGTCGAAGGAAGTGTCGAAGCTCGGCTCGCTCGAGCACATCCTGCAGCCGCACCTCTACCCCGACCTTTACGGCGAGATGCACCACGTGGTGCGCATCAACTACTACCCCCCGCGCGGCGACAACAAAGAGGGCTGGGACAACATCGACATCTTCGGGTGGATGGGCTACCCGATGCAGATCAAGATCGACTTCCTCTGCCGCGACTCGATCCTGGCCGCGCCGATCGTGCTCGACCTGGCGCTGTTCATGGACCTGGCGCAGCGGTGCGGGATGGCCGGCATCCAGGAGTGGCTGTCGTTCTACTGGAAGAGCCCGCAGTCGGCGCCGGGGCTCTACCCGGAGCACGACCTGTTCATCCAGCTGATGAAGCTCAAGAACACGCTCCGGCACCTGCGCGGGGAGGACCTCATCACCCACCTGGGGGCGGAGTACTACGACTAGGACCCCTCGCCCCGGCCCTCTCCCGCGAGCGGGAGAGGGTGTGAGAGAAGAGCCCGCTGGTTGACCCTGATCTGCGTCACGTGCGGGGCGACCGCGGGCTCTCGCGCTTGGGCTGCCCGCGGCGGTTGCGGTGGTTCGAGCGACGCGGTCGAGGCGCACGAAACGCAGATCAGGGTAGGTCGAGCGTTCTCCCGCCGCCCTGTCCCGCTTGCGGGAGAGGGTCGGGGTGAGGGCAGGCCTTGCGACGGGCGTCGTCCGCACGAGAGAAGGAAGGGGTGGTGAGGGTCAGGGCCACGAACAACGTCGCGGCGGCCAGGGCGGGAATGCCCAGCACCAGTCCGCGGGCCGGCGCCACAGGGATGGGGCCGGCCAAATAAGAGAGCGTGGCGCGCGGGATCGAGAAGACGATCAGCGCCACCCAGGCGATGCGCCGCGTGGCCGCGCCCGCGCCGGAGGCGGCGGAGCCCGAGCCGGGGCTGGTGCCGGAGCTGGAGCGCAACGCCACCGCCAGGGGCGCGAGGAGCATCACCAGGACGTGGCTCCACCCGAGCGGATTCGCCAGCACCGGCAGGGCGAGCCACGCTGCCACCGTCGAACGCAGCGGGTTGGGGCGGCGCAGGGCCAGCAGCGCGGCGAGCACGAAGGCGCCGACGATCGCCGTGTAGAGCCCCATCGCCAACGCCGGGAGGGCGACCAGGGGCCGGGCGAACGGACCGGGCGAACCGAACAGGCGGGCGGTGACGCCGGCAAGAGAAGCGGTGTTCGCCGTCCAGGGGGCCCAGATCGCGGCGTTCCGCGCGGCGCCGCCGAAGAAGGCACGCCAGGGGGCCGTCCCGTCCACCGCCAGTGAGGCGACCACCGCGAGGCCGACCGTGGTCGCCATCGCCACGGCCGACCGGCGATGGCGGAGGACCAGCAGGCCGAGCAGCAAGATGGGCGTCGCCTTCAGCGCCGCCGCCAGGCCGAACAGCACGCCGGCCCGTCGCTGGCGACCCGCGGTGAGCGCGACCAGCCCGTCCGCCAGCAGCGCCGCCAGCAGGATCGACCACTGCCCCTTCTCCAGGCAGTGGAGCACCGGCGGCCAGAGCGCGAGCGCGACGAACGCCAGCGCCACGCGCGCCGTCGGTGGCGCGCCCGGCGCGGCGAGGCGCAGGAGTGAGATCGCCAGCCAGCCGAGCGCCACCAGCGAGGCTGCCGCCCAGACCAGCGCGGCCGTCCGCCAGGCGAGGAGACCCAGCGGCCTCACGAGCAATCGGGCCGGCGGCGGGTGAGCGTGATAGGGGGCGCCGTAAAGGAGCTGCTCGGGCGCCCCGAACTGGACCGCGCGCGCGTTCCCGCCCTCGCCCTCGGGGGGCGGCGCACCCCGGCCGTCGACCAGCCGGGCGCGCGCGGTCACGTAGTCGCGCGCGAAGTCGGCCGGGGCGAGCGCGCCCACGGCGGCGGCCACGAACGGAGTGGCGCCGGCCGTCGCCGCGGCCGCCACGACCAGCGCGACCAGGACGCCGAGCCGCGCGGGCCCGGTCACGGCGCCCCGGCCGGCGCCGGTGGGTTGGGGTCGCAGAACCCGAGCGGCCGCCGGCCGTAGCGGGCCAGGTTCTCGTCCATCGTCGCGGCCGGCGAGTGCCGATAAAAGAGGTGGTAGATGGTGCCGGCCCAGGGGACGCGCGCGACGGGCCCGAAGATCACCGTCGCGTTGCCCACCAGCACGAACAGCGCCGCGGCCTTCACCAGCCGGGCGCGCGCGGGGGACAGGGCGCGCCGGTCACCGAGCGCGCGGGCGCAATAGACGAGCAGCATGACGAAGATCGGCTGATAGAGGCGCGGGATGAAGTCTCCCCGCATCTGCCAGCGCCCCTCGTAAGGCGGCGCGAGGTTGTTGAAGAGGAAGACCAGCGCCACCGCCGCCGCGAGCGCCGCCTCGCTGGGCCCGAGGCGCCGGGCGGTGATGGCAGCCACCAGCAGGAACCCGAGCGGCAGGAACAGCATGTTGCTGAAGAGAAAGTTCTCGAGGAGGACGAGGGGGAGGTCGACCACGCTCCGCAGCCAGGCGCCGAGCCCCGGCGGGTGCAGGTAGGCGCGGAAGACGACGCCGTAGATCGCGGTGTTCGGGTTGGCCAGCGGCGCGGCGAAGGCCAGCTTGAGCAGCAGCAGCGAGGCGAGAGGCGCCGCCGCCATCGCCGCCACCGCGAGCGGGATCTCCAGGTAGCGTCGGCGCGCCAGCAGCAGGAACACCGCCGCCACCCCGAAGAACGCCGCCAGGTCGTAGGCCGTGAACAGCAGGCCCATGACGCCCGCGATTCCGGCGGTCGCCAGGGGCCGCCGCTGCTCGTCGAGCCGCACGAGCAGGATGTAGAGCGCGACCGACGCGGGCACGATCGCCACGTACGCATACGGAAGGCCCGCCCAGTACGTGATGCCCGGGTAGGTCGCGTAGAGCCAGCTCCCGGCGACGGCCGCCGCCTCGCCGTGCCGCCGGCGCAGGTGCACCGCCAGCGCCAGGAGCCCGCCCAGCTGGCAGAGCAGGCTGGCGACGAACCCACCCGCCAGGTAGCCGCCCAGCTTCATGAACGGGTAGGCGAGCAGCGGAAACAGCAGGCGCCGGAGGACGACGCTCTTCTCCCAGCGCGCCCGCGGCTGGCCGTCGAGCATCTGGTACACCGCCTCGTGGTGCGGCTGGTCGATGTTGACCAGGTAGCCGCACGGTCGGGTGGCGGTCGAGAAGGCGTAGGTCGAGGCGTAGGGCGCCATCGTCCCCGACGACAGCCAGACTGCCAGGGTCAGCAGGAGCGCCGCCGCCGCCACCTGAGTGCGAAATCCGGCCCGAAATCCCATCCGTTCGGCTTCGGGCCATGGTACGCGCGGGCCGCCGGACGCGCCAGGCAGCGGCCCGCCGGGCGTCCGGGACCCGCCCGAGCGCGCCGGCGAGCTCAGTGCAGGAGGCTGGTCTCGTTCGCCGGCACGGGGTGGATCCCGAGCGGGGCGAGGTGCGGCAGGATCCAGCGCGGCAGGGTCTGATCGGCGGCCGCGGGGAGGAGCCCCAGCGCCTCGGCCTCCTCGTCGTTGGGGCGCGTGGCGACCGCCGCCGAGACCGTCAGCGCGCCGGCCCACAGCGCGCGGCGCTCGCGCGCCGACCAGCGGCGGATCACCCAGGCCGCCGTCTTGGCGCCGAAGGTGGCGTGGCGGGCCTCGTCGCGCAGCAGCTCGGTGTAGGCCCAGGCGAACAGTGGCTCGCGGCTCAGCGCCCGCGCGGCGGCGAACGCCGCGGCCGAGACCGGCTTGCCGAGGGCGTAGTCCGCCACCAGCGTGCGGGCGAGCGCCGCCTCACCGACGGGCGCGCGGGGGACGAGGTCGAGCCGGCGCGCGGTGGCGCTCGGCATGGCCGACCGGCGCGGCCCGGGGTGGAGCTCGTCGAGGACGGCCGCGCACACGTCGAGGTGGTGGACCTCGTCGGCGATCACGCGGGCCGCCGCGGCCAGGAGGGCGGGCGGGGCGCCCAGCGCCGCCAGGTCGGCGGCGACGTGGGCGGCGTTCGCCACGCCGCGCCGTTCGTCATCAGCGATCCGTCTCCATCCGGCCGCGACGCGGGCGAGCAGGCTCGGCGAGTAGCGGGAGCGGGCGAGAGTGTGGAAGGCCATGTCGACGAGGAGCAGCAAACGTCGTGCCCCCGCTTGTCCGGCGGCGGGGGGCAGTTTTCGGCCGCCGATCTCAGATCTTCGTCAGATCTCCGACGTCCCGTCTGTGAAAACCGGCGCCGAACCTGACAGCGATGTCGCGCCAATGTCGTTGGCGCGGCTTGATCGTTCGGGCGGCTATTGCCCGCGCAGGCGCCGCAACTCCTCGGCGAGCTCGATCGCCCCCGGGTCGAGCGCCAGCAGCCGCTCCAGCTCCGTGACGGCGGCCTCGGCCTGACCGGTCTGCGCGTAGATCTCGGCCAGGTGCTGCGCCGCCATCCGGTGCCGTTCGTCGATCTGGGTGGCGCGTCGCAGCTCGGCGATGGCGGCGCGCGCCGCGCGCGCGTCGGCCGGCGCCTGTCGGAACAGCGCCCACCCGAGCGCCGCCCGGTAGTCGGCCTCGTTCGGGCAGAGGCGCGCGGCCTGGCGCAGCACCTCCACCGCCTCGTGGTGGCGTCGGGCGCGCAGGTGCTCGAGCCCTACCTCGTAGAGCGAGTGCGCGGCGCCACCCGGCGACGACGAGGCGGCGCGGATCGGCACCGGGATCGGCTCGACCACCGTGTCGTGGGTCGCGCCCGGCGTCGGGGTCTCCGCCTCGGCCGCGCCCGGCGCGCGCCCAAGCTTGGCGAGGTAGGTTTTCCGCCGCGCCGGGTCCCGGAGCACCCGGTGCGCCTCGGTCAGGGCCTCGAAGATCTCCTGCGCCATCTTGCGGTCGTCGTCGGGCGCCAGCCGGTAGCGGTCGGCGTGGAAGCTGCGGGCGACTGCCTCGTAGGCCTGATCGATCTCGGCTCCGGAGGCGTCGCGCCCGACGCCCAGCGCCCAGAAATGGTCCTGGGTCCGCGCCATCTGCAGCATCATCGAAAGCTCGCCGCTGCCGAGCGGGGCGGGCTGCCGATCTGGCGGGGGGGCGCCCGCCGGGGCGGCGCCGTTCGGCGGCGCTGGCGCCCGCCGGCGCGAGGTCCCTTCCTGCGGCTGGATCATCCCCGCCTCGGACAGCGCCACCAGCAGCGAGCAGGCCCTCCGGGCCGGGATCTTCGCCTCGGTCAGGATCGTCTCCAGCTGGCGCGTCCCGTCGATGCCGCCGATGAAGGCCAGCTCGCTCGGATCGCCGGTCATCTCCTGCAGCCGCAGCATCGGGTCGGTCACCAGCGCGACGAACTGCCCGCGGTAGCGCTCGAGCACGGCGGCCTGGCGGGGCTCGTCGTAGTGGCGGCGGATGCCTTCCAGGATCAGGGCGGCCGGCGAGCGCTCGAGGCGCGTTCCCGCCGTCGGCGCGTCGGCGCCGGCCTTGAACATGAACTTCCCGTCGGGCCAGGCGAAGACCTCCAGCAGCTTGGCCTCGATCTGGTCGACCAGCGCTCGCTGCAGGTTGTAGGGGGAGAGGGCACCCATCTCGACCAGGATCTGCCCCTGCTGGCGCTTCTCCTTCTGCATGCGCGCGACCGAGGCGCTGAGCGCGTCCGCGGTGATCAGCCTCTTCTCGAGCAGGATCTGGCCCAGGCACTCGGAGAGCACGTTCGAGCGCGCCGAGACCGGGTACCCCTCGGCCAGGAGGACGATCTTCTTGGTCGTGTCCCGGAGCAGCAGCAGCGAGCCGGTGGCGCGCGTCGCGTACAGGCGCCGCAGCACGCGGGCCAGCGGCGTCCGCTTGAGCGTCCCGGCGAACGCCGCCTGGGCCGGATCCTCGACCAGGTGCTTGGCGCTGCGCTCGACGTCGCGCCGCTCGCGCTGCTGCACCGGGTCGCGCAGGCTCTCCTTGGGCACGGGTGTCGGTGTCCCGCCGTGGTCGGTTTCGTCGACCAGAGGGGCCTCCGCCAGCTCGGACAGGCGGGGCACGATCTCGCGCGCGTCGAGCGGCGTCGCCAGGTACTCGGCGGGGGCGAACCGGCGCCGCGCCTCGGCGCGGTGGCTCTGGCCCCGGTGCGTGCTGGCGATGAAGACGATCGGGACCGCGCGCGTGTCGGCGTCGCGCCGCAGCTCCTCGGCCAGCGTGAACCCGTCCCCGTCGCCCAGCCGCGTGCCCAGCACGACCGCGTCCGGCCTCCGCACCGCGATGCTCCGCCGGGCCCAGGCCGCCTCGGTCTCGGACGCCAGCTCGTAGCCCGCCGCGCGCAGCGCGCTGCCGATGCGCTCCTGCAGCTCGGCGTCTTTTTCCACGATGAGGACGTAACCGGGCATCGCGAAGATGAAGAGTCTATCGCGGGGGGCGGTGTGGACAAAGGCGGTGGGCGTTGTTAAGTACGGCGAACCTCGGCCGATGGCTGCGCGTACGAAAAAGACCGCCAAAGCTCGACGGGCGCGCGCGGCGCGCGGCGGCCTGGCGGCGATCGTGCTGGCGGCGGGGAAGGGGACGCGGATGCGCTCCGCGCGCGCGAAGGTGCTGCACGAGATCCTGGGGCGGCCGCTGGGCGCCTACCCGATCGAGCTGGCCCGGGCGGTGGGCGCCGATCCGGTCGTGGCGGTGCTCGGCCACCAGCGCGCCGCGGTCGAGGCGGCGCTGGTCGCGCGGTTCGGCGCCGACGGGGTGCGCGTGGTCGAGCAGACCGAGCAGCGGGGGACCGGACACGCGGTGCGGCTGGCCATGCCCGCGCTCAAGAGCTTCCGCGGCGATCTGGCGCTGGTGCTGTACGGCGACGTGCCGCTCCTGCGGCGCGAGACGCTGGCCGCCCTGGTGGGGACCGCGCGCCGCTACCGCTGCCTGGCGGTGGTGACGGCGACGCCCCCCGACGCCACCGGCTACGGACGCATCCTGCGCGACGAGCGCGGCCACGTCATCGGCGTCGTCGAGGAGAAGGACGCCACGCCCGAGGAGCGGCGGATCGGCGAAGTGGACGCCGGGATCTACTGCGGTCCGGTCGATTTCCTCCGCGAGGCGACCGCCGGGCTGACCACGCGCAACGCCCAGGGGGAATACTACCTCACCGACATCGTCGCGCGCGCGGCCGAGGGGATCGGCGTCACCGGCGTGGAGGCCGACTTCCGTGATGTGGCGGGGGTCAACGACCGCCAGCAGCTGGCCGAGGCCGAGGCGGTCATGCGGGCGCGGACCAACCGCGCGCTGATGGCCCACGTGACCTTCCGCGATCCGGCCACCACCGACGTCGAGCCGGGGGTGGAGATCGGCGTCGACGTCGAGCTGGGCCGCGGGGTCGCGCTGCGCGGCCGCACCAAGATCGGCCACGGCGCCCGCATCGACGACGGCGTCATCCTGACCGACACCGAGGTCGGCGCCGGTGCGCACGTCCGCCCCTACTGCGTGGCCAGCGAGGCCAGCATCGGCGCGGGCGCCAGCGTCGGGCCGTTCGCCCACCTGCGCCCCGGGACGAAGATCGGCCCCGACGCCCACGTGGGCAACTTCGTCGAGACCAAGAAGACGACGCTGGGCCGCGGGAGCAAGGCCAACCACCTGACCTACCTGGGCGACACCACCGTCGGCGAGAGGGTCAACATCGGCGCCGGCACCATCACCTGCAACTACAACGGCTACGAGAAGTTCACCACCACCATCGACGACGGCGCCTTCATCGGGTCGGACACCCAGCTGGTGGCGCCGGTGCGCGTCGGCAAGGGCGCGGTGGTCGGCGCGGGCACCACGGTCACCGAGGACGTCCCCGCTGGCGCGCTGGTGATCACGCGCGCGGCCGCCGTCCAGAAGCCGGGCTACGCGCAAAAGGTGGCGAAGAAGTACGCCGCCGCGCGGAAGTCCGGTTAGGATTCACCCCCGGAGGTTCCGATGCCGACGTCCGTGAAGGCGTTCTTCGATCAGAAAGTTCCCGCGGTTCTGGCCACCAGCCCCGAGAAGGCCAAGGACGTCGCGGCCGTCTACCTGTTCAAGATCAGCGGCCCCGACGGCGGCACCTGGACGGTCGACCTCGTCTCGACGCCGCCCACCTGCGTCCCCAGCGCGGCGGGGACCCCGCAGTGCACGATCGAGGCCTCGGATGACGACTTCCGCGGGATGATCGACGGCGGCATGCAGGCCGCCATGTCGCTGTTCTTCAGCGGCAAGCTGAAGGTGACCGGCGACCCGATCCTGGCGACCAAGCTGTCGAAGCTGCTCCAGATGGCGGGTTAGTGGTCGGCGGCCCCCGCCGGCAAATCTGGCTCGTCTGGCTCTGGGGGGCGGCGCTGGTCGCGCTGGCGACCGCCGCGCGCGTGATCTGGGTGCTGTCGGTTAGGACGGTGCCGGTCAGCGACTTCGCGATGTACCGCGAGTCGGCCAACTACCTGTCCGAGTTCGGCCGCCTCGACCACGGCTTCATCTACATGCCCGGGTTCGTCGCGCTGCTGGCGGCGATCAAGAACCTGGGCGGCGATCTGCTGGCGCAGAAGATGGCCGGCGTCTTCTTCGGCGGTCTGGGGGCGGCCGGGCTGTTCGTGCTGACCTGGCGGGCGCTCGACGGCGCGCCCGACGGCGATCTCGATCGCGCGGACACCGGCGGCTGGCGGCGCTTCTGCCCCTGTCCGCACGCCGCGGTGGCCACGGCGATCTACGCGCTCTGGCCGGCGGGCGTGGCGATGTCCAGCGTCGTGGGCACCGACGTCCCGGCCGCCGCGCTGATCGTGACCGCGCTGGCCTTGCTGGCCGCGCTGGGACCGACGCGCCCGTTCGTCGCGGCCGTGGCCTTCGGCGCGACGATGGGCCTCGCCGCCTGGGTGCGCGCCGTCGCGCTGCCGCTCTCGGCCCTGTCGCTCGGCTACTGGCTGGGCCGCCGCGAGCGACCGCTCCGCGCGCTCGGGCTGACCGGCGCCGGCCTCGGCGCGGCGCTGGTGGTCCTCTCGCCGTGGGCGATCGGGCACGTCAGGCAGAGCGGGGCGCTCTACTTCACCGACGATCACGGCGGCATCACGGCGCTCATCGGCGCCAACCCCAACTCGGAGGGGACTTACACCCGGGCGCTCAATCAGATGTTCAAGGACGTGACCGGCCGCAGCGTCCTCGACGAGCCGCACCACGCGACCGATCAAGCGGCGTACGCCATCGTCCGCGAGTGGACGCGGTTCGAGCCGCGCTACACGCTCGGTCTCGTCACGCTGAAGGCCGAGCGGCTCTTCGATCCGGAGATCCGGCTGCTCTACTGGCCGATCTTCCGCCCCGGCGTCCTCGTCGGTCGGCGCGCCGCCTGGTTCGCCGCGCACCAGCCGGGCATCGAGGCGCTGGCCGACGCCTTCGGGCTGGCGGTGCTGACGCTGGCGCTGGGCGGGATCGTGGTGGCGCTCGCGCGCCGGCGCTGGACGGCGGTGGCGCTGGTGCCGTACCAGCTCGCGCTGGCGGCCACCTACACGATCTTCTTCGCCGAGCCGCGCTATCGCCTGCCCATCGAGCTGCTGGCGTTCCCGTTCATCGCCTGCGCGCTTGGTGAGGTCGCGCGCCTCGTCGCGGCGGTGCGCCGGCGCGCGCGGGGCGAGGGGGGCGTCGCCGCGCGCAACCTCGGCGTCGCGCTGGCGGTGGTCGTGGCCGGCCGCCTGGTCTGGCCCGCGATCGTCGACGGTGGGCGCGCGCTGCGCGCCGCGCACCGCTGGGCCGCGACCGAGGCGACGGTGCGGACAGCGGCGGGCGAGGGGACGCGCATCCTCATGTGGCGCCCGGCGCCGCCGCTTGCCCCGCTCTCGCCGATCGAGGGGGCGCCGAACGGGCTGCACATCAAGGTGGGCGTCGCGGGGAGCGCGCGGGCGCACGTCCGTCTGGGCGGCGGGCCGCTGCCGGGCGGCGCCTACGGCTTCCACGCGCGCGTCGCCGACGAATCGTCGGAGCCGGTGCGGCTCCTGCTCGCGGGCACGACCGCCGACCTCGCGCCGGGGGCGTCGACCGAGATCGACGCGCCCATCGCGCACGCGGGCGGGCCGCTCGAGCTGGATGTCACGGTGAGTGGGCGGCCGGGGGCGTCGATCTGGCTCGCCGACGCTCGTATCGCAGCTTCCGGTTTTGATGACGCACCGAAATAGCTGAGCTGCGATCGTTCACCCTCGCGTGCGGGCCCGTGCTAATGGTCAAAGTGGGGAGAGTGACGGATGAGCTCCGACGCTTTCGATCCCGAGCCGCCGCTGGAACCGCCGCCGGTCGAGGACTGGCAGGGGCGGATCGAGCAGCTCCTCTCGGAGGCCGAGACCGCCGCCGCGGGCGCCGAGCGGGCGGCCGTGCTGTGCCGAATTTCCGAGATTTACGAGCGCCGCCTCGGTGATCCGAACGGCGCGCTCGTCACGCTGCAGACCGCGCTGGCCGAGGACCCGGCGAGCGGGCGGGTGATCCAGGAGATGGAGCGGCTGGCGCGCGGTTACGGCGTCTGGGGCGAGCTGGCGGCCGCCACCGCGGAGGTGGCCGGCGCGCTCGACGATCGCAAGCAGGCGGCCGACCTCTGGGTGCAGATCGCGTTCTGGAAAGAGACGGGCAGCGCGCAGCTCGACGAGGCGGCCAAGGCGGCGGAGACGGCGCTGAGCCTCGAACCGGCGCACGGCGGCGCGCTGGCGCTGCTGGAGAACCTGTATCGGCGGCTGCGCAGCTGGGATCGCTACGTCGAGGTGCTGGCCCGCCGGCGCGCCCACCCGGGCGCGGATCCCGCGCGGCTGGGCGACGCCTACCGCGAGGTGCTGCGCTACGAGCCGCGGCACGCGGGCGCGCTCGAGGGGCTCGGGCGCCTGCACGAGGAGAGCGGCGAATGGGACGCGGCGGTCGAGGCGCTGCGCCGGCTCATCGCGGCGCTCCCCGAGGGAGAGGCGCGGCTCGAGCCGCAGTACGCGCTGGCCAAGCTGCTCAAGGAGAAGCTGCGCGACCCGGCGGCGGCCGAGGAGCAGCTGGCGCTGGCGCTCACGCTGCCCGGTGGCGCGACGCATGCCCCCAGCCTGCTGCTGCTGGCGGCGCTCTACCGCGAGCGCAAGGACTGGCTCAAGGCGCGGCAGCTCCTGGGTCGCGCCGCGGCGACGGTGACCGACGTCGCCGACCAGACCCGCATCCTGGGCGAGGCGGCCGAGATCTGCGCGCGCGAGCTCGACGACGAAGGGCAGGCGGCCGAGCTCTACGCCGAGATCATCGCGCTCGACGCCACGCGGACCGACCTCATCGAGAAGCTGGCCGAGATCAAGCTCCGGCGCGGCGACTTCTCCGGGCTGCTGCCGCTCGCCGAGCTGCTGGCGACGGGGACGGCGGAGGTGTCGGGGGCCGAGCGCGCCGGGCGGCTGCACCGGCTCGGCCGCGCCCGCGAGGCGACCGGCGACGAGGCGGGCGCCCTCGAGGCGTATCGCGCGGCGGCCGTCGCGGAGGTCCCCGCCACGGCGCCGTCGGAGGCGACGGTCGCGGCGCGCCGCGATCTGGCCGACCTCACCTTCCGCCGGCAGGAGTGGAGCGACGCCGCCGTCGCCTACGACAGCCTGCTCATCGATCCGTCGTCGCTGCCGCGCGATCTGCTGGTGGTCGCCTACGAGCGGCTCGGCATCGCGCGCCTGCGCGCCGGGATCCCCGCCGAGGCGCTCGACCCGCTGGAGAAGGCGCTGGCGCTCGACGCCCGCCGGGGCCGCGCGCTCGAGTCGGTCGTCGAGGCGGCGCGCGCCGCCGGCGACGACGACGCCGTCGTGCGCCACACGCAGGCGCTGCTGGCGGTCACCGACGATCCCAAGACCAAGCTGGGCCTGCTCGAGCACGTGGCGACCATCCACCACCAGCGGCGCAACGATCCGCAGCGGGCCATCGCCGCCTACCTCGAGGCGCTCGGGATCTGGCCCGACGAGCGGTCGATCATGCACCGGCTGCTCGAGCTCTACACCGAGACCAAGCAGTGGAAGCAGTCGGTGCAGCTGCTGGCCCGGCTGGCGGAGCTGGCCGACAGCGCGACGCGCGCCCCCTATTTCGTGGCGGCGGGCAACATCCTGGCCGAGGAGCTCGCGTCGCGCGCCGAGGCGATCGAGGCTTTTGAACAAGCGCTGGACGCCGACCCGCGCGACGCCAAGAGCTTCGAGCGGATCGATCAGCTGGCCGCCGACGCGCAGGACTGGAAGACGCAGGAGCGGATCTACCGGCGGCAGATCAAGCGGCTGGCCGCGGATCCGCCGGGCGAGCGGCGCGCCGAGCTGGTTCGCCTGTGGCACGGGCTGGGCGAGATCTACCGGACGCGCCTCAAAGACGGGCCGGCCGCCGTGGCTGCCTTCGAGGTCGCCGCCTCGCTCGATCCCGATTCTCCCCCGCGCCGCCGGGTGCTCGCCGAGCTCTATCGCCTGGCCGGCCCGACCACCTACGCCAAGGCGGTCGCCGAGCACCGCGCGCTGCTCGCGCACGCCGAGTCGCTGGCCGAGATGGTGCCCGAGCTGCGGACGCTGGTGCGCCTGTTCGTCGAGCTGGGGAGGCTCGACGAGGCGCACGCAGCGGCGGCGGCGCTGGTCCTCATCGGCCCCGCCGACGCCGACGAGCGCGCGCTCTACGCGCAGTACCGGCCGACGGGGGTCGTGCGCGCCCACGCGCGCCTGACCGAGGAGATCTGGCAGACGCAGATCTATCACCCCGACGAGGATCGCGGGCTGTCGCAGATCCTGGCGGCGCTCGCCCCCGCCGTGGCGACCGCGCGCGCGCGCCCGTTCAAGGAGACTGGCCTCAAGAAGAAGCAGCGGTGCGATCTGGCGTCGGACCCGTCGCTGCCGTGCAAGGTGCTGGCGTACGGCGTCACCGTGCTGGGCGTCACGGCGCCGGAGGTTTATCTGGCCCCCGACGTCGCGGGCGACGTCGAGGTGGTCAACGTGCGAGGGACGGTGGCCGGCGCGGCCGGGCTGCCGGCGCTGGTCCTCGGCAGGTCGATCGCCGAGATGCGCTCGGACATCGAGCTCGCCTTTGTCGTGGGACGGACGCTCGCGGCGCTGCGCCCCGATCACGTGCTGCGCTGGCCGGCGTATGTCCCGACGGTCGCCGAGCTGGACGTCGTCCTGCACGCGGCGCTGAAGCTGGTGAACCCCGAGGCCGAGGTCCCCGCCGAGCACGCCGCCGCCGTCACGCAGTACGCGGCGTTCCTCGACAGGACGCTGTCGCCGCAGCTGCGCGAGCAGCTGACGCTGCTGGTGCGCCGGTTCCAGGCCACGGGCGCCGCGCCCGACGTCGGGCGCTGGTCGCGCGCCGCCTGCTTCTCGACGATCCGCGCCGGTCTGGTGCTGTCGGGCGATCTCGAGGTCGCCGCGCGCCTCGGGCAGGCCGCCTACCCCACGATCGACGCGGGCGAGATCGCGCGCGACCTCTGTGCCTGGAGCCTCTCCGAGGGGTACTTCGAGCTGCGCGCGCAGCTCGGGTTGCGGACCGTCAATCTGGGATTTAGGGGCTGAGACCCCGATTTTCCCGGGCGAAACGCCCTCCAACTCCGCGGCGGACGCGGGGCTTGCGCAAGTTACATACATTTCCGCTGCACGAAACCTGACGTTTACCGCGGGTTGATAGCTTGCTCGCACCACCCCAACACCACCATGCGAGGAGCACACCATGCCCGAAGGAGCAGCAACCGCTGACGCTGGACAGCCGTCCAGCCGCGCAACCCTAGGACTCACCGGTCTCACGATCAACGCGATGGCGCTGATCGCGCCCGGCGCGTTCTTGTGGCTCACCTACGCGATGCAGTCCCTCTACGGCGCGCCCATGGCGGGCTCGGCGATGTGGTTCGGCATCGTCGCCGCCCTCTTGCTCTGCTTCGCGACCGCGATCAGTTACGCGGAGCTCTCCAAGCTCTATCCGGGGGCGGGCTCGTCGTACTTCTTCGCCGAGCAAGCGTTCTTGAGCAAGACGAAGGCGTTCAGGTTCGCCCGCATCGCCAAGTTCGTCACCGGCTGGGCGAGCCACCTCTACTACTGGGTCTACCCGGGCTGCATGGTCGGCGTGACCGCGCTGCTGTCCGGCTACCTCCTGAACCAGTTCTTCCCGGACACGTTCAGCGGTAGCTACAACAGCTTGCCGTTCATGATCCTGTTCTGCATCGCGTTCGCGCTGGGCGTCGCCTACATCGCGTTCCGCGGCGTGACCGGGACCACGGGCGTCAACATGCTGATCAACATCATCCAGATCACCGCGCTCTTGGTGTTCTCGGTGATGGCGATCTCCTACCGCGTGAAGCACCCCGAAGGGTCGCAGGGCCTGCAGCTGGTCAACGGCACCCCGGTCGACTTCGTCGTCGCCCAGGAACCGGTGATGGAGAACGGACAGCCCAAGAAGGACGCCACGGGCGCGGTCGTCACCCAGAACAAGATGGACGCCGCCGGCAACCCCGTCCCCGACATGAAGGACGGCAAGCCGATCCCGTTCATTCTTTCGTACGCCGCCGATCAGGCGACGACGATGGCGCCGGTCGACAACGACCACCCGAAGGATCTGACGCCGCACTTCCAGTTCCACCCGAGCGCCAGCTCGGTCGTGGCGACGCACGGCTTCTCTTACATCTTCATTCAGGCCTGCATCGCCATCCTGATCCTGGTCGGCTTCGAGTCGGTCACTTCGATGGGTGAAGAGGCGAAGAACGCCAAGCGCGACATCCCGCGCGCGGTGCTCCTCTCCCTCGGCATCCAGGGCATCTTCTGCTACCTCATCGAGTACTTCGCGGCGAACTACTTCCTGAACTCGGGGTATACGCTGTCGAACGCGGGTGGCTCGGGCGCGCCGCTCGGCGACATGATGGTGATGGTCGGGACGTGGCTGTTCGGCAGCTACTCCGCCGGCCGCGCCTTCATGCTCGTCCAGGCGATCACGGTGTTCCTGGCGCTCATCGGCACCACGCTCTCGTGCCTCAGCACCGGGGCGCGCGTGACCTACGCGATGGGGAAGGACGAGGAGGTCCCCGGCCACTTCGGCATGCTGCACGGCAAGACGCTGACGCCGCACCGGGCGATCTGGACGCTGGCGATTCTCTCGGCGGTCATCGGCATCATCAGCGTGCTGTTCTACCTCGGCGGCACGACGCCGGCGCCGCTCGACCCGAAGTACCACAACTTCTGGTACAGCTTCGGCATCCTCGGCGATCCGGCCACCTACGCCAAGGTGCCGAACACGCTGCTCATCGTGACGCTGGTGAGCAACTTCGGGACCTTCCTGCTCTACATGCTCACCTGCGTCACCGCGATCGTCGCGTTCCGCGAGCACCACAGCTTCAACGGCTTCAAGCACATGTTCGTGCCGCTGTTCGGTTTGGTGGCCAACCTGATCTGCATGTTGTTCTATCTCATCGGTCCGTTCACCGTGGCCGGAATGAGCTGGAAGGAGCCGTACCTCGCGCTCTTGGTGGTCGGCGTCTGGGGCGGCTACGGCGCGCTGTACTTCCTGCGCAGCAGCAAGGCCAAGTCGAAGGCGGTCTTCGTCGACAAACCGGCGACCTCCACCGCCACGATGTAGCAGTCCGACCCGTTACTTTGCCCCTCTCTCCGAGCTCGCTCGGGGGGAGGGGCTGTTTGTCGTTTAGGTGTCTCAGCCGGGCGGATAGGCCTCGGAGCCCATCTCCGAGGAGTCGAGGCCGTTGAACTCGACCTCGGCGTTCACCCGGTTGCCGACGAAGCGCTCCGTCAGCTTGAAGAAGCCGAACGCCACTGGAAAGACGAACAGGATGTTGGTGCAGACGCCGATCACCTGCGCGCAGAGCTGGCGCGCGTCGCCGAACAGGAGACCCCGCACCGGACCGGCCACGCCGTTCCAGCCGACGCCGTACGTGCCGTCGGCGAACAGGCCCACCGCCAGCGCGCCCCAGGCGCCGCACACGCCGTGCACGGAGACGGCGCCCACGGGATCGTCGACGCGCCAGCGCATCTCGATCCACGACACAGCCTTCACCACCAGCACGCCCGCGACGAGGCCGACGAGGACGGCGGCCGCCGGGCTGACGAAGGCGCACGGCCCGGTGATCGCCACCAGCCC
>Ga0070734_10001979_pt1 | contig 27009 bp, 17 predicted proteins | sample Coa_R1_8_FD_66444 | JGI IMG/M metagenome (GOLD analysis project Ga0070734, IMG submission 66444) | Surface soil microbial communities from Centralia Pennsylvania, which are recovering from an underground coalmine fire - Coalmine... | ecosystem: Environmental > Terrestrial > Soil > Unclassified ... | reverse complement strand
GCTGTGGGCGATGCGGGCGCTGGCGCGGCGCGGCCGCTGGCCGGCCGACGCCGTCGTGCTGTTCGCGGGGCGCGAGCGCGACCGCCTGACCAGCGCCCTGGTTCACCGGGTGGCCGCGCCGCTCGGTGGGGCGGTGCGATTTCTGGGCGCGGTCAAGGACGTCCGCTCGCTCTACTGGGCCTCGGATCTCCTGCTCATGCCGTCGCTCTACGAGGGGCTGGCCAACGCGGCGCTGGAGGCCTGCGCCGCCGGGCTGCCGGCCATCCTCTCGCACGCCGCCAACGTCGACGAGATCGTCCGTCCGGGCGAGAGCGGCTGGGAGGTCCCGACCGGCCGCCACGCGCCGCTGGTGCGCGCGCTCGACGAGGCGCTGGCCACACCGGTCGACGGGCTGCGCGCGATGGGGCGGGCGGGGCGCGCCCACGTGGTGGCACGGTTCGCGCCGCACGCGAACCACGTGCTCGACCAGATGGTGGCGGTGTACGACGAGCTCCTGGCGGCGGGGAGGGCAGCGTGAGCGGGCCCTCGCTGGAGACGCCTCGCGCCAGCGCGCCGTTCGTCGCGCAGGATTTGGGCTCGACGGTGTTCGACGTGCTCATCGTGGGCTCGGGCTTCGGCGGCGCGACGACGGCGTACGCGCTGTCGCGGGCCGGCCTCTCGGTCCTGCTGGTCGAGCGGGGCGGCTGGCCCCACCGCGACGAGACCGACTGGAACGGGCGCGCCATCCTGCTCGAAGGGCGCTACCGAAGTGAGACGCCGCTGCTGGTCCAGCAGAACGGCGCCGAGGCCCCGGTCGAGACGTTCCCCAACGAGGTGGTGGGCGGCAACTCGATCTTCTTCGGCGGCGCGACGCTGCGCCTGCGCGCCGGCGACTTCACGCGCTGGCCGGTCAGCTACGCCGAGCTCGAGCCCCACTACGGCGCCGCCGAGGCGCTGCTCGAGGTGCACGGCCGCGCGGGCGAGGATCCCTGCGAGCCGCCGCGCTCGACCGATTACCCGTTCGCGCCGCTCGAGCTGACCGCGCCCGCGCGCCGGATCCGGGACGCCGCCGCCGCGCTGGGACTGCGCCCCTTCGCGCTCCCCGTGGCCCTCAATCACCGGGGCGCGCGCGAGCCCCGCTGCATCAACTGCTTCACCTGCGACGGGTTCCCCTGCCGCATCGGGGCCAAGAACGACGTCACGCAGACCGCGCTCAAGAAGGCCGATCCCGCCCGCCTCACGATCCTGGCGCGCACGCTCGCCTCGCGGCTTTCGGTCGCCACCGACGGGCGGATCACCGGTCTCGAGGCGATCGATCGCCAGAGCGGGCGGCGCGTGATGCTGCGGGCGCGGGCCTTCGTGCTCTCGGCCGGCGCGCTCGGCACGCCCGCCCTCATGCTCCACTCGGGGCTGGGACGGCTGGATCAGTCGGGCGCCCTCGGCCGCCACCTGATGCGCCATTGCAACGCGATGGTGGGGTACGTGTTCCCGTTCCGGACCAACCCGGAGTCGGTCAACCACAAGCAGATCTGCATCACCGACCGCTACGAATCGGCCCGGGCCACCGACGGGACGGCGCTGGGGGTCATCCAGGACATGTGCATGCCGCCGCGCGAGGTGGTGCGGGTGCTCGGCCCGCCGGGGTTCCGCTGGGCGGCCTCGCTGTCGGCCGCCCGGATCCAGACCCTGCTCTGCATCGCCGAGGACGAGCCGCGCGCCGAGAACCGCGTCGAGCTGGCCCCCGATCGGGTCGACGCCGCGGGCCTCCCGGTGGCGCAGGTGATCCACGCCTACACCGACGGCGATCGCCGGCGGCGCGACACGCTGATCGCGCTGGCGCGGAAGATCCTCCGGCGCGCCGGGGGGATCGCGGGCAAGGTGCGGCTCATCGACAGCTTCTCCCACGCGGTCGGGACCGCGCGGTTCTCGCGCTCGCGCCTCGAAGGGGTGCTCGACCCCGACTGCCGCTTCTGGGCCTCGCCCAACCTCTTCGTCGTCGACGGCAGCTTCATGCCGACCTCGGGCGGGGTGAACCCCAGCCTCACCATCACGGCCAACGCCCTGCGCGTCTCGGCGCGGATCGCCGCCCGGCTGCGCGCGGCCAGCGACCAGGCGTCGCCGGCGCGGGAGGCGGTCTGATGTGCGGCATCGCGGGGGCGCTCGCTCCCCGTCCCGACGCGCCGCCGCCCGCCGGCGCCGCCGAGCGGTTCGCCGCGGCCATGGTCCACCGCGGCCCCGACGGCCACGGCCTCTACACCGCCGGGCCGATCGCGCTCGCGCACCGGCGGCTGTCGATCATCGATCTCTCCGAGGCGGGCCGGCAGCCGATGACCAACGAGGACGGCCAGGTGGCCATCGTCGTCAACGGCGAGATCTACAACCACGCCGAGCTGCGGGCCGACCTTCGCGCCAAGGGGCATCGCTTCAAGAGCGGCAGCGACTCCGAGGTGGTGGCGCACCTCTACGAGGAGGTCGGCGCGCGCGTGCCCGAGCTCCTGCGCGGCATGTTCGCGCTGGCGGTGTGGGACGCGCGCCGCGCTACGCTGCTCCTGGCGCGCGATCGCTTCGGCGAGAAGCCGCTCTACTACGGCGAGCGGTCCGACGGCTTCGTGTTCGCCTCCGAGCTGGGCGCGCTGCTGGCCGACCCGCGCACGCCGGCGGTCCTGTCGCTGCCGGCGCTCGACGCTTACCTGGCGCTGCAGTACGTGCCGAGCCCCGACACCATCTACGAGGGCCTCAAGAAGCTCCCCGCCGGCCACACGCTGGAGCTCCGCTGCGGCGGGCGGCCGGTCGTGCGCCGCTACTACCGGCCCAGCTTCGCGCCGACGCTGGCCGGGCTCCCCGAGCACGAGGCGGCTGCGCGCGTGCGCGCCACCGTCGAGAAGGCGGTGACCGACCGGCTGATGTCCGACGTGCCGTTGGGCGCCTTTCTCTCGGGGGGCGTCGACTCGTCGATCGTGGTGGCCTGCATGGCGCGCGCGGCTGGCGCGCCGGTCAAGACGTTCTCCGTCGGTTTCGCCCAGGGGGGCCGCGCCGATAACGAGCTCCCCTTCGCGCGCCTCGTCGCCGAGCGCTACCGGACCGACCACCACGAGCTGATCGTCGAGCCGGACATGACCGGGCTCCTGCCGTCGATCGTCCGCCACCACGGCGAGCCGTTCGGCGACAGCTCGGCGGTGCCGACCCGCTACCTCTGCGAGCTGGCGCGCCGTCACGTGACGGTGGCGCTGTCGGGCGACGCCGGCGACGAATCGTTCGGCGGGTACCGCCGCTATGTCTGGGCGCACGTGGGCGACTTCCTGAGCCGGCTGCCGCGGCCGCTGTTTCGGCCGGTCGCCGCCGCGCTGGCGCGCGCCCCGGGCGGCCCCGCCCGCTGGCTGCGCGAGTACGGCGCCGCGCTCTCGCAGGACGAGGCGACTCGGTACCTCCGCTTCGTCTGTCACTTCTCCGCCGGTGAGAAGGCCGACATCTACACGCCCGAGCTGCGCGAGCGGTTCGCGCGCGACGCCACCGCCGAGGCGTTCGCCGCCCGCCTGCGCGCCAGCGCCGCCACCGATCTGCTGGGGCGCCTGCAGGATCTCGACTGCGACACCTACCTGCCTGACGACATCCTGGCCAAGGTCGACATCGCCAGCATGAGTCACGGCCTCGAGGCGCGGGCGCCCTTCTGCGACCACGACGTCGTCGAGATGGGCGCCGCGCTGCCGGGGGGCCTCAAGCTGCGCGGCGGGAAGGGGAAGTACATCCTCAAGCAGGCCTTCGCCGATCTGGTCCCCACCCCCATCCTCGAGCGCAAGAAGAAGGGGTTCGCGCTGCCGACGGGGCGCTGGCTGGCCGGGCGGCTGCACGGGACCGCGCGCGAGCTGCTGCTCTCGGCGGCGGCGCGCTCGCGCGGGTTGTTCGCGCCGGCCGCGGTCGAGGCGCTGCTCGACCGCCACCGCGCCGGCGAGGATCACGGCGAGCGGATCTGGAACCTGATGGTGCTCGAGACCTGGTTCCGCGAGCTCATCGATGGGCGGGCGGCGTTCGTGCGAGAGGCCGCGGCGCGCGAGGCGGAGATCGCCCGCGCCGAGGCCGCGCGGCCCGCCCGAACCGGCTAGCTTCCTCGCCGGAACGGCGTCACCGCGGACCGCGCGGATCTGCTAGCCTAGGCGGCCGTGAGCAGTAACCTCGATCGGGAGCACGAAGTCGCCTGCCAGGCCGCCCGCGACGCGGGGCGGGTCATCCTGAGCTATTACGGCAACCCCGAGCTCGTGGTCGACACCAAGGCCGACACCTCGCCGGTCACCGCCGCCGACAGGGCGGCCGACGCGCTCATCCTCGATCGCCTCCGCACCGGGTTCCCGGGCGACGCCTTCCTGACCGAGGAGTCTCCCGAGGATCCAGGCCGCCTCGGAAAGAGGCGCGTCTGGATCATCGATCCGCTCGACGGGACGCGCGACTTCATCGCGCAGACCGGCGACTTCTCGGTGCACATCGGGCTGGTCGTCGACGGGCAACCGCTGCTGGGCGTCGTTTACCAGCCGGTCCGGCAGGCGCTGTACCACGCGCGCCGCGGCGGCGGCGCGTTCCTCGACAGCAGCGGCACCTCCAGCCAGATCCGCACCTCGACGCGCAAGGTCCCGGGCGAGCTGCGGGTCGGCATCTCGCGCCTCAACCCGGACGAGGGCCTCGGCAAGTGCCTGGCCGCCTCGGGGCTGGCGCCGCGGGCGGTGGCGATGGGCGCCTCGGTGAAGCACATGGCGCTCGCGCGCGGCGATCTCGACGCGGTCCTCAACCTCTCGCCCGCCGAGCAGGAGTGGGACACCTGCGCGCCCGAGGTGATCCTGGCCGAGGCGGGCTGCACCGTGAGCGACGGCGACGGCAACCCGATGCGCTACAACCAGAAGGATCTGTTTCGCCGGCGAGGGTCGGTGGCGAGCAACGGGCTCTGCCACGCGCTCATGCTGCGCGTGATGGCCCCCTGCCTTCCGGAAGAGCTGCCGCTCCCCTAGGCAGGCGCGGCGCCGACCGACTGGAAACAATCGGCGCCCTGCGCGCCGAGGCCAGGGTGAAGCACCGCGGCGCGGGCGAGGATTTCCGCGGGGACAGCGGAGGTTGTTCGTGATCCGCGCTTCCTTTCGGCTTCGTCGTCAGCAATCTGACGACGGACGTCCACCGAGGGCACTCACGGACTGACGGGTTTACGCTTGAGTTGCCGTGGTGTGGGTGGCATTGTAGGGAACCCCGCGGTACGGGCTTACGCCGGGGATTTTGTCGCATGATGATTATCGAAGGTGCGGGCGAGCTGAATCCGGTCGGGCGTGCGACGGCGGCGGTGCTCCCCTCGGCGAACGTCGCCGCGCGGACGACGATCCCCATCATCCTGTGCGCCACCGAGTCGGAGGCGACCGGCGCCAAGATGCAGGTGGGCGGCCTTCGCGTCGTCGATCGCGCCATCCGCCAGCTGGCGCGCCTGCGCGACGTCCACGTCATCGTGGTCAGCGACGGCACCGTGGCGCTGCCGCGCCGGCTGCCGTCCCAGTTCGAGGTGCGCGAGCTCGAGGGTGACGCGGCCGCCGGTGTCGAGCGGCTGCGCGTCGAGCTGGGCGCCGAAGCGATGATCGTCCACGCGGACACCGTCTGGGTGCAGCCGGCGCGCTTCGACAAGGGGACGCGCGTGGTCGACGCGGCTTCGCGCCGCGTGGCCGCCGACGCCGTCTTTCGCGCGGCGCAGAACGACACGGTCGGCATCGTCGATCGGGTGTTCAACCAGAAGGTTTCGGCGCGCCTGACCCAGCTCCTGCTGGTGCACCTGCCGCTCCCGTCGGCGCTGGTGACCCTGGCGGCCGGCTTCGTCGGGCTCTACGGCGCCCTGATGGTGGCGGTCGGCAGCTGGCAGAGCGTGGTGGCCGGGTTCGCGATCCTCGAGGGCTCCCTGATCCTCGACGGTTGCGCCGGCGAGCTCGCCCGCGTGCGCTTGCACCAGACGGCGCTCGGGGCCTGGCTCGACACAGTGGTGGGCGACTTCGTGAACGTGGTGATGATCCTGGGGGTCGGCGTCGCGCTCTGGCGCCACGGCGGGACCTACCTCGACATGAAGATGTCGCTGGCGGCCGCCGGCATGACGCTGTTCTACGTCGCCGTCTCGTACCGCGAGCTGATGCGCCAGGGCGAAGGCGACGTCATGAAGCTCCGCTGGTGGTTCGCCTACGGGCAGGCGCTCAAGGGGATCAGCGGCGCCGGGTCGAGCTCGATCAAGGCCGTCATGCTGCTGGGGCGGCGGGACGTGGTGATTCTCCTGGGGCTCGGGCTGGCCTACTTCGAGCAGCTGTGGGTGGTCCTCATCTACGTGATGATCGTCGCCATGGTTCGCGCCGCGGGCGCGCTCGGCCAGCTCCTCACACCTGATTGGCGCATCCGTCCGCCCATCTAGTTCGGGACCCTCGAAGGGTCCCGCGCCTCCCGCGATGAGCTCGGGCCGGCAAAACGGTCCTGAGCTCGACGCGATCGGTTTCGCGGTCCCGCGCTCGGCGATCGCGGTCGAGGGGTTGGACGGCAGCGGGAAGTCGCAGTTCGCGGCCGCGCTCGCCGCCGCGCTGGCCGCTGCTGGCCGACCGGCGGTCCTGCTCCATGTCGACGACTTCCGGCGCAACCTCGACTTCTCCGGCCTCGGACCGGCCGAGGAGACGTCTCTCTACTACGACCGTTACTTCGACTTCGTGGCTGCCGGCGCGGCGCTCGCGGCGGCGCTCGCTGGTCCGCCGGACGGGAGCATCGCCGTGCTCGAAGGGGTGATGGTGTTGCGCGCCGCGCTCCCGGCCGGGACGCCGCTGATCGTGCTCGAGGTCAGCCCCGACGAGGCGCGCCGACGGATCGTGGCTCGAGATCAGGCGAAGGGGCGAACGCCCGCCGAGATCGCGGGGCGCATCGACCGTCGCTATTTTCCCGCCCACGCCCGCTATCGCGCCGCCTTCGATCCGCAGAGCCGCGCCGATCTGGTGGTCGACAACGAGGACTGGGCTCGCCCGCGCCTGGTCCGGCGCCGCGGGGCGGTTTTGGCGCCCGACGTCGCCGCCGTCCTCGATCGGCTGCTCGCACCAGGGTAACGTGCCCCGCAGGACGATCGAGAGATGACGCCCGGAAACGTGGTGATCGCGGCGACCCGCGACGAGGCGCCCGGCGCGGCGATGTCGATCGCGGGCCTGACCGTGGTCGAGCGCGCGCTCAAGCAGCTCGGCCAGTCGGCGGAGACGCAGGTGGTGGTCGCCAGCGACGGCACCATCCCGCTGCCGGCGCCGCTGCCAGCGAACGTCGAGGTCCGCACGGTCGCGGGCGGCGCCGACGCCGCCGAGATTGCCCGCCAGCTGGGCGCCCCGCTGGTCGGCGCCGACGTGGTCCGCCTCGATCGAACCCAGTTCGAGGGGACGCGGGTGGTCGACGAGCCGTCGCGGCGCGCGGCCGAGGACGCCGTGTTCGGGGCGCTGTTTCGGGCCGACCTCGGCATCGTGGCCCGGCGCCTCAACAAGCCGCTCTCGGTGCGCTTCACGCGCCAGGTCCTCTGTCGGACGGCCGTCACGCCGAACCAGATCACCCTCTTCGCCGCCGCGCTGGGGATCGTCGGTTGCGTGCTGATGGCCAGCGGCCGCTATGCGCTGGTGCTCCTCGGGCTGCTGCTGGAGCACGCGCAGTCGGTGCTCGACGGCTGCGACGGGGAGCTCGCCCGCGTGCGGTTCCAGCAGTCGAAGCTGGGCGCCTGGCTGGACACCTTCGTCGACGATGTGCTCAACGTCCTCATGACCGCGGCCGCCGGGATCGGCGTCTGGCGCGCCGGCGCCGGCGCGTGGGCCCTGGGGGTCGGCCTCGGCGGGGCGGCCATGTTGATCCTCTCGAACCTGATCATCATGCGGGACATGCGTCGCCAGAAGGCGACCGGCGACCTGATGGACATGGTCTGGTGGTTCTCGGGCGGGCGGAAGCTGGGCGAGTCGACGGCGACCCAGGGGAAACCGGGCCTCGGCACGCTCCTGTTCGCGCTCGGTCGCCGCGACACCGCCATCTTCCTGTGGCTGCTCTTCGGGCTCGTCGACAAGTTCGTCCTGGTCCTGGTGATGGCGGCAATCATCGCCCTCTCGTGGTTCGTGGCCAGCGTCGTCCAGCTCGCCGTTCGACCTTCCCCCGCCGCCCAGGGTTGACGCGGCCGACCCAGCCGGGTCTTCGCTTGCGCCGAGGGGGGGCGCGCAATAAGGTCTATGGCCGCCTTCGAAGGGCCCAACCCCCATGATCAGCTTCGTCGCCAAGAAGATCTTCGGAACCAAGAACGCCCGGGTCATCAAGGGGATGCGCCCGATAGTCGAGCGAATCAACTCGCTCGAGCCGTTGATGCAAGGCAAGTCGGACGGCGACTTACGGGAGATGACGGCCGAGTTTCGCCGGCGTCTCGACCAGGGCGCCAAGCTGGACGACCTTCTGCCCGAGGCGTTCGCCGTCTGCCGCGAGGCGGGCAAGCGCGTGCTCGGCATGCGGCACTTCGACGTGCAGCTCATCGGCGGAATGGTCCTCCACCGCGGCTGCATCGCCGAGATGAAGACCGGCGAGGGCAAGACGCTGGTCGCCACGCTCCCCGTCTACCTGAACGCGCTGGCGGGCAAGGGAGTCCACGTCATCACCGTCAACGACTACCTGGCCCGCCGCGACTCGGAGTGGATGGGGCGCATCTACAAGTTCCTCGGCATGTCGGTGGGCATCGTCGTCCACGGCCTGTCGGACGGCGAGCGCCAGGTCAGCTACCGCTCGGACGTCGCCTACGGGACGAACTCGGAGTTCGGGTTCGACTACCTGCGCGACAATATCAAGGACTCGATCGAGCGCTACGTGCAGCGCGAGCACAACTTCGCGATCGTCGACGAGGTCGACTCGATCCTGATCGACGAGGCGCGCACGCCGCTCATCATCTCGGGGCCCGCCGAGCAGTCGGCGGATCTGTACACCAAGGTCGACGGCATCATCCCCGGGCTGCGCAAGGACATCGACTACACAGTCGACGAGAAGGCGCACTCGGCGATCCTGACCGACAACGGCATCGAGCGGGTCGAGCAGCGCCTCGGCGTCGGCAACCTGTACGCGCCGGCCAACATCCAGTGGTTGCACCACGTCTCGCAGGCGCTCAAGGCGCACACGCTCTACAAGCGCGACGTCAACTACCTGATCGACGAGGGCGAGGTGATCATCGTCGACGAGTTCACCGGCCGCAAGATGCCGGGCCGCCGCTGGTCCGACGGTCTCCACCAGGCGATCGAGGCCAAGGAAGGCGTCGAAATCCAGGAAGAGAACCAGACGATGGCGACGATCAGCTATCAGAACTACTTCCGCCTCTACGAGAAGCTGGCCGGCATGACCGGCACCGCCGACACCGAGGCCGAGGAGTTCAACAAGATCTACAAGCTGGACGTCACCGTCGTCCCCACCAACCGGCCCGTCCAGCGCAAGGACTCTGACGACGTCGTCTACAAGAACGAGCGCGGCAAGTTCCGCGCGGTCTGCGAGGAGATCGAGGACTGCTACAAGCGCGGCCAGCCGGTGCTGGTCGGCACCGTCAGCGTCGAGAAGTCCGAGGTGGTCGCCTCGTACCTCCGCAAGAAGGGGATCGAGCACGCCGTCCTGAACGCCAAGCAGCACGAGAAGGAGGCGTTCGTCGTCTCGCAGGCGGGGCGCAAGGGGGCGGTCACCATCTCCACCAACATGGCGGGCCGCGGGACCGACATCATCCTGGGCGGGAACGCCGACTTCATGGCCCGCCACGAGGTCGACCCGGAGAACGCCGGCAAGCCCGGGCACGAGCTGGCTCCCGACAAGCAGGCGGCCTACGAGGAGGCGCTCAAGCGGTTCAAGGGCCAGTGCGACGCCGAGAAGCAGGAGGTGCTGTCCGCGGGCGGGCTACACATCCTCGGCACCGAGCGGCACGAGTCGCGGCGCATCGACAACCAGCTGCGCGGCCGCGCGGGCCGCCAGGGCGACCCCGGCAGCTCGCGGTTCTACATGTCGCTGGAGGACGACCTGATGCGGATCTTCGCCGCCGATCGGGTCACCAAGATCATGGAGTTCCTCGGCATGGAGGAGGACGTCCCGATCGAGCACGGGATGATCAACCGCGCCATCGAGAACGCGCAGAAGAAGGTCGAGGGGCACAACTTCGACATCCGCAAGAACCTGCTCGAGTACGACGACGTCATGAACCAGCAGCGCAAGACGATCTATTCGTTGCGCCGCCAGGTGCTCGAGGGGCGCTACGCCCCCGAGCCGACCCAGGAGGAGAAGGACCGGGGGATCACCACGACGGACGACCCGCTGCCGACCGAGTCGGGCAAGCACACGATCGCGTCCTTGTCGGCGCTGGTGCGTCCCATCCTCGCCCGGATGTGCGACGCCCTCTCCGAGGCGCGGGTGGCCGATCCGGCCGCCCCCGGCGGGTTCACCGTGACGGCGGTGCCGGTCAACCCGGCGCACCTGCGCTCGCTCGTCTACCGCGAGTGGGGCGCCTACCCCGACACCAAGGGGGTGGTCGAGGATCGGACCGGCACGCTCGATCGGCTGGCGGGCGAGGTCGCCTCCTCGATGATCCAGCAGCGCGAGCGGTTGCTCGACCTCTCCGAGGAGATGATCCAATCGATCATCAACGAGCACTGCCCGCCCGGCTCGCACGCCGAGGACTGGGACCTCGAGGCGCTCGGCGCGTCGGTCAAGCAGCGCTTCAACTTCGATCCCAAGCTCAACGACCAGGGTGGGCTCGATCGCGAGTCGCTGGCCGAGCTCCTGTGGGACGAGGTGGAGAAGGTGATCGAGGCGCGCGAGACCGAGTACCCGCTGCCGGTCGTCCTGCACTACGCCCGCATCTTCTATCTCGAGGAGATCGATGAGCGCTGGATCGAGCACCTCAAGGCGATGGAGGCGCTGCGCGAGGGGATCCACCTGCGCGGCTACGGCCAGAAGGACCCCAAGCAGGAGTACAAGAAGGAGGGGTTCGTCATCTTCGGCGAGATGATGGACAACATCGGCCGCAACGTCTGCGAGAAGATCTTCCACATGCAGCTCCAGCGCTCCGACGCGCCCGCTGCGGCAGCTCCGCAGGCTCCGGCCCCCGCGCCGGCAGCCAAGCCCCGCAAGACGATCGAATCGGGCGGCGGCGCCGAGGCGCAGCAGACCCAGGCCGCTGGCGGGGGAAACGGCGCCGGCGATGCGAAACCGGTCCGCCGCAGTGAGCCGAAAGTCGGACGAAACGATCCCTGTCCCTGCGGAAGTGGTAAAAAATACAAGAAATGCCACGGCGCCGTCGTCACGACGTAGTCGCGCTCCTCGCGCTCGTCGTCACCGTCGCGGCTTGCCAGGCGGACACCGGGGATGCCGGGTGTCAGCTGACGAACCAGGTGACGCTGCCGGGGACGCCGCTGACGCTGCTCCAGTCGGCGCGCCTCGATCAGATCGGCGGCGGTTACTTTCTGCTCGGCAGTGACGGGAGCAACGTCCGCTGGGCGAAGGTCTCCACCGACTATGGCGGCATGCTGACCGGCGAGGAGGCCTACGCGCTCCCCCCGGAAGCGACCGTCGTCTACTTCGCGATGGCGGGGGTCGCGGCTCCGGCCGACACCGTCCTCATCGGCTATCTGGGGACCGACGCCGAGGGGAACGGCACGCTGCAGGTCATCCCGGTGCCGGCCGATGGCTCGGCCCCCACCTCCGCCGCCACGACCGTCCAGACGTTTCCTGGCGGCGTCCCCCCGGCGTCGTCCGTGACGATGAGCTCGTCACGCGCCGGGATGAACGCCGGCCTGGCCTGGATCGACAACGCCTCCCGGCAGGTGCTGTTCACCAACGTGAACGGGGCAGGGATGGCGACCGGCGCGCCGATCTCGACCACCTCGACCGCGGGCGCGCCATTTTCCTGTCTCCGGTTCTCGCCCGGAAAGGACGACTTCACGGTCGTCTACCACGCGACCACCACCAACACCCCCGGCGCCTATCCGGGCTGGGTCATCGCGGAGGCCAACGAAGGGGGATCGGTCGATTCGGCGGTCACCCAGCTGGGATTCTCGAGCGCCACGAGCCTCGATGGCTGCGTGCAGGTAGCCCCCGTCGACGGGGGCTACGCCCTCACCTGGCAGGATAACGAGGGGGATTGGCTGGCCACTTACGTGGCGCAGTCGAACCTGGTCTCCACGCCGACGCTGTTCGCCTCGGCGTCCAGCTCGGGCGGGTCCTATCTGCAGCCGCCGATGGTCGGCCTGGCGCCGTTCGGCACCGACTACGGGGTGCTGGTGTCCCAGGCGCGCGACGTGGAGCTCTGGCGGGTGAACGGCACGGGCACCCGCCAGCCCGGCGCCCTCGTCTTCCCCTCGATCAACGGGACGTTCGGCGACGTCTCGGCTCTACCGATCGCCAACGCCCTGCGGGTGACCTATGCCGACTACACCAGCGCCCCCGGGGTCAGCCCGGTGATGGGCAGCCGGGTCCTCACTGACGCGGTATGTTACTAGGGTGGAATAACCGGGCAGGACGGGTGGTTGTGTAGGGCGGGACGAGTCGAGAACGATGAAACGGCGACCTTCAGCGGCTGACTTCGAACGGGAGGCGCTCCCGTACCTGAGCGCGCTCTATGCGGCGGCGTTGCGGATGACCCGCAACGAGAAGGACGCCGAGGACCTGGTCCAGGACACGCTGCTGCGGGCCTACCGGTTCTTCGACACCTTCCAGGCCGGCACCAACTGCAAGGCGTGGCTGTTCCGGATCCTGACCAACGTCTTCTGCAACAACTACCGCGAGCGCGAGCGCGAGCATGTCGTGATGACCGAGGCCGAGTCGTCGCCCGCCAATCTCGAGCAGTTCGTCGGCGGCGGCGGGGCCGACGGTCGAGACGTCGAGACGGCGCTGCTCGGCCGCATGGTCTCGGCCGACGTGGAGAAGGCGCTGGCCGCCGTCCCCTCCGACTTCCGGATGGCGGTCATCCTGGCCGACCTCGAGGACTTCTCGTACAAGGAGATCGCCGAGATCATGGATTGCCCGGCGGGCACCGTGATGAGCCGGCTCTTCCGTGGCCGCAAGATCCTGCAGGGCCTGCTCCGCGACTACGCGATCGAGCAAGGGATCATCCAGCCAGAGGCGGCGCCGCGCGACGCCGAGGCGCCCGTCGACATCGCCGCCTATCGGCGGCGGCGCGAGCAGGGAGGAGACGCCTCGTGACCTGCGCCGATCTCACGGCTTCGTTTCAGGCCTACGTCGATCGCGAGCTGACCGGCGTCGATCGCGAGGTGGTCGAGCGGCACCTGGTCGGCTGTCCGGTCTGCGCCCGGCAGGTTCACCTGCAGGGCCGGTTCAAGGCCGCGGTGCGGGCGCACCTGCCCCGCCCGGAGGTTCCGCTGGCGCTCAAGCTGCGGGTCCGCGAGGCGCTCGGGGCGCAGGAGATCGCGCCGCGCCGCTGGCCCTGGCTGTCGTACCCGCGGCTGGTCCCGGCCGCAGCCGCTTTTCTGCTGATCGTCGGCATCACCGGCACCGTTCGCCAGACGCAGTCGGCTGTGCTCGAGCAGGCGCAGCGGAGCTACCACGCCGAGATGCCGATGGACATCACCGGCTCGGACTGTGGGTCGATCTCCTCCTGGTTCCGCGGGCGCGTCGACTTTCCGGTCCACGCGCCGACCCTGGGCGGCGGCGCGACCTGTCAGGGCGGTCGCCTGGTGAACGTGGGCGAGCGCCCCGCCGCCTACCTGGTCTATCGCGTTCAGAGCGGCCATCGCGTCACCCTGCTGGTGTTCGATCCGCGTGACCAGGCCCTGGAGGCGCCCGAGCGCCGGGTGGTCAACGGCCGGGAGATCTACGTCGAGAGCGGTCCCGGCACCTCGACCGCCGTGTACCGCGACCATGGCCTCGGGTACGTGATGACCGCCGATCTCGACGAGGACGCCCTCACCCGCATCGTCACCACGTCCTTCGCTCATTGATTCAACCGGGACCCTGAGAGGGTCCCGCGCCCCCGCGACGAGGTCGGTCGAGCAGAGCTCGCCCCACCTCATGCGATCAGCTCGGGACCCTGCGACTCCCTGGTGTCGCGTGGCGCACCCGATAAGCCGGCGATTCTGGTAACATAGCGACCCCTTCGCTGAAATTTCGCGGAGGGTGGGCGCTCTTCGAGCGCTCCATCTCAGAGGAGGCGAGATGGCCGACCGAATCGCGCTGTGTATCGAACCCGACACCGCCACCGCGGACCAGATCAGCAAGCTGCTCACGCCGAACGGCTTCCAGGTCAAGAACATCCCCAGCGGCGACGACGCCATGGAGTGGGGCCGCGCCCACAAGCCCGCGGTGATCGTACTGTCCGTCGAGCCCAAGAAGGTCGGCTACGCGATCTGTAACAAGCTGCGGCGCAGCCCCAGCTTGCGCGAGGTCCCGCTGGTGCTCATCTCGTCGGAGGAGACGCAGGCCGTCCTCGACCAGCACAAGAAGCTGAAGGCGCACGCCGACGAGTACATGCTGAAGCCGTTCGCCGGCAAGGACCTGCTGGTCAAGATCGGTGGCCTGCTGAAGTTGAATCTGGCGGCGCCGGCGGCCGAGGACGACGAGGTGCACGAGCTGGACGCCGACTCGGACATCGTCATGGCCGATGACGACGACGTCGAGGTCGTGAGCAGCGCGACCGCCGAGGAGAATGACGAGGAAGAGGCGACGCTGGCCGTCGACCCCAACACGTACGGCGTGGTCGCCGAGAGCGCCAACGCCGGGGACACCTCGCAGCAGACGATCCTTCCCGGCGACGACGGTGTCCCCGCCCCGTTCGAGGGGGAGAAGTTCGATCCCGAGACCCAGGCCGCCTTCGCGGCGCTCGAGGCCGGCTCGCCCGAGACGGCGCCCGCCGGGGGCGACATGGTCGACCTCCGCAACCTCTGGTCCGACGACGATCTGCCGCCGAACCTCGCCTGGGAGAAGGGACCGGAGACGGCGGTCAACCCGAGCACCGCCATCCCCCCCGAGGCGATCCCCGAGGCCCACGAGCCCGATCCCGACGTCTACCGGACCGGCGAGACGCTGGGGCCGGAGCCGATCGTCGCGGACGCCCTGCTCGCCTCGGCGCTGTCGCACCCCGCGCCGCCGGCGGAGAACGACGCGCCGCCCGCGCCCGAGGAGATCGGCTTCGACGACGTCTCGACCGAGGCGAGCGGGCGGGTCCTCCCGGAGTCCTTCGAAGCGCCGCCGGCCCCGGTGGATGACGGGCGCGTGCGCGAGGCGGAGGCGCGCAACGCCGAGCTCGAGGCGCGGATCCACTCGCTGGAGAGCGAGCGGCAGACGCTGCGCAAGGAGGTCGAGGAGGCGCGCGAGCGGTTCACGCAGTCGGCCACCTTCTCCAAGGAGCGCGAGTTCCTGGGCCTGCGCGAGATCATCAACAAGAAAGAGAAGGACATCCTCGATCTGCGCGACGCGCTCGACGCCAAGGACCGCCAGATCCTCGATCACAAGGACAAGATCCGCGAGCTGGAGCGGGCGCGGCGCGATCTCGAGGAGAGCACCATCGGGTTCGAGCGGAACCTGGTGGCGGCGAACGAGCGGGTGGCCGAGCTGGCGCAGGACCGCGAGAAGTCGGGCGAGCGGGAGAAGGGGCTCAAGGCGCGCCTCGACGACGCGCACGTCGAGCTGCGCAAGGCGCACGACGAGGTCGACGCCATCAAGAAGCGGGCGGCCCAGGACGACCAGCGCGCGCGCTCGGACGCCGACCGGCTGCGCGGCGAGATGGAGACCCGCCTCGCCGAGCTGGAGGAGGCGCACCGGGCCGAGGCGGCGCGGCTGGCCGACGAGCACGGCGAGGAGATGGCCTCCGCCGAGGGCGCTCGGCAGGCCGAGCTCGCGCGCAGCGACGCCGCCCACAAGGCGGAGGTCGAGGCCCTGCAGCGGCGCCTGACCGAGGAGAGCGCCCAGGCCGGCGAGCGCCTCACCAGCGAGGTCGCCAAGCTGCGCAAGGAGCACGAGAAGGCGATCGCGGCGGCGCGCGATGAGCAGGCCGTCCAGCTGGCCACGGAGCGCCAGTCCTACGAGGCGCTGGCCGAGCAGAAGGAGCGCGATCACCGCAACGAGATCCTGGGGATGCGCCGCCGCCACGAGGAAGAGGCGCTGGCCGCCGAGGAGCGCCGGCAGAAGGACATCGCCGAGCAGGAGGGGCGGCGGGTCTCCGAGCTGGAAGCGGCCGAGAACCGGCGCCGCACGGAGCTCGCCGCGCGCGACGAGGAGCACCACGTCCGGGTGACCGAGAGCGAACGGCGCCACCTGACGGAGAAGACGGAGCTGACCGAGAAGCACCGCGCCGACTACGATCAGGCGCTGGGGCGCGCGGCGCGCGCCGAGGGCGAGCTGGCCGCGCGCGGGCAAGAGCTGGAGCAGGCCTACCGGCGCCTTTCGGGGCTGGAGGCCGACGTCGACGCGGCGCGCGCCGAGCTGGGCAACCGCGAGGTGCGGCTGGCCCAGGGGCGCGATCGGATCGCCGAGCTCGAGGCCAAGGTCGCCGACTACGAGGACCAGATCGTGCGGGCCTTCCAGCGCATCCGCGCCGACGACAAGACCGCGGAGAAGACCCGCCGCGCACTGGCCGTCGCGTTGGCGCTGCTCGACGAGCGCGCCGCCGCGCCCGCTGCCCCCGCCGCCGCCCGGCCCGCGGCCGACGAGCCGAAGCTGGAGACCTGATTGTCGAAGGGGCCGGCGAAGGTCCCGCAGCGAATGACGCCGGACGCCCGCCGGGCCCAGCTCCTGGCGGTGGCCCTCGATCTGTTCGCCGAGCGCGGTTACCACGCCACCAGCATCACGCACATCATCGAGAAGGCCTCGGTGGCGCGCGGCACGTTCTACCAGTACTTCCGGAGCAAGCAGGAGATCTTCGACGACCTGCTCGACCAGCTGTTCGAGCAGGTGACGTCGGCCGTCGCGCCGATCGCCATCGCCTCGCCCGAGCAGATCGCGGTGGCCATCCGGGCCAACGTCGAGGGGCTCTGTCGCCGGCTGCAGGAGAACCTGCCGATGGGGCGGGTGCTGCTCGAGCAGGCGGTCGGCATCAACGAGGCCGGGCGCGAGCAGCTGCGTGGCTTCTACCAGCGCGTGCTCGATCGCATCGAGCGGGCCGTCAGCGTCGGCCAGAAGCTGGGCGTGGTCCGGCGCGGGGACCCGGGCCTCATCGCCATCTTCCTCCTGGCGATGGTCAAGGAGTCGCTCTACCAGCAGATCCTGGGGACCCGCACCTTCCGGGTCGACCAGCTGGTCACGGAGATCTTCGAGAGCGTCCAGCAGGGCGTCCTGCTGGTCCGGCTGGCCTGACGCGCCGGCTCGCGCGCGGTCGTGGCAGACGAGGTTGACCGTCGGAGGGGCGCCCGCTAACGTCGACGGCGCCACGATGCGCGTCACGGCGAACCAGGTCACCACGGCCCGCCTCCTCGCCATGCCGCTCGTGGGCTGGCTGGTCTACGGCGGCCCGATGACGCAAGCGATCGGCGTCGCCATCGGGACGCTGATCGGGTTGACCGACACGGTCGACGGTTACCTGGCCCGGAAGCACGGGCCCACGGTGCTGGGGTCGATCCTGGACCCGGTGGCGGACAAGATCTTCATCGTCGTCTGCTACGCCTGCTTCGCCGATCGGGGCGGGATCCCCTGGTGGATCGCGGCGGCCATCTTCTCGCGCGAGCTGCTGGTGACGGTCTTGCGCTCCAGCCTCGAGCTCGGGGGGCGGCGGCTCCCCAGCACCGGAATCGCCAAGGTGAAGACCTGGGTGCAGATGATCGCCTTCGGGTTCCTGGTGCTGATTCCGATCATCGGATCGGGGCGGGGGTTGCAGATCCTCTTCGCCGCGCCGCTGGCCTTGGCGGCGATCGTGCTCCTCTCGCGTAAGGCCACCGGAATCACGCGGCGCGGCTTCCAGATCGGCGCCGCGGTGCTGGTGCCCTTCCTGGCGATGTCATTCGTCGGTGCCGCCGCGACCGAGCGGCTGCTCATCGGCGCCGTCGTCTTCATCACCTGGTTCAGCGGGCTCGACTATCTCAAGCAAGGGTTCCCCGCCGTCGCCCGGGCCGCCTCCCACCGCTCCCTCCACTGGCTGCGCCTGGCCGCCGGCGCGTTTCTCCCGGTCGTGGCCATGGCGGCGCTGGCCAAGCCGGGCTTGCCGACCATCCCGCTGGTCGTCCTCCTCTCCAGCGACATGGCGCGCGGGGCGCTCGACAACTTCGCCGCCAACCAGGGCGTGGCCGACTTCTCCTGGGCGGCCAGCCTGTGGGCCGAGCTGATCCTGCTGGGCGTGGCGCTGGTGGCGCCGGCGGCGGGGAGTCAGCTGTGCCTGGTGGCGGCGCTGGTCGCGGTCGCCGAGACGGCGCGCGCCCTCATCAGGTACCTGCGCGCGCCGGCGGCGCGGCCGCGTCCTCCCTCAGAGCGCTTTCTTCCGACCCTGGAAGGCGCTGACCCCCAGCTCGAACGCCAGGCGCCAGAGCCGGTAATCGAGCGGTAGGGTCGCCGGCGTCCCCGCGCGCGCCTCCTCTGCGATGGCCTGCTCGACCCGCCGCGCGAACATCCGGTCGCGGCAGAAGACGTCGACCTCCTCGTAGCCCCCGTGCGACAGGCGCGTGAAGTTGGTCGATCCGAGATCGACCCACTCGCCGTCACCGACCAGCACCTTGGCGTGCACCATGCGCGGGTGGAAGATCACCCGCAGGTTGGCGGGGCTGCCGGTCCGCTGCAGGATCTGCGCGCAGGTCAGGAGGTTGATGTCGGCCCCCACGTTGGCCCGCGCCGCGGTCAGCAGCGTGACCTGGACGCCGCGCTTGACCGCCGCCACCAACGCGTCGGTCGGCTCGGGGTCACCCAGGTAGGCCATGCCGATCGTCAGCCGATCGCGGACCCCGGCGATGAGCTCCAGCCGCTGCGCCGACAGCGACTCGCCGTTGCGGGCGTGGCCGCGGAAAGAGTGGAGCAGGTAGTCGAACGAGCGGCGGGGGTCGAACATCGCCCGCCCCTCGTAGCGGGCGGTCAAGCGAAGGGCCGCGTCGCCGCCCGCGATCTCGACCATGAAGTCGACGTTGACGTCGCGGAAGTCGTCGCCGATCCCCATCCCGCCCAGGATCACCGTCTGGTCGTCGAAGACGTACAGCTTCGCGTGGTCGAACCGTTTCTCCGAGACGAAGCTGACGTTCGGATGGGCCAGCAGCGCGGACGCCAGCTCGTTGGGGCTCTGCGCGAGCGAGCCCCAGCGGTTGTAGAAGGTCATCAGGCACCACAGCTGCAGCCGGGCGTGCAGGTTGATCTTCTTGTGGAAGAAGCTCTGCTTGGTCGCCTCGAGGTGCTCGTAGTAGCCGCCGATCCGATCCTTCCAGATCGTGACCTTCACGCCCCGCTCGGCGGCCGCCAGCAGCGCCCCGGCGATCGACCGCCCCGTGTCGTCGTCCCGCCACTCGAAGGCGCGGACCAGGATGGTCTGCCGGGCCTCGGCGATCCTGGCCAGGATCCGCGCGAACGCCGCCTTCCCGCCGGCCAGGAGCTCGAACGTAGCGTTGGGTGTCGGCTCCAGACCCGGAGGGCTGGCCGGCAAGCTCGTCAACGACATCGGGTCGCGGACTTTAACTTAGGGCTTCCGAGGCGGCAATCGAGGCGGCTCCGGTCGCTCCGCGTCAACCGCTGACCTCCTTGGCCCAGGCGCGGTAGCGGGCGTAGAAGGCCCGCTTCTCCTCGGGATAGATGGGAATCCACGCGGTCGCCGTATACCCGAGCATCCAGAAGAAAAGCACGTCGAACACGTACTCGCGCGCGAACACGAGCGCGCCGACCGAGCTCGCCAGAAACGCCAACGAGAGCAGCTTGACGTGGGTCTGCATGCGGCGTGACCCGCGGTGGGTCATGTACGGAATGGGCACCAGGTTCAGCAGCGCGAAGGCCGAGATGATGATCGCTCCGACGACATAGCGGGCCGGATTGAGCGTGAAGAAGAAGTGGGACAGTGCGTAAGCCATGGCCCCGTAGCCGCTCACGGTTCGAGGCAGGCCGCAGTACATGAGCGGGTCACCCATCTTGGCGACGGTGAACAGCGCCTGCCGGATCGTGCCGCAGGCGATGAGCAGCGCCATGAGGGCGACGCCGGCGGCCGGGTGCCCGCCGCGGGCATAGGCGGCGTAGACGATCACCGCCGGCGCGATCGCCTGGACGAAGTGATCGGTCGCCGTGTCGAACTCGCTGCCGAACTTGTTCGACGTCTTGGTCATCCGGGCGACGGGCCCGTCCAGCGTATCGCCGAGCAGGTACCCCAGCAGGAGGGCGGTGCCGGCGGCGGGCAGGTTCCCCTGGACCACGAAGACGATGGCCCCCACCCCCCCCATGACGTTCACCAGGGTGAAAAGGTCTTTGACCCCGAAGGGCCCGATGTTCCAGCGCATTTTGGAGCCCGGAGAGTACCAGGGATCAGCCCCGTATTGACTTCGGCCTCAACCGGGATAATAAAGCCTTCGTACTAGACTGACATGTCAGTTCAGCCGGGTGCGCCATCTCACGTGGTCCGGCTGGCACCAAGACCAGGGACGCCAGGAGACGCGAGGACATGACCACCAGCCCGCCGACGCCCGAGGACCCGGATCTCCGCACCACGCCGATCATGCTCGGCATCGACGTCGGCTCGACGACCGTGAAGGTCGTCGTGGTCGACCCGGAGACGCAGCAGATCCTGTGGTCCGACTACCAGCGGCACCAGACCAAGCAGGCCGAGTGGGTGCTCGAGCTGCTGGTCGAGGTGGGCAAGCGCTTCCCGAGCATCCCCTCGGGCGGCATCCGCGCCTTCATTACGGGCTCGGGCTCGGGCCCGCTGGTGGCGCCGGTGGGCGCCAAGTTCGTGCAGGAGGTCAACGCCGTCACGCTGGCGGTCGAGAAGCTGCACCCCGACGTCGGCAGCGTCGTCGAGCTGGGCGGCCAGGACGCCAAGATCATCATCTTCAAGGAGGCGGTCGACGACGAGGGGAAGCCGACTGGCAAGACGGCCATCGCCTCGATGAACGACAAGTGCGCCTCCGGCACCGGCGCCACCATCGACAAGTGCTTCATCAAGGTCGGCATGCCGTCCAAGGACGCGATGGTGCTGCGGTTCGACGACCGCAAGCTGCACCACGTGGCCGCCAAGTGCGGCGTGTTCGCCGAGACGGACATCGTCAACCTGGTGAAGTCGGCCATCCCGTCGCCCGAGATCATGTGCTCGCTGGCCGACGCGATCGTGATGCAGAACCTGTCGGTGCTCACGCGCGGCAACACCCTCCGGCACAAGGTGCTGCTGCTGGGCGGTCCGAACACCTACCTGCCGTTCTTGCAAGACTGCTGGCGCAAGCGCATCCCGCAGACCTGGGAAGAGCGCGGCTACCAGTACCCCAAGGACGTCCCGATCGAAGAGCTGATCATCGTCCCGCAGAACGCGCAGTACTACGCGGCGTTCGGCGCGGTGATGTACGGCCTGCACGAGGAGGCGTCGGTCGGCGTCTACCGCGGGCTCGATCCGCTCAAGGAGTTCATCCAGTCGGGCCGCAAATCAAAGCTGGGCGAGTCGGCAGGGCCGCCGCTGGCGCGCACCAACGACGAGCTGTCGCTGTTCCGCGAGCAGTACAAGATCCCGAAGTTCGTCGCGCCGAAGCTGGAGCCGGGGACGCACATCCGCGCCGTCATCGGCATGGACGGCGGCTCGACCTCGTCGAAGGCGGTCCTCATCGACGAGCAGAAGAACATCCTCAAGAAGGAGTACCAGCTCTCGAAGGGGAACCCGATCCAGGACGTGAAGGAGATCCTGACCCGGATCAAGCAGTGGGTGGCCGACCAGGGCTGCACCCTCGAGGTGCTCGGGTTCGGCGCCACCGGCTACGCCGCCGACGTGCTCGACAAGACGGTCAAGAGCGACGTCAACATCGTCGAGACGGTCGCCCACATGATGTCGGCGACGACGTTCTTCGGCGACGTCGACGTCATCTGTGACATCGGCGGGCAGGACATCAAGGTCCTGTTCATGCAGAACGGCGACATCAAGAACTTCCGCCTCTCGAACCAGTGCTCGGCCGGCAACGGCATGCTGCTGCAGGCGATGGCCGACCAGTTCGGCGTGCCGATCACCGAGTACGCCGACGTGGCGTTCGGCGCCGAGCTCTCGCCCAAGTTCAGCTACGGCTGCGCCGTTTTTCTCGACAGCGACCGCGTGAACTTCCAGAAGGAGGGCTACGCCAAGGAGGAGCTGCTCGCGGGCCTGGCGCAGGTGCTGCCCAAGAACGTCTGGCAGTACGTGGTGCAGATCCCGCGCATGGCTTCGCTGGGGAAGAAGTTCGTCCTCCAGGGCGGCACGCAGTACAACCAGGCGGCGGTCAAGGCGCAGGTCGACTACATCAAGGACCGCGTGCCGGGGGCCGAGGTCTACGTCCACCCGCACTGCGGCGAGGCCGGCGCGCTGGGCGCGGCGTTCGAGACCCTGCGCGTGGTGAAGCGGCGCGGGCACTCGACCTTCATCGGGCTGGAGGCGGCCGCGAACATCGAGTTCGAGGCCAAGAACGACGAGAGCACGCGCTGTCACTTCTGCCCCAACAACTGCGCGCGCACCTTCATCGATTCGCGGACGCCCGACGGTGACACCGCCCGCTACATCAGCGGATTCTCCTGCGAGAAGGGGACGGTCGAGAGCGAAGAGGCGATGCTGGCGCTGACCGCCGACCGCAAGAAGGCCGCCAAGTCGTTCCCCAACCTGGTCGACGTCGAGTCGAAGATGCTGTTCCGGCACATCCACGACAGCACGCCGATGCCGGCCGACGGTGAGATGGTCAAGGACACCGAGGTCACCAAGACCCTGCTGGGCGCCAAGCGCGTCGAGGTCGAGCGCGCGTTCCGGCGGTCATCGCCGGAGGCCGCCGAGGCGCGCCGCCGGATCCGGATCGGCATCCCCAAGATGCTGAACATCTGGTCGACGGCGCCGTTCTGGCGCGCCTACTTCGAGTCGCTCGGCATCCAGAAGCAGAACGTCGTCTTCTCCGACGACACGACCGAGGAGATCTGGGCCGAGGGCGGCAAGTACGGCTCGATCGATCCCTGCTACCCCTCGAAGGTGGGGCAGGCGCACATCCACAACCTGCTGTTTCACCAGCACAGCGACGAGAAGCCGCTGAAGTTCATCTGGAACCCCACGATGACGCACGTCCCGTCGTTCGTGGAGCACACGATGGATCACGCGAGCTGCCCCATCGTGGCCGGCGCGCCCAACGTCCTCAAGGCGGCCTTCACCAAGGAGACGAACTTCTTCGCGGTGCGCGGGATCGAGTACGTGGACTCCGCCTGCTCGCTGATCGAGCCGAATCTCGTGCGCAAGCAGCTGTTCGAGGCCTGGGGCGCGCGGTTGGGCGTCACCGAGGACGAGTCGGATCACGCGGTGGCCGACGGGTTCGCGGCGCTGGACAAGATCGACGCCGAGATGCAGAAGCGCGGCAAGGCGATCCTCGAACAGGTCGAGAAGGAGGACCGCGTCGCGATCCTCATGATCGGGCGCCCGTACCACCTCGACCCGGGGCTCAACCACGCCATCCCTGAAGAGTTCCAGATCCTCGGCTTCCCGATCCTCTCCATCCGCTCGATCCCCAAGGATCCCGAGTGGCTGGCCAAGTACTTCGGCGAGGACATCAAGAACGGGAAGATCAAGTCGGCGCTCGACATCAACGACGTCTGGCCCGAGAACTACTCGGCCAACTCGTCGCAGAAGGTCTGGGCGGTGAAGTTCGCCGCGCACCACCCGAACGTCGCGCTGCTCGATCTGTCGAGCTTCAAGTGCGGCCACGACGCGCCCACCTACGGCATCATCGACAGCATCGTCGCCGCCGCCGGGACGCCGTACTCGGCGCTGCACGACATCGACGCCAACAAGCCGGGCGGCAGCATCAAGATCCGGGTCAAGACCTACACGCACAGCCTCGGGCTCCACAAGGAACGCCTCGACGACGTCGCCGAGCGCAAGGCCGAGCTGGCGCACCGGATCGACCAGAAGCGGCTCGAGCTCTTGGGCATGAAGGCCAAGCAGCTCGCCGAGCGGTCTCAAAAGGACGAGGCGCTGGAGAAGATGATTCAGGACGTGACCGACCGCGTGCGCGCCTACGAGGCGGCCAAGCGGCCGACGATCAGCGAGGAGGCGGAACGTGCCGCCGACGCCGAGGCGCTGGCGCGCGCCGGGGTGATCAAGATGGGGATCAAGCGCGCCGGGGACGAAACCGTCGCGCGCATCTAGGAGAACACATGGGAACCGTCAACGAGAACAACGGGTTCAAGCTTCCGATCCTCGGTGAAGAGGACATCGACGCACAGCTGCGCGCCTTCGAGCAGGAGGAGGCCGCAAAGCTGGGGCTCAAGACCGAGGCGACCGACCACTGGGTCGACAAGATGATCTCGCCCGAGTTCAAGGCCTCCAAGCGTCAGGAGACGACGCTGCTCATCTCCGGCCTCACGCGCGCCCACGACTACCTGCTGCAGGGCGGCCTCCAGGGGCTCGGCTACAAGGTCGAGGTGATCGACTGCCCCGACAACGACGCCCTTCGCTACGGCAAGGAGTTCGGCAACCGCGGCCAGTGCAACCCGACCTACTTCACCGTCGGCAACCTGGTGAAGTTCCTGACCGAGCGCGCGGCGCGCGACGGCATCACGCAACAGGAGGCGGTCGACAAGTACGTGTTCGTGACGGCGGGCGCCTGCGGCCCCTGCCGCTTCGGCATGTACGCCACCGAGTACCGCAAGGCCCTGCGCGACGCCGGCTTCGACGGCTTCCGCGTTCTGCTCTTCCAGCAGAAGGGCGGCCTCAAGCAGGCGACCGGCGAAGAGTCCGGCCTGGTGATGAACCCCAAGTTCTTCCTGACGCTGCTGCGCGCGATCATCGCCGGCGACGTCATCAACGGCATGGGCTACCGCCTGCGGCCGTTCGAGGTCGAGGCCGGCGCGACCAACGCCGCCGCCGAGAAGACCAAGAAGTGGGTGCACGAGGCGCTCACCCAGCAGAAGTCGGTGCTGCGCGCGCTCTGGCGCGGCCGCGCCGAGTTCGCCAAGGTGAAGTGCGACTGGACGCGTCCGGCGCCGCGCGTGTCGATCATCGGCGAGTTCTGGGCGATGACGACCGAGGGCGACGGCAACTACCAGTTGCAGACCTTCCTCGAGCAGGAGGGCGCCGAGTGCGACATCCAGTTCGTGACGAACTGGCTGCTGTTCATGCTGTGGGAAGGCCGCTACGACACCAAGCTTCGCGCGGAGCTGCGCGGCCTCGACAAGGCGAAGAAGTCGCTGAAGGACGCGGCGTTTGGCAAGAAGCTGTTCGGCCTCTTCGTGGCCGACCTGGCGATTCGCGGCGCGTTCCACACCTTCGGCGCCGCCGTCGGCTACCGCGGCTACCACCTGCCGGACATGGACGTCATCGCCGAGACGGCGGACAAGTACTACAACAACCAGGTCCGCGGCGGTGAAGGGCACATGGAGGTCGGGAAGTTCATCCTCAACGTGCTCCACAACAAGACGCACATGACGCTGTCGGTGAAGCCGTTCGGCTGCATGCCCTCCTCGGGCGTCTCCGACGGCGTGCAGTCGATGATCACCGGCCTCTATCCGCAGAGCATCTTCTGCGCGATCGAGACCTCCGGCGACGGCAAGGTCAACGTCCACAGCCGCGTGCAGATGTTCCTGTTCAAGGCGCGGCTGGCGGCGCAGAAGGAGTACGCCGAGGCGCTCGAGCGCTACGGCGTCACGGCCGAGCAGGTGAAGGCCTTCAACGACGCCCACCCGCACTTCGGCTCGGGCCTCCACCGCGCGCCGCACGCGGCGGCCGGCACCGCCGGCGACCGTCTGGCAGAGATCGCGTCCTACATCGGCAAGAGCGAGACGCAGATCCGCATCCTGCGGGCCAAGGCGGCGCTCTCGACGGTCGCCGCGGGCGTCAAGGCAGCTCCCGGCTTCATCGCCGGGCTGCGCAAGAAGCTGGTCGAGCGCGCTCCCATCCTCGTCGCCCAGGCGCGCGAAGAATGGAAAGACGCCCGCCCTGTCTTCGAGCAGAAGGCCCGCGAGACCGTCACCGCCAGCGTCGCCAAGGTGACGAGCAAGATCCGCCGCCGGCCGGCCGCTGAAGCCCAGGCCTCGGTCTAGCCACCTTCACCTCCCTCTCCCGCTCCGCGGGGGAGGGGCGGGGTGCGGGCGGCCCAGGGCGACGAGCGGCCCGTCGTCACGCGCGTGAGTCGCGTTGTCGCCCACCTTCGAGACGTGGGATCGTCGCGGTGCACGCACAACCGAGCGCCGCTGCTGCGCGGCGCTCGGCTGGCGCTCGGTTCAGTTCACCTTGGCGCAGAACGAGGTGGTCTGGAGGTTGAGGCCGCCGCGCCAGATCTCGAAGCCGGTGAAGATGTTGGTCAGGTACCAGGTCGACAGGATCGTGTTGGGCTGGTTCTGGACCGCGTCCTGAATGAAGTCGTTGAGGTCGAACGAGAACGACTTCAGGTCGGTCGTGCTGACGTAGGAGATGCAGGGGCGGTTGCCGTTGGGACCGATCCAGACGTCCCAGGTGCCGGGGACGCCGGCGACCGTCACCGCCTTCTTCATCGGCGAGCCGCCGATCGGCTGCGCGTCGGCCGGCTTGTGGTACCAGACCATCAGGTAGCCGCCGCTGGGGCCCGACGACATCGGATCGCCGCCGGAGCCGGTGCTGAACCAGACGTCGTAGGTGGCGTTGTAGCTGTTGTTGGTGGCGTCGGCGAGCGTTCCGGCGTCGTCCCAGGTCCAGCTCACCGGCACGGTGGTCAGCGCGGTCACCGCCTTGGGCAGGTTGCTGCCGGTCGTGACATGCTTGTTGTTGGCGCCGATGAAGATCGACGGAAAGCCGGTGGGCGAGCCGTTCGTCGCCACGCTCGCCATCTGGGTCGTCATCTTGAAGAGGTAGTCGCCGCCGTAGCTCATCACCTGCGAGGCCGTCGAGTTCCACTCGTTGACCTGCATGAAGTAGTAGTTGCTGTCGAACAGCATCGTGCCGTA
>Ga0070734_10001976_pt1 | contig 27016 bp, 28 predicted proteins | sample Coa_R1_8_FD_66444 | JGI IMG/M metagenome (GOLD analysis project Ga0070734, IMG submission 66444) | Surface soil microbial communities from Centralia Pennsylvania, which are recovering from an underground coalmine fire - Coalmine... | ecosystem: Environmental > Terrestrial > Soil > Unclassified ... | reverse complement strand
CCGCAGCTGGAGGCGGGTGCCGAGACAGCTCCGGCGGAATAGGTTTGATCCACGGGAGTGGTGCTCCCGCTGGCGTCAACCACGCCAATCAATCCTCCGACCTGGGAAGAGTTGTTGGTCTTGGCAGCCAGCGTTACGGCGCCAGTGGAATAGGACTCCAGGATACTGTCGCCGGACTCATCCGCATACTCGCCAACAAGCCCTCCGATGGTTGCGCTGTCGTCCTCCGCCGTAACCGGACCGAGGGCGAACGACTGTTGGATCACCGGGTGTCCATTTTTGGCTTGTCCCGCGATACCGCCGGCGACACTGCCGCCATCCACCGTGATGGAAACATCGGTCCAGGATTGAAGCACGGCGCCGCCGAGGGGGCCGCCAACCAGTCCCCCGGCTACGTTTTCGACATTCATGGTGCCGGTCGCCCAGCAGCGGAAGAACGTGCCGCCCGCTGTGGCAGCCATCGCCCCGGCAACACCGCCGCCCTCGGACGGCTGGTTCGTGATCGAGACATTGGCGAGTCCGAAATTGGACACCGAACCACCGACGTTCTTGAACAACCCGTCATACGGATCTTCCGCCGACGGATCATTGATGCTCAGATTGCTAATGGTGTTGCCCAAACCCGTGAAGTAGGAGACGCCCGCAACCGGGGGCCCGCTGTACGTGCCGTCTTTGGACGCATCGTAGCTTTGCGCCAATGCAACGCAGCAGTTGCTGCTGGCGGCGGCCGCGAGCTCGGCGACGGTGTCGACGAGAACCCATGTATTGCTGTTGATGACGAAACTGCTCGCCAGGTTGGCGAAGGTGATATTCCCGTTGCCGGAGAAGTTGAACGTCCATCCGGCGGTAGCGGTGTCGTTGATCGTGAGCCCCCCGGTACCGGTTACCGAAACGGGGGCCGATATGTTGATCGCCGTCGTGAGATTGCCATTTGGAGGGTCGGGATTCAGCGTGAGAACGCTCGACGAATTCCAGGTCAACGGCGCGGTGATATCAATATAGACGGCCTGCACTCCCGAGCCTGTGGTCGTAACTGTCACGTCGCCGGACGCAAGCATGCTTTCCAGATCGGAGACATTGAGCACGGCTTTGTTCGCCGTCGGTGTACACGTGCCGCCCGAGCAGGTCATGTTTTTGGTTTTGGCCGAGGATATCGTGACGTCGGCCTGGGCAGTCGTTGCCGCGAGCGCAGCGGACGCCGCGATGGCCAATGCCCACTTGCTCGCGCTGCCGCGCAGCGCCTTCGTCGTCACCCTCATGATCCCCTCGCTGAATGCAGCCGAAAGTTGCCACCAGTCTGCCTGCGGTTGCTGCCGACGCACAAGAGACAAGTCGGGACATTTCGGGACATGGATCAGTGGAATGCAGCTTAATTCGCGCTTTGTAGGGCAACGCACTACAGGAGCTTGAGCGCTAAGAGCATTGCGCGTCGATCAGAGTTCTCACACTTTTATCCTGTTGCCGATTCCGTTGGTCCATCAGATTTAACGATCTAGCGGTGTGGCGCACCGGGCAGGATTCGACCCAGCCGCAAGACGAAATCGCTCCTCGGCAAGAGCCGCTATTGCTCGCGGCCGTTTTGCCGGCGAAGCCAGCGCTGAACGCGCGTGTCCTCGCAGACGGCAACGTTGAAGCGCATCCATGGCGAGCGTTCGAGATGCGGCCGGAAAACCGCGCCCGGCGCCAGCATCACCCCGCTTCGCTGGGACACTTCCGCCAGCGCGAGCGAATCGTCGATGTGGGGAAATCGCGCCCACAGGAACATTCCGTCGGCGGGCTCGACGAACAACTCGAGTCCGATCTGTTCGAAGACGCGCATCACGTTCACCCGCGCGTCGCCGAGTCTCTCATGCAGGTGCGACAGGTATTTGCGGTAGTGGCCGTCCACCAGCATCAGATAAATCAGGCGCTCGGTGAATTGCGAGGTGGTGATGCTGGTCAGCATCTTGATGTCGGCGAGCTCGTTGGCGATGGGCTCGGCACAGGCGACGAATCCGACACGCAGGCTGCCGGACAGCGTCTTGGAAAAACTGCGCACATAGACCACGCGGTTCAGCTGATCGAGCGTCGCGAGCCGCGCTGTCGGTCTGGTCTGCAGATCGCTGAAAATGTCGTCTTCGACGACCATGAAATTGTACCGTTCGGCGGCCTGCAGCAGCTTGAACGCGACATGCGGGCTGATGTCGGTGCCCGTCGGATTCTGCATCACCGACTGGGTGAAATAGACCTTGGGCTGATGCCCGGCTGCCAGTTTCTCGAGAACATCGATGTCCGGCCCGTCCGCATTGCGCGGCACGGCCAGCATTTCCACGCCCTGGAGGCGGAGATTGCCGAACATGTTGTAGTAGCCCGGGTCGTCGACCAGCGCGGCGTCGCCGGGCCGAAGCAGGTATCGAATCACGAGTTCGAGCGCCTGGCTGGTGCCCTGCGTCAGGAGGATCTGACCGGGTTGCGCGGCAATGCCGAGTGTGGCGAGCATCTGTACAAGGTGCTCGCGCAGCGGCAGATAGCCGAAGGGGTGGCCATATTCGAGGAGGTAGGCGCCGTTCTTGCGCGCCAGCACGTTCAGGCTCTGGCGAAGGCCGCCTTCGTCGAGCCATGAGTTCGGCAGCCAGGGTCCGCCGGCCAGCAGGATGTTCTCGTCCGCCTCGAGCAATCGGCGGATCAGCCAGACCAGCTGTTCGTTGCCCTTGTGGCCGTCGGAGGCCGCGGCTGTCCCGATTTCCGCCAGCCGCGGCGCCGCGGTGTAGAATCCGGAGCCTCGGCGCGACTGCAGATAACCCATCGCAACCAGCCGGTCGTACGCTTCCACCACCGTGAAGCGGCTGACCTTGTACGATTCGGCGAAGTCGCGGATCGACGGGAGCTTGGTGCCCGACCGCAGATGCCGGTCGTCGATCTGCCGCTTGATGCCGGCGACGATCTGATCCCGCAGCGGCTGTCCTTCCTTGTGACTGACCGTGAGCGAGAGCATTGCTGCTTCCATCCCGTCAAAGTGGCCCGGTTATCGGACCAGTACAGTCATGCCAACTGACAGCAAAACTGTCTCTTACCGCACCGGGAAGCGTTTGCAAAATTGCGGCCGTGTCAAGCAGGGAATGAGCTTCGTTCTCCCGGCGCGACACGCGGCGACAAACTTTATACAGGAGAAAATTCCATGCCTCTCATTCAGGTCCGGGTCATCAAGGACGTGTTCAGCAAGGAACAGAAACAACAGATCATCGGCAGGCTTACCGATGCCATGGTTTCCATCGAAGGCGAGGCCATGCGCGGCGTCACCTGGTGCGTGGTCGAGGAGGTCGAAAGCGGCGACTGGGGGATCGGCGGCAAAGCCCTGACCACTGCGGACGTACACGCGCTCGCCCGAAGCAAGGCCGCCTGACGGCCACCCCCGACTTGTACCGTCACGCCCGCATCGCGAGGCAACGCGCCGCGGGCGTGCGCGGGGGGAACCGGCACGCGCACCATTCTTTCAGCGCAGCTGCGCGTCTGTTGCCCGCCCGCCCTGCGACTACCTTGTATCGACAACAATAAGCTATACGCGACGAGAGCGCATCTCACGTTCCGGTATTGGCCGGTATTGCCAGATGTGCCTCGCTGCGGCGATGCCGTCTGCCGCGAAGTTGGGTATAATCTCGCTGCCCCGTGTCGGCCTGCTGCTGACGCGAAACAGAAGCGAACCGACCAGGAGCTGGAAGATGAGAAAGATTGGCATCGTTGCCTTGGGCGCGGCTATTGGTTGTGCGGTGTTGCTGCAATTTCCGGTACCGGCACTGGCCCTTCCGAACGAGACTGTGCTCCACGCCTTCGGCAACGGCACAGACGGCGCATTTCCCCAAGCCGGCATGATTAACGATAACGAAGCGCTCTACGGCACAACGACGGAGGGCGGGACGAGCCAGGCCTGCGGGCAAACTGGCTGCGGCACAGTATTTTCGCTCGATCCGAACACGAGCACGGAAACGGTGGTCTACTCCTTCACCAGTGGCAGCGACGGCGCGGTTCCGGCCGCCGGCCTGATCCATGTGAACGGCATTCTGTACGGCACGACGGTGTATGGCGGTTCCGGTGGTAGCGGCACGGTATTTGCGTTCGACACGAAGAAGGGCACGGAGACCGTGCTCCACGCCTTCAGCGGCGACGTGGGCGACGGCGCGGGCCCGACGGCCGGCCTGATCGACGTGAACGGCATCCTGTACGGTACTACGGGATACGGCGGCAACAGCGAAGCGGATGGCGGCGCGGTATTTTCGCTCGATCCGAAGAAAGGCACCGAAGGCGTGCTCTATTCGTTTTGCCGCAACCAGGATTGCACAGACGGCGAAAGGCCCCTGGCCGGACTGATCGCAGTGCAAGGCGTGTTGTACGGCACCACTTCTATGGGCGGCAGCCATAATGGCGGTACGGTTTTTTCCCTTGACCTGAGCACCGGCAAGGAGAAAGTGCTGTATTCCTTTTGCAGCCGCAATTGCGCGGATGGTGAGAGCCCCGCCAGCGGTTTGGTCGATATGAACGGCGTGCTGTACGGCACGACCCTATATGGCGGCTCCAGTCGCAGTTGCCAGGAAGGCTGCGGTGTCGTTTTCTCCCTCGACCTCAAAAAGGACATCGAGACGGTTGTCCATTCCTTTTGCTGGAAACGAAACTGCGCGGATGGTGCGGGTCCGTACGCGGGGCTGATCGATGTTAAAGGGATGCTTTACGGCACGACGCAAGCGGGCGGGAGCTATAACGCCGGCACGGTGTTTTCCCTCGTCCCGTCCAGCGGCGCCGAAAAGGTGCTTTATTCCTTTTGCCAGCAACTGAATTGCACGGACGGCGCCGACCCGACGAGCAGTTTGGTCAACGTGAACGGCGTGCTGTACGGCACCACATACAATGGGGGGGCGTATTGCGAAAATGACGGCGGCTTTGGCTGCGGCACGGTGTTTTCGCTTACCGGGGCACCCTGATCATTAACAATGCGCACCGCGGTGAAAACTCGCGCGCCCCAAAAACAAAATCGCCCGGACGAGCCGGGCGATTTCGCGTTACGAAATGATGCCTGTTGTCTTATCGCCGGTTGCCGAGCAGCTGCATCAGCATCAGGAAGAGGTTGAGGAAGTCGAGGTACAGCTTGAGTGCGCCGAAGATGGCCTTGCGTCCCGCGACCGTGCCGTCGTCATTGGCGACGTAGCTCTCCTTGATCCATTGCGTGTCGTAGGCGGTCAATCCGGTGAACACCAGCACGCCGATGATCGAGACGACGAACGTCATCATCGCGGAGTGCAGGAACATGTTTACGAGCGAGGCGATGACCACGCCGATCAGCCCCATGAACAGGAACGAACCGAAGCCCGACAGATCCCGGCCGGTCGTGTAGCCGTACAGGCTCATCGCGCCGAACGTCGCCGCGGTGATGAAGAACACTTCGGCCACGCTCGCGCCCGTGTAGAGGAGAAGGGTGGGTGCGACGCCGATCCCGACGAGAGCGGCATAGGCCCAGAACGTCGCCTGCGCGGCACCCACGCTCATGCGGTTGATGCGGAACGACAGGAAGAGGACGAGTCCGAGCGGCGCGAAGAGCGCGATCCAGCCCAGAAGCGTCATGCCGGCGCGGCCGGTGTAGGGATTGATCTGGTAGAACAGCTGGCCGAACGCGGTATCGGCGGTGAGCCATGCGGTGGCGCCGGTCAGCGCCAGACCGATGAGCATGTAGTTGTAGACGCGCAGCATGTAGGCCCTAAGGCCGGCGTCGATGACGCCAATCGCGCCCGCCTGGCTGCGGAGAACTCTGGGTTCGTAATCGGCCATCTGGCAAATCCTCTTCGAGGGTCCGTCGAGTCGGACCACGCCCCGCTAATATCGGCCTTCGCACCTGCGGGATCAAGGACGGGCCCGGGGTGGTTACAAATTCCTTAACTCGCGCGCGGGCCTGGCGGAAAGGGCGCGCCAGGTGAGGGCGAGACCGAAGACAATCGTGGCCAGAGTGCCGCCTGCGACGGTGACGACCACGGCGCGCCCATCGATGACGGGAGCCACGTCGAACACGCGGCGCACGATCAGCGTCGCCGCAGCGATACCGGCACCGAACGCGAGCAAACCGCAGAGCGCGCCGAGCAGCGCGTATTCGAGCGCATAGGCGAGCGCGATCTGCGCCCGCGTCGCGCCCACCACCTTCATTACAGTCGAATCGTAGAGTCGCGCACGCAGCCCGGCGGCGATCGCGCCGGCAAGAACGAGCAGGCCGGCGAGAATGGCGACAAGGCTCGCCGCGCGCACGGCAAAGGAAAGCTCGCCCAGAAACGCGCTGAGTTCGGCGATCACGTCTTTCACGCGCACGGTGGAGACCGCGGGAAAACGGTCGGTGACCGCACGGTACATCGCCTCCTCGTCGCGGGCGCCGACGCGCACGGTCGCGAGAAAACTGTGCGGCGCAGAATCGATGATGCCCGGCGACAGGATCAACACGAAATTCTGCCGGCCGGTCGAGAAGTCGACATTGCGGAGATTGGCGATGCGGCCCTCGATCTCGCGGCCGAGCACGTTGAGCGTCATCCTGTCCCCGATTTTCAGCCCCATGCCGCGGGCGAGATCGGCATCGAAGGAGATGAGGGTGGGACCGCGATAGTTGGCCGGCCACCATTTGCCGCGCGCGATCTCGGTGTCTTTCGGCGGACCCGCCGAATAGGTGATGCCGCGGTCGCCGTTGAGCGCCCATTTCGCATCGCTCGCAACTTTGGCGCGCGACGCGGGAACGCCGTTCAGCGCCACGATGCGGCCGCGGATCATCGGCGTGCGCCGGTAATCGCGGGCGCTGGGAAACCGCGTGACGGTGCGGTCGAACAGGGCCGCGTCGGCGGGCTGGATGTCGACGAAATAGAAGGTGGGCGCAGTGCCGGAAAGGCTTTCGCGCACCTCGCCGGAAATCGTGGCGTCGAGAATCGTGACCGCAGCCAGGAGCGAGAGCCCCAGTCCGAGCGCGGTGATGACGGCGGCCGACGGCGAGCCCGGTCGCGTGATATTGGCGAGCGCGAGCCGCGCGACCGGCGATCCGGCGCGCGGCAGCATGCGGAACAGCCGGCGCAGGCCCTGCGCCGCCAGCGCCAGCGCGAGCAGGCCGCCCGCTGTACAGGCGATGAACCACAGGGAGAAGGACAACGACGGCGAGACAGCGAGCGCCAGCGCGACGATGAGCAGTCCGGCGAGAGCCGCCGCGGCCAGATAGCGCAGGCGGCCGCGTCCGCCTGCCGGTGCAACAAGGTCGCGGAACAAGCCGGCGGGCGCGATCTCGCGGGCGCGGGCAAGCGGCGGAATGGCGAAGGCCGCGGCGGAGAGGAGACCGAACAGGAAAGCGAGAGCGAGCGGGCCCGTGTACAGGCCGAAATGCGCTGGCACCGGAATGTCGTGCGCGAAGAACCGTTCGACGAGAAAGGGCACCACGGCGCCGATGGCAACGCCGACCATGGAAGCGATCGCCGCGATCGCCATCACCTGCAGGAAAAAGACGAGAAAGATCAGCCCGCCGTCGGCGCCGAGCGCCTTGAGCACGGCGATCTCCTCGCGCTTCCTGTCGAGGAAGGCGCGCACCGCCTGGCCGGCGCCGACACCGCCGACGGCGAGTGCGGTGAGGCCCACGAGCGTCAGGAACACGCCGAGCTGGCGGATGAAGCGGTCGGTCCCGGGCGCGGCATGGTCGCGGTCGCGAATTTGCCAGCCGGCGTCGGGAAAGCGCTGTCCCGCGGCGCGCCGGAAATCGGCGATGGAGGCATTGGCGCGCAGCCGAATCCGCGTCGTGTATTCGATCAGGCTGCCGAGAACGACGAGACCGGTGCGCTCAAGCGCGTCGCGCGAAACGATCACATGCGGGCCGAGGCTGAACCCGCCCGAGAGACGGTCGGGCTCGCCGGTGAGCACGGCGGCGATGCGGAAGACCTGCGTTCCAATGCGGATCGTGGCGCCCTGCGCGACGTGCAGCCGGTCGAGCAGCGCCTGTTCGGCGACAGCGCCACAGACGGCGTCACCGCAGGCGAGCGCGCGCCGGATATCGCGGCCAGGGGCGAGACCGACCTTTCCGTACAGCGGATAGGCGCCATCGACGGCTTTCAATTCGATCAGCTGCCGGGCCCCGGCTGTTCCGTCATCGAGCGCATAGGCCATGGCGCGCATCGCGGCGCTTTGCGAGACGGCGCCGTACGATTGTACGAACTTCAGCTCTTCCGCCGTCATCGGTCGGTGGACCAGCGCCACCGCGAGGTCGCCGCCCAGGAGAACGCGTCCGTTGTCGGCAATGCCGGTCAGGAGGGCAGCGGCCAGCGAACCGACGGCGGCGATGGCGGCGACACCCAGCACCAGCGAGGCGAAGAAGATGCGGAAACCGGAAAAGCCGCTCCGCAATTCGCGGCGCGCAAGGCGGAGCGCGAGGGTGAGCATCAGGCGGAACTCCGGATGTACGTTGCCTCCCCGCTCCGCTGTTGCTTCGCGGGGGAGGCAAACGTACGTGCGCGGCGGCGAATCATAAGCGTGTATCGCTGACGATCAGGCCGTCGCGGAGGCGGATGACGCGCCGGCAGCGGCGCGCGAGCGATTCCTCGTGGGTGACGAGAAAAAGCGTCGTGCCGGTGCGGCTCGCCAGCGCGAACAGAAGCTCGGCGACTTCTGTACCGGTTTCGGTATCGAGATTCCCGGTCGGTTCGTCGGCGAAGAGGACACGCGGACCCGCCACCAGGGCGCGCGCCAGCGCCACGCGCTGCTGTTCGCCGCCGGAGAGCTGGCTCGGATAGTGAGCGGCGCGTGCGCCAAGGCCGACCGAGGCGAGCGTGTCGCGGGCCCGCGCAGAGGCATCCCTATCGCGCGCGAATTCCAGCGGCAGCGCCACGTTCTCGAGCGCGGTCATCGTGGCAATGAGGTGAAACGACTGAAACACGATGCCGACGCAGCCGCGCCGCAGCCGCGCCAGCGCGTCTTCGTCGCAATCGGTGATGTCGGTTCCCGCCAGCACGACGCGGCCCGAAGTCGGTTTTTCGAGTCCCGCGGCAATCATCAGAAGCGAAGATTTGCCCGAACCCGACGGACCGAGCAGCGCCACCGATCCGCCGGCGGCAATGTCGAGCGAGATGCCGTTCAGCACCTTCACTGCGCCGGCGGCGCTCTTCAGCGTCAGCCGCACATCCGCGAGCGCAATTGCCGAAGCGACGGTCACGCAAAATTACCCGACAAAGAATGCAACGGTTTCGACGAACTTTCGCACAATCCAACCCCTACACTGTCATGGCCGGCGAATGCGGGCCACCCAGGTGAGACTGCTCCATGCCGAGGCAGTATTACGTCTACATTCTTGCGAGCCGGCGCAATGGCACTCTCTACATTGGTGTAACGGGCGATCTCGTACGACGGGTGTGGCAGCACCATGAAGGGCTTATCGACGGATTCACCAAAAAATACGGCGTAAAGAAACTGGTCTATTTCGAATGTTTCGAAGACGTGCGTCATGCAATTCATCGAGAGAAGCGCCTCAAGAAATGGAAACGGAAGTGGAGGATGAACCTCGTTCAACAGACGAATATCGAATGGGACGATCTGTACGATAAACTGGTCACGTCCTGATATCTTGCACTTCCAGCCTAGTCATCATGGCGGGTGAATAATGACGCCAGCCGGATCACGAGGTGGTGGTGCGAACCCATGCGACACCTGCCGCTTCCACCTGGGTGGCCCGCATTCGCGGGCCATGACAATCTTATCGTTTCCCATGACAGTTCAAGAACTGCCGTGCTAGGCGATATGGCATGCATACCGGCCGATTCAAGAAACTCGCGGCGCTCCTGCTGTTGTTGCCCATGGCGGCGATGCCAGCGGCAGGTGCGACGGCGCCGGTCAAAATCCTCATGTTCGGCACCAGTCTCACGCAAGGCCTGGGCCTTCCCCCCGGCACGGAATTGCCGGCGGTCCTTCAGGCGAAGCTGGCCCGCGCGGGCGTTGCCGCGAAAGTCATCAACGCCGGCGTTTCCGGCGACACGTCGGCGGACGGGCTGTCGCGCATCGCCTGGTCGCTCGCCGACAAGCCGGATGTCGCGATCGTCGAACTCGGCTCGAACGACGCGCTGCGGGGCATCGAACCCGCGATCACGGAGAAGAATATCGCCGCCGTGCTCGCCAGGCTCGCCGCCGCCCACGTGCCGGTGCTGCTGCTCGGCATGAAAGCGCCGCGCAATCTCGGGGCGGAATACGATGCACGCTTCGATTCGATGTACGCCCGGCTCGCCGGGCGCTATCACGTGATGCTCTATCCGTTCGCGCTCGAAGGCGTCGCGCTCAACCCCGGGCTCAACCAGGCCGACGGCATGCATCCCAACCCAGCCGGTGTACAGGTGATCGCGTCGCGCCTCTTTCCCGACGTCCGCAGGCTCGTCGCGGAAGCGCGGCACTGATGTTCAAGCGGCTTCTTTCCGTCGGCGGCTTTACGCTTCTCTCCCGCATCACGGGGTTCATGCGTGACGTGCTGATGGCGTGGATACTCGGCAAGGGCGTGCTCTCGGACGCGTTCATCGTGGCGTTCCTGTTTCCCAATTACTTCCGCCAGATCTTCGGGGAAGGCACGATCAACCCCGCCTTTCTGCCACGTTACGCGGCGCTTCGCGCCAAGGGTGAGTTCCATGCTGCCGAACTGTTCGCCGATCGCGTCTTCTCCTGGCAAATGGCCGTACAACTCGCAATCCTCGTGCTCGGCCTGTTGTTCATGCCGGCGATCATCCACGTGCTGGCGCCGGGGTTTGCCGACAATCCGGGACAGCTGGCGCTGACCGTAAGTCTCGCTCGCGTCACGTTTCCCTATCTCATCCTGACGCTTGTGGCCGTGCAGCTTTCGGCGATGCTGAACGCGATCGAGAAATTCTGGGCCGCTGCCGCCTGGTCGAACCTGCTCAATCTTTCGATGATCGCTACCCTCATCGCATCGCGCTGGTTTCCGAACGCGGCGTACGCGGCTGCCTGGGGCGTGCTCCTCGGCGGCGTGGCACAGCTTTTTTTCATACTCTGGGCGGCAAAGGACCACGGTCTTTCGCTGCGCATTTCCTGGCCGCGTTGGACGGCGGAAATAAAGGAGTACTTTGTGGCCCTGGGCGCGGTGACGCTCGGCGCCGCAAGCGTGGTGGTGGCGCCCTTTGTCGACACGATCATCGCGAGTTTGCTTCCGACCGGTACGCGGACCGCGCTGTACTACGCCGATCGCATCAACCAGCTGCCCCTGGGCGTGCTTGGCATCGCGCTCGGCACGGTGCTCCTGCCCGAAATGTCCTCCAGGCTCGCGCTTGGCGACCGCGCAGGTTCCGACGCCGCACAGAACCGCTCGGCTTCGCTCGTCCTTCTGTTGACGCTGCCCTTCGCCGCCGTCTTCCTCATCATTCCCGATACCATCATGCGCGGAATTTTCGCGCACGGTGCTTTCGACCGTAATGCGGCGGCTCTTTCGGCCATTGCGTTGGCGGCGTACGGGGTTGGTCTCCCCGGGGGGGCACTGATCCGGATCTTTGCCTCCACCTTTTACGCCCGCCACGACACCATGACGCCGGCGCGGGTGACGGTCACGGCCATTGCCGTCAACGTTGCGTTCAAGGTTCTTTTCGTCTGGGGATTGGGATTTGGAATTGCCGGTATCGCACTCGGTACAGCGATCGGCGCGTGGGTGAATGCCGGGCTGCTCGCCTTTCTCGGCTCGCGGCGACAGCTTCTCCGGCTTGACGCACACTTCTGGGGATCGTTGCTGCCGGCCGTGATCGCCGCCGCGGGTACCGGCGCGGCGGCGTATGGCGGCGTCGTACTGGGCCGTGGGCTTTCGCATGCGGGCGGACAGATATTGCCGCTCTTTTTCGCGATCGTTGCGGCAAGCCTTGCTTACGGAGCGATTGTACTTCTGTTCCGACATCGATTGCCGCTGGGACGCCTGATCGGAGCGCGCGCCTGATGCGGCTGTTCGTGGCCATCGCGCTTCCGGACCCGGTCGCGGACGGCCTCGTTATGATGCAGGGCGGAATCCCCGGCGCGCGCTGGAGCACGCGCGAGCAGCTGCACCTGACCTTGCGCTTCATCGGCGACGTGGATGGCCGCGACGCGGGCGCCATCGACGACGCGCTCGCCTCCATTCGCGCCCCGCGTTTCACCCTCGAGCTGAAAGGGGTAGGCGAATTCGGCGGCAAGAATCCGCGCGCCCTGTGGGCAGGGGTGCGCGACGAGGCGCCGCTGGTGCATCTGCAGCGGAAGGTGGAGAGCGCTGTACAGCGGGTGGGGCTTGCGCCGGAAGAGCGCAAATTCTCGCCGCATGTGACGCTCGCGCGGCTCAAGGGCGCGTCCGGCGAACGCGTCATCACCTTTCTGGCGCACCACGCGCTCTACGCAAGCGGGCCGCTCGAGGTGAACGCCTTTATCCTCTATTCGAGCCTGACAACACCCAACGGCAGCCGCTACCGCGCCGAACGCGCGTACAGGCTGGAGTGAACTGCGGGCAACGCGTTGTCAGTCTCGACCGGAAATCCCTCTCCCCCTGCGGGAGAGGGTGCCCCGCCGGTATCGCATCGCGATACAGGCGGGGCGAGTGAGGGGGTGTTCTCAACCGCGAGCCGGATCACTTCCAGCACGCCGTCTTTGTTCTTTCGAAAATCAAGATTCCAGAAACGCACCACGCGGAAGCCGCGGCTCCCGAGATAAGCTGTCCGGGAAGCATCCGTCGCACGATTCCGCGGTTCGGCATGCTGGCTGCCATCGAGCTCAAGTATCAGCTTTTGCTCGAAGCAGACAAAATCGACGACGTAAGGACCGATCGGTTGTTGACGCCTGAATTTGTACTTGTGAAAACGCCGGTCGCGCAGGACGTACCAAAGCTTGCGTTCAAGCTCGGTTTGGGTACGCCTCAATGTTCTCGCGAGAACGTGTTTCACAGTTACCCCTCACCCGCCCCGCCGGTATCGCGATGCGATACCGGCGGGGCACCCTCTCCCGCAAGGGGAGAGGGGATTTACCTGTCAAGTTCGGGAACAGTGTCTCGCAATTTTGTCGCGTGAGTTTGTGCAATTTGTAACGGTTGGTCGCCGGCGGATGAGGCGCGCGCGTTATTCTTCTCCCGCTTCGATGGCTTCCATGGCCTCGTCGGAGAGGCCGAAATGGTGGCCGATCTCGTGGATGAGCACGTGGCGTACAATCGCGCGCAACGGTTCGTTGTGCTCTGCCCAGTAATCGAGAATGGGGCGGCGATAGAGAACGATCATCGTCGGTTCGGGCCGCCCGCGATTGGCGCGGCGCCCGGCGAGATCGGTGCCGTGGAAGAGTCCTAGGAGTTCGAATTCGCTGTCGAGCCCGAGGTCCTTCATCGTCTCCTCGTCGGGAAAGTCTTCGACCACGAAGGCGATGTCGTCGACGAGGTCGCGGAACTCCGCCGGCAGTTCCTCGAACGAGGCGCGCGCCAGCCGCTCGATGTGGTCGAGCGAGGGCGCGTGTGCGTCGGACCAGTGCATCAAGTTCACGTTCCGTAGTTCGAAGTCGTCATTATAATATAACTGTCATGGCCCGCGAATGCGGGCCACCCAGGTGGACGCGATGGGTCCTGGACGGAATTCGTGTGCTCCGTCGCACGCCTGCCAGATTTCAACTGGGTGGCCCGCATTCGCGGGCCATGACATGGTTTGTTGAGGGAAATCGGGAGGACAAGCGATGGCGAAATTGGATCAGGCGGCGCGCGCCGCGGCGCTCAAGGAATTGCCCGACTGGCGCGAAGTGCCCGGGCGCGACGTGATCGCGCGGAAATTCGAATTCCGTGATTTCAACCAGGCCTTCGGCTTCATGACGCGGGTGGCGCTGCTGGCCGAGCGCATGGACCACCACCCGGAATGGATGAACGTTTACAAGACCGTGGACGTGCGGCTCACCACCCATGACGCCGGTGGGCTCACCGAAAAGGACATCCGCATGGCCCGCGCGATGGACGGGTACGCGGCGGCCTGAGCTCCATCTTTACATTTGAAAGCCGGTCCGCGGAACCTTGGCGGCGGCGCCCTCGTTCTACCCGGAAGACACTTTCGGGGAGGAATCCCATGGCAGACGGTTCCGGCGACGGCGGTACGCCCGTCCTCGCCTTCATTCTCGGCGGCGCGATCGTGATCATCGCCGTGTTCGGCTTCTTCATGTACACAGGCCATCATGGCGGCGGCACCGGCAACGGCGTTCAGATCACCGCAAACGTAGCGAAGCACTAGCTGCGCCTCCCGGCTTCGAAGATATTGTCATTTCCGCGATCCTCCTTTGGTGCTCCGCAAGCTTCGGAGGTTTCGCGGGTATGACAATTCTGCTTCTCGTGCGCCCTCCCATTACTGCCCCGGTTTCATCACCATGTTGCCGCCGGTGCCTTCCGGCACCTGGTCGATGGCGACAAGACGAACCGACGTGGTGCCCCGGTTTTCGCCATGATGCCATCGGTTGACCATCTCGGCCAGGAACCCGCCCGATTTGATCTCGAACGTCTGCCCGGTTGTTTCATCGACGACCGTCAGTGTTCCGTCTAGCACATAGACGTAGCGCTGGTACGGATGCTTGTGTGTCGGCGTACGGCCGCCGGGTGGAATCGTCGATTGCGAGACGATGACGGTCGGATGGGCCGGCACAACGATGGCTTGCCCGACATTGGTCGTCCGCGTTTGTACCACAGGCGTGGTGGCCATGTCCGATGCAGAAGCCGGCGCGATTGCGCAAACGAACGCGCAAGCCAGCCATGGAATTCGCCTCATATGTTTTTCCTCCCCCTCAAGCCTTAGCGGTGCATGACGTCGATGCCCGCGGCGTTTTTGACCAGGTCGTCGACGACGGCCGGGTCGGCGAGCGTTGTCGTGTCGCCGAGATTAGCGAGATCGCGTTCGGCGATCTTGCGCAGAATCCGCCGCATGATCTTGCCGGAGCGTGTTTTGGGCAGCGACGGCGCGAACTGAATCACGTCCGGCTTCGCGATCGGCGAAAGGTGCTGCGCCACATACTGTTTCAATTCGGTCGAGAGGGCTTCCGATGAGGCTTCGCCGATGACGAGCGTAACATAGGCGTAGATTCCCTGGCCCTTGATCTCGTGGGGCATGCCGACGACCGCTGCCTCCGCGACTTTGGGGTGCGCCACGAGCGCGGATTCGATTTCGGCGGTGCCGAGGCGGTGCCCCGAGACATTGATCACGTCGTCGACGCGGCCGGTGATCCAGTAATAGCCGTCGGCATCGCGGCGGCAGCCGTCGCCGGTGAAGTACTTGCCTTTGTACGTCCTGAAATAAGTGTCGATGAAGCGCTGGTGATCGCCATAGACGGTGCGCATCTGGCCCGGCCAAGAGTCGGCGATGACGAGATTGCCCGTCGCTTCGCCCGCCATCACGCGTCCCTCGGCGTCGACGATCTCCGGCCTGATGCCGAACAGGGGTTTGGTCGCCGAGCCGGGCTTCGTATCCGTCGCGCCGGGGAGCGGCGAGATGAGGATGCCGCCGGTTTCGGTCTGCCACCATGTGTCCACGATCGGGCAGCGACCGTCGCCCACCACGCGATGGTACCAGAGCCACGCTTCGGGATTGATCGGTTCGCCGACAGTGCCGAGAAGACGGAGCGAGGCCCGGCTTGTACGTTTCACCGGCGCCTCGCCCTCGCGCATCAGCGCACGGATGGCGGTCGGCGCGGTGTAGAAGATGTTCACCTTGTGCTTGTCGATCACCTCCCAGAAGCGCGAAGGCGAGGGATGCGTGGGCAGGCCTTCGAACATCAGCGAGGTCGCGCCGTTGGCGAGCGGTCCGTAGACGATGTAGCTGTGGCCGGTGACCCAGCCCACATCGGCGGTGCACCAGTAGGTGTCGCCGTCGTGATAATCGAAAACGAGAGCGTGCGTGGCGGCGACATAGAGCAGATAGCCGGCGGTCGTGTGGAGCACGCCTTTGGGTTTCCCGGTCGAGCCGCTGGTGTACAGAATGAACAGCGGATCCTCTGCGCCCATTTCCTCCGCCGGGCAGTCGGACGGCACTTTGGCGGCTTCCTCGTCGTAGAAGAAATCGTGGCTGTCTCGCATGGGCACGGGCTTGTGTGTCCGTCGGACGACGAGCACGGTGTTCACCTCGGGGCATGACGCGAGCGCCGCGTCGGTGTTGGCTTTGAGCGGAAAGGCGCGGCCGCCGCGCAGACCCTCGTCCGCGGTGATCACGAGTGTGCTGCCGCAGTCGCGGATACGGCCGGCAAGACTGTCGGGCGAGAAGCCGGCGAAGACAACCGAATGCACCGCGCCGATGCGGGCGCAGGCGAGCATGGCGAAGGCAGCTTCGGGAATCATCGGCAGGTAGATCGTCACGCGATCGCCTTTGCGAACGCCATGCGCCTTCAGCACATTGGCGAAGCGGCACACTTCTTCATGCAGCTCGCGATAGCTGATCGCGCGCGATTCCTTAGGATCGTCGCCTTCCCAGAGAATGGCGATCTGGCTGGCGCGCTTCGGCAAATGACGGTCGATGCAGTTTGCAGAGACGTTCAGCGTGCCGTCCTCGAACCAGCGGATGTGGAGATCGTCCGCGTCGAAGGAGACGTCTTTCACTTTCGTGAACGGCTTCAACCAGTCGATGCGCTTTGCTTCCCCACGCCAGAAGCCGTCGGGATCGCGCAGCGACCGCGCGTACATCTCGTCGTATTGCGCTTTCGCCACCCAGGCGCGGGATTTCCATTGTTCGGGAACGCGAAAGATCTCGTCGGACATGTGGTTCTCGTTAACTCGGTGCCAGGAGTTTATTCGCAGCAGCCTCCGCCGCAAATTGATTCAGGACCAGAACACCCTCCTTCACGGGGAGGGTGATTTGATTTCGCTTTCTCCAAGTACTTCCGCCGTGTCCGCGCCCGGGAGGGGAGGGTCGCGGCGGATGGAGGCGGGCGTCTGCGAAAAATGGAGCGGCGGTCTGGTGGTGCGCCAGGTGCCTTCGCTCGCATGCGGCCGGAGCTGAAAGAAGTCGACCGCGGTCAGATGCGGATCCGTCAGCACCTCGTCGAGCGTGTTAGCGCGCATCACCGGAATGCGGTGTTCCTCGCCGAGCTTCATCCATTCGCCCGTCGTATGCGCCCGTGCCGCCTCATGAAGCATCTCGTAATAGACCTGGACCTTTTCCTTGCCGGTCTGCGCGTCCTTGTACCGCGCAGAGTCGTAGGCGTCGGGAATGCCGCCGAGTTCAAGAAATTTCGCGGCGATGGCGCGGCTGACCGGCTGGATGGCGATGTGGCCGTCCCTGGTTTTGAGCGGACGGCGGTCCTTCGCAAGCGCCACGCTGTGGCCCATATGCGAAACCGGCGGTTCGAACGACGCGCCGTTCAGGTGCTCGACGAGCAGGAAGCTGGTGAAGCATTCGAGCATCGGTACCTCGACGAACTGTCCTTCGCCGCTTCTCTCGCGATGGAAAAGCGCCGCAAGCACGCCTGCCACCGCGTGCAGGCTCGACACCTTGTCGGCTTCGAAGGACGGCATGGGGCGCAGCTCGGGATTGCCATCGACCCGGGGCAGGAGGTCGGTCGCGCCGGAGGCCGCCTGTACAAGGTCGTCGAACGCCTGGCGTCCGGCATAAGGGCCGCCGGCGCCATAACCCACGCAATGTACGTAGACGACGGACGGCGCGAGCTTCTTCACGTCGTCGTACGAAAATCCCAGCCGCGCGATCGCCTCGGCGCGGATGTTGTGAATGAAGACCTGCGCACCGGCGACAAGCGTCCGCAGCTTGGCGCGGCCGTCTTCGCTCTTCAGATCGAGCGTCACCGAACGCTTGTTGCGGTTGAGGGCCATGAAGATGGCGCTCATGGCTTCGGTCTTTGCGAAGCGGCCGTGCCGCTGGCGGTCGCCATCGGGGCTTTCGACCTTGATCACGTCGGCGCCGAGGTCACCGAGCATCTGGGTGGCGTAGGGGCCGAAGATGAACTCGGTGAGATCGATCACCTTCACGCCGGCCAGCGGCCCCGCGACGTCTGCCATTTTCTGCCTCCCTGGCTGGGCCAAACGTTATCCGGTTCCCAACGCTCCGACACCCCCTTGACACAGATAACTCTGTGATATAGAGTACTCTGTATTGAACTGGAGAAGGAGGTTTTCCATGCCGCTCTCGAGCAGCGAGGCGCAGGCGGCGCTCCGCGACATCGCGAAAACCGGTCGCGCCAGCGCCACCACCTACGGCTACCGGCAGGCTTCGCCCCATCTGATCGTCTGGGGTCTCATCTGGGCCGCGGGCTACGGCATCTGTTACTTCCGGCCGCAATATGGCGTCGTCTGGCTGCCCCTCGTGGCGATCGGCGCTGCCGCGAGCACGTGGCTCGGCTGGCAATCGAAATCCCGCACGGCGCAGACCTACGACTGGCGTTTTCTGTACACAGCGATCGCCGTCCTCGCGTTCATCCTCGCGCTGTTCGCAGTGATGCCGCCAAGGACGGATGCCGAGATCAGCGCCTTCTTTCCCATCCTTGTCGCGCTCTTCTATGCACTCGTGGGAATCTGGACGCGCGGAGCGCGCATGCTCTTTGCCGGCATCGCTGTCGCGGCGCTGACGCTCAGCGGCTATTTCCTGCTGGCCCCGTATTTCACGCTGTGGATGGCGGTGGTGGGCGGCGGCGCGCTGGTCCTTGGCGGCATCTGGCTCCGGAGCGTGTGATGGAACAGCCCGACGCCACCATTCACCAGCCGCTGCGCCTCAAGATCATGGCGGCGTTGAAGGCGCTTCCCGATCGCGAACAGATCGAATTCGTGCGGCTGAAAGCGCTCACCGGCGCCACCGAAGGCAATCTTGGCGCGCACCTCTCGACGCTTGAACAGGCGGGCTACATCGATGTCGAGAAAGACTTCGACGGCAAGAAGCCGCGCACGCGCGTCCGGCTCGCCCGCGCCGGCCGCCGCGCCTTCGAAGCGTACGTCGAGTATCTGCGGGAGATCGTCGATGCGAGCGGAAGCACGGAGAAACCGCGATGACGTACAGCCTGACAGGCCGGGTTCATATCGGTTCGGCGCTCGTCGCCCTTGCGCTCGGCGGCTTGATTGCCGGGATGCGCGGCGCCTCGGCCCGCGCGATGTCCAGCTCCAGGAGAGAAACATGATCATGGCGGCCCAGTATGTCCGGGAATTCCCGCTCATTCCGGGAGGCGGACTGTTTTTCCTGCCCGTCGGCGCCTGCGTCGCGCTTGGTGCGGTCTTCCCGCGCCGGCGGATGGTGCTGGTATGGGTCGGCATGGCGCTCGGAATTGTGTGCGTTGCTCTGGGCTGGCGATTGTATGATGGGCTTCCGCCGCCGACGATCCTTCAGGTCGCATGCTTCGCGGCGGCCATCGCCGCCGAGACCGTCGCCTTCCGTCTTGTCATTCCACGGGTTCGTGCCGCGGGAGAACGGGCGCTGCTTGTCTGTACGCTTTTCATCGTCGGCGCGCATTTCCTGATCATGATACCGGCGTTCGGCTTCCCCATCGCGGTTCTGGCGCTGTTGTGCCTCGTCAATGCAGCAGCCGGACAGGCCTGGCGGGGATATGCATTGCCCGCCATGTGGTTCCTCGACGGGCTGTTCAAGATCGCCGTGGGTGCTTGCATGCTGGCGGCGAGTCCGGTGTTTGCGTGAGGGCAGCGGACGCCGAGCGAGAATCTCCGTAACGCCGGCGGCTCTTCGGTCTAGTTTGCTAGCAGGATCTGGTACACGGTGCCCCAGCCGCCGGTACCGCCCTGCGACGTCACGCCGAACAGCGTTCCGGACTTCTTATCCAGAATCACCCCGGCCTGCGGGAAAAATCCATCGCCGCTGGAACCGTCGAAGTCGTAGAGAACGCTCTCTGCCCAGCCGCTTCCCGATTTGGCGAGTGTGTACGCGGTGCCGCCGTCATGGCTGCCGCCGAGGATTGTCGTCCCATACAACGTTCCAGATTTGTCCGCGACAAGGCCGCCGTTCCCATCGGCTCCGTCCGCTCCGCCCGTGAAATCGTAGATTCTTGTTTCTTTCCATTTACCGCCCGACGACTTGAGCTCGTACACCGTTCCCGATGCATCCTTGCCCCCATACCAGGTGGTTCCATACAGCGCTCCGTTCGATGCCAGCACGAGAGGGCCATAACCCGGGAATTGTCCGTCCCTGCCGTTCCCGAAGGCATGGAGCACGGTTTCGGTCCACACTCCGCCGGATTGCTTGAGTTCGAACGCCGTGCCGCAGCCGGTATTGCAGTTCCCCAACCCTCCGCCATAGTAAGTCGTCCCGTAAAGCGAACCGGAACTGTCCATGGTCAGGCCTGCATAGGGCACTTCCCCATCGCTGCCTCCGGCGAAATTGTAGAGCACGGTCTCTGTCCACACGCCATTGGAGAGTGCCAGCTTGAACACCGTGCCCAGATTGTTGGTGCCGCCCTTCGCGGTCGTCCCGTAAATTGTACCGGTCGAATCCATGAGCAGATCGCATTGGGGAGCGACGCCGTCATGTGTCGTGGTGTTCCCGAAATACCAGATGGTCTGGAGATTCCAGCCGCGGCGCGACGGGGAAAGCATGAACACCGTGCCGCCATTGTAGGTGCCGGCCGAACCTGTCGTGCCATAGAGATTGCCGCTCGAATCCGCGATCAGGCCCGCCGCCGGATAGGCGCCGTTCGTTCCGTTGAAGGTGACGATGGTCGATTCTTTCCAGGAGGTACCGGATGGCTTGAGCTCATAAACCGTTCCGTCGGACCCTCCTTGGCCCTCCGTCGTTCCAAACAACGAACCTTTCTCAAGAAGCAATCGGCCTTGCGGATCTCCATCGGCTTCCGGATTGAAGCTGTAGAGGACGGATTCCTGGGCTGCGGCGGGCAGTGCCATCGCGGACGCCACAAATATCAGTAGCCAAATTGTCAGCTTGTTCATGCCGGCCCACCTGTGTTTGTTGTCCGGAACCCGACAGTCGCATTATTCGGCTGCCTGCGAAAGCACTGACGCCAGAGGATATCTTTATGCAGCTGCATCTCATGTCGTGGCCGGAGGTCGAGGCCCATCTAAAAAAATCGAAGACGGTTCTCATTCCGATCGGTTCGACCGAGCAGCACGGACCGACGGGCCTCATGGGTACCGACGCGATCTGCGCGGAAGTGATCGGGCGGCGCGCCGGCGAGGAAGCGGGAGTTCTCGTGGCGCCGACTTTCAATGTCGGGCAGGCGCAGCATCACATGGCGTTTCCGGGCACCATGACGCTTCGACCATCCACAATGATCGCCGCGATGGTCGACTGGGCGCGCTCGCTCGCCCATCACGGTTTCGAGCGCCTGTACTGGCTGAACGGACACGGCGGCAACATCGCGACGATGACGGCGGCCTTCTCCGAGATTTATCACGCGGGCAGTCTCAGCGAAGCGAAGGGCGGCCGCATCGTCTGCAAAATGCGCAACTGGTGGGAGCTCCCAGGCGTGGGGGACACCTGCCGGCAATTCTTTCCGGTGGGCGAGGGCCATCACGCGACGCCATCGGAAATCTCGGTGACATATTACGCCTATCCGCAAGCGAAGAAGCAGGCGCCGCTTGAACCCAAGATCGCGCCGTTCGGGCCGATCAACGATGCCGCCGATTACCGCCGGCGCTTTCCCGACGGGCGCATCGGTTCCGATCCGAGCCAGGCCAATGCGGAAGCCGGCGAAAAGATCGTCGCGGCGGCGGTCAGAGCCGTCGTCGGGGAACTCGGCGCGTTTGCGGAAGAGAAGGAATAAGAAAGCTCAGCGCAGAGGACGCAGCGGTTCCGCGGAGTACGCGGAGGAAAATTTGCGCGCCGAAGGCGCGCCAGAAAATGCTCTCAATAAATATTGTCATTCCCGCGCAAGCGGGCTTGACAAGATAGTTTGAGTTTTTTCTGCGTCCACTGCGGATCCTTGGCGGCCTCTGCGTTGATCTTTTTTTCAGATGGGGCCAGAATTGACGGTCCCCAGGGGCGCCCGGATGGGCTGAGATCGCGGCTGGTCCCCCGCGAGTCCCTTCGAACCTGATCCGGTTAGGACCGGCGTAGGGAGAGGAATCCATGAACAAGCCGCTGCTGAATCCGAGACCGGTCACCAACGACGTGGTGACACGCGGGAGTTTTCCCGGCTCGCGCAAATTGTACGTTGAGGGCGTGCCGTTCCGCGAGGTGGCCTTGTCGGGCGGTGAGCCGCCGGTGCGGCTGTACGACACCTCCGGACCATACACGGACGAGAGCGCCGCGATCGATATTGAAAAAGGTTTGCCAGCGAAGCGGCGGGACTGGATCCTGGGCCGCGGCGATGTGGAGGAATACGAGGGCAGGGCGCGGCGTCCGGAAGACGACGGGCTGAAGCGCGGCGAGAAACTCTCGGTGCCGCAGTTCGACCGCGCCGCGCGCCGCGTGCTGCGCGCCAAAGCGGGGCGGAATGTCACACAGCTCCATTACGCGCGGGCCGGCATCATCACCGAAGAGATGAAGTACATCGCCGCGCGGGAAAACCTCGGTTGCTCGGGGCTGCGGGACGGCGAGAGCTTCGGCGCCGCCATTCCCGATCAGATCACGCCGGAGTTCGTGCGCGACGAAGTCGCGCGCGGCCGCGCCATCATTCCGGCCAACATCAACCATCCGGAATCCGAGCCGATGGTCATCGGCCGGAATTTCCTCACCAAGGTCAATGCCAATATCGGCAATTCCATCGTCGCCTCGGGCGCTGCGGAGGAAGTGGAGAAGCTCGTCTGGGCGATCCGCTGGGGGGCGGACACGGTGATGGATCTGTCGACCGGGCGCCACATCCACACCATCCGCGAATGGATTGTACGCAACGCTCCCGTACCGATCGGCACGGTGCCGATCTATCAGGCGCTCGAGAAAGTCGGCGGCATCGCCGAGGAGCTGAGCTGGGAGATCTACCGCGACACGCTGATCGAGCAGTGCGAGCAGGGCGTCGATTACTTCACCGTACACGCCGGCGTGCGTCTCGCCCACATTCCGCTGACGGCGGAGCGGGTCACCGGCATCGTAAGCCGCGGCGGCTCCATCCTCGCCAAATGGTGCCTCGCCCATCACCGCGAGAATTTTCTTTACACGCATTTCGAGGAAATCTGCGAACTCCTGTCGCGCTACGACGTGTCGTTCTCGCTCGGCGACGGCTTGAGGCCCGGCTCGATCGCCGACGCCAACGACGCGGCCCAGTTCGCCGAACTCGAGACGCTCGGCGAATTGAACCGCATCGCGCAGAAGCATGACGTACAGGTGATGATCGAGGGTCCCGGCCATGTGCCGATGCACAGGATCAGGGAGAACATGGTGCGGCAGCTTTCGGCCTGCGACGAGGCGCCGTTCTATACGCTGGGACCGCTCACCACCGACGTCGCGCCCGGCTACGATCACATCACGAGTGCCATCGGCGCGGCGATGATCGGCTGGTTCGGCACCGCCATGCTCTGTTACGTGACGCCGAAGGAGCATCTCGGCCTTCCCGACCGCGACGACGTGAAGGCGGGCGTGATCGCCTATCGCATCGCCGCGCATGCGGCCGATCTCGCCAAGGGTCACCCCGCCGCGCGAATTTGGGACGACGCGATGAGCAAGGCGCGTTTCGAATTCCGCTGGCGCGACCAGTTCGCGCTGGCGCTCGATCCCGAGACGGCCCAGGCGTTCCATGACGAAACGCTTCCGGCGGATGGCGCCAAGGTGGCGCATTTCTGCTCCATGTGCGGACCGAAATTCTGCTCGATGAAAATCAGCCAGGAAGTGCGCGACGCGGCGCGCGGGAGCAACGATACGCTGTCGAGCGAAGAAATCCGCGCCGCAATGGCAAGGAAGTCCGCCGAATTCCGGGCGAAAGGCTCGGAGATCTACATCCCCGCGGCGGAATAATGTAAGCCGGGCTACAGTATCGTTTGCAATTGAAACCCGCGAACGGCGCTCACGCGGAACGTCTCTTGTTCTTCGGATTTGCCGCGCGAGGGCGTCGCGTCGTGGTCTTCGGTAGAGGACGTGCGTGTGTTTCGCGGGCCAGAGCGAGATAGGCGATTGCGCCCGAGCGGCTGAGGGACAGTTCTCTCGCCGTTCGATCGAGAGCAGCCAATGCAGCCGCCGGAAGCGAGATGTTGACGCGAACCGGTTCGCCACTCGTTTCGACTGGTACGAGGAGCCGCGCCTGCTCCTTCACGTCAGGATCGCCACCGACCTCCTCCGGCGAGCGCGGCGATGGAAGCTCTTCGCCGTATTCCGCAGACAGGGCCGCATGGGCTTGCGCGGCGACGAATGCATTGTGGGCGGCATCGGCAACGGTCCTGCCAAAACTGGTGCAACCCGGCATGTCAGGAAAGAATACGCCATATCCATTCCGGCTCCGCTCGATGATTGCCGTATAAAAGCGCTGCATCGTTCTTTACCTCATTCCCACGCCGGACTGCCGCTCGATGCTCTTCAACGTTCCGGGCGGCATATCCTTCACCGGATGCGGCACGGTCACCGTTCCGTGCTTATGCGCGTGCCGGAAATGGCGATGGCTTCCCGTGGTTCTCACAAGTTTCCATCCTGCCGCTTCGAGCCGGCGAATGATTTCGCGGCTCGGAGGGCTGCGCGCCATGGAAACACATTTTATGTGTATCGCCGCCGCGCGTCAATGCTTACCGGACAACCGAAAACCCAGAGCACGCAATCCGGTCGGCAGGCTTGCGTCGAGCAATTGCAGGAAATCCCGGTGCAGGGTGTCGCGTTGAGAGTTGGAAAGATCGTTCTGCGTTCGCGGCCAGAGGGCGGGCGGGGCGGGCAGCCAAGGCAGTTTTCCGTTGGGAAGCACGGCGGCGCGCGAGGCGATGATGCGCCCCCGGTCCGGCTCCATGAGCACGAGACGATAGGACGCAAAGACGCCGTAGCGGGCGTGGCCGCGCCGATCGCGACGGTAGAGACCGAGCCCGACGAGCTGATGATCGCTGCCGCCGATATCGTCGTCATGCCAGTCGCGCAGGATGAGAAGATAGGCGTCGACCGGCGTTTCCGGCACCGGAAGCTCGCGGATGTCGCGAACCAGCAAATCGTACGTCCAGCTGTCGAAGTCCTGGTGCTCGATGACAATGGATTGTGTGCTGTACGTCGGTCCCAGATCGTCCGCGATGGTCTTTGTTATGTCGTCGTCAATATTCCAGTCGGAAATCTCGAGGAAGCCCGCCTGCGGCGGGCCGATCCATTGGAACCGCCGGTCCGGCACGCGTTCGAAGGCGCAGGTGTCGCCCACCGCGGCGATGATGCCGATCGAATGAATGTCGATACGCTGCGCCTTTGGCGCCCAGGCAGAGAGGAGGAGGGCGGCACAGAGTCCGATAATCGACACGAGGTTTCGTTCTGTACGACAGATTTTTGTGTGCCTCCCCCGCTCTGCCGTTGCTCCGCGGGGGAGGCAATTGACATGACGAGGATGCTGCATCACGGAACCACCACCACCTTGCCCGTGGCCTTCCGGTCCATGAGGAGGCGGATGGCCTCGCCGGCGCGAGCGAGCGGAACGCGCGCCGAAATGTGCGGCTTCAGTTTCCCTTCGGCAATCAAGCCGGAAATTTCGGCGAGATCGGCGAAGCCCTTTTGCGGATCGCGCGCCACCGAGGCGCCCCAGAAAACGCCGACGATGCTCGAGCCCTTCAGGAGCGTCAGATTGAGCGGCACGCGCGGAATGTCGCCCGCGGCAAAGCCGATTACGAGATAGCGGCCGCCCCAGTTCATCGCGCGCAGTGCCGGTTCGGCGTAATCGCTCCCCACCGGATCGTACAGAACGTCGGCGCCCTTGCCGCCGGTCGCGCGTTTGATGTCTTCCGACAGCGCCTTCTGTTCGTCTTTGGACAATTTTCCCGTCAGATAGACGAAACCGTCATCCGCACCGTGGTTCTTTGCCAGGGTGACTTTGTCTTCGCTCGAGGCGCCGGCGACCACGCGCGCGCCCATCGCATGGCCGATCTCGACGGCGGCTAGTCCGACGCCGCCGGCGGCGCCGAGGACGACAAGGTTTTCACCGGGTTTCAATTGCGCGCGGTCCTTCAGCGCGTGCCACGAGGTCCCGTAAGCGATGAAGAAACACGAGGCGACGTCGAAATCGAGCGACCGCGGCATCGGAATGCAGCGCGCCGCATCGGCGAGCGCTTCTTCGGCAAAGCCGCCGGTACCGATCGAAGCAATGATCCTGTCGCCCGGTTTTGGCGCCGCGACGCCTTCCCCGACCGCCTTCACGATCCCGGCGATCTCGCCGCCCGGCGCAAACGGCAGCGACGGCTTGAACTGATATTTGTCCTGGATCAGGAGCGCATCGGGAAAATTGACGCCGCAGGATTTGACCGAGACCAGCACCTGGCCTTTGCCCGGCACCGGCGGGGGCACATCGCGAACCTCCAGTTCCTCAGGCGGCCCATAATGGGTACACAGCGCGGCTTTCATGCGGTGTCCTCTTTTCGTTTGCCGCACGTTACTTTCATCGAAGGCCGCATGGGAAGGAGAATGCGATGAGGACAATTGTTCGCGCTGCCGTTGCGCTTCTGATGCTGGTCCTGCCGGCGCGGGCCGACACCGCCTGTCTGCAGATCGGACGCATCTGGAGCTTCCACCCGCTCGACAACAGGACCCTGATCGTCGAGGACGAGCTGCACCAGAAATTCAAGGTCTCGCTGATGGGCGAGTGTCCGCACCTGACCTTCGACGTCAATCTCGGGATCAAGTCCCAGAGCGGCATCGGCGGTCTCGATTGCGTCCGGCGGGGCGATGACGTGATCGCCGGAGGCGTGGGTACAAATTTCACCTGTCCGGTGACGAGTGTCGTCCCGTACACACCTGAAATGGAAAAAGCCGATCAGACCAAAGCCGGCGAGGGTAGCCGGTAGTTTGGCTTCAGGACACCGACGGATTGAGACGCAGGTTGGAAAGCCTGGATTCGCCGTTCTGGGATTTTCCAGGGAATAAGCGGCGGGGCTGCCACGTCAGGGTATCGGGCAGAATGGAGGGAGAGTGCGATGACATGCGTAGCTGGAACGTTACTTTGTTTTGCGGCTGCCATGGCCACCTCAGCGCTTTTGCCTGTTCTG
>Ga0070734_10001975_pt1 | contig 27047 bp, 26 predicted proteins | sample Coa_R1_8_FD_66444 | JGI IMG/M metagenome (GOLD analysis project Ga0070734, IMG submission 66444) | Surface soil microbial communities from Centralia Pennsylvania, which are recovering from an underground coalmine fire - Coalmine... | ecosystem: Environmental > Terrestrial > Soil > Unclassified ... | reverse complement strand
GGGGGGGGGGGGGGGGGAGGTGCGAAGCGCGTGAGAGCGGCGCCGCTTGACGCGTGAGCAGGGGTCGGGACGGTGAGCGGGCAGGGCGGCGTCAGGGAGGCCGGACAATCGTCCGCGGGCGCGCCGCTCGATCTAGAATCGGCCTGTGCTCGATGTCTTACGCCATTGAAACTGTAGGAAATGTCTGACGTCTGCGCGGTCGGACGTGCCACGCTTTGTGCGCTGGGGCTTGCATGGGCCGCGGCCCGGGCGGACTGCGGCGTGCCTGAGCCGAGCCCGCAGCAGGAGCTGGGCGGGCTCTATGCCGCAGTCGAGCAGCAATCGCTCTTTGCGGATGACAAGGTGTTCGCCGATGCGCTGCCGCGTGAAGACCCCGCACACATCGTCCGCGCGTACGAGGCCGAGCAGCCGGCCACGCGCGAGGAGCTCGCGGCGTTCGTGCAGGCCCACTTCACGCTTCCCTCACCCGGACCGGCGACCCCGGAGGGGGGTGCGCAGGGGCGACGTGGGCCGCTGGAACCGCTGCTCGCGCACATCGATCGGCTCTGGCCGTTGCTCACGCGCCGCACCCCGGTCGCGCCGCGCTTTTCATCGCTCATCGCCGTACCGGCGCCCTATGTGGTTCCGGGGGGACGCTTTCGCGAGCTTTACTACTGGGATTCCTATTTCACGATGCTCGGTCTCGCCGCCAGCGGCCGACAGGACCTCATCGCATCGATGGTGGATGACTTCGCCCACCTCATCGATCGCTACGGTCACGTGCCGAACGGCACGCGGACGTACTATCTCAGTCGATCGCAGCCGCCGTTCTTCTTCGCGATGGTCGCGCTCACGCGGCCCGACGATCCACCCGCGGCGGATGCGCGCTACCTGAAGGAGCTGCGCGCCGAGCATGCGTACTGGATGCGCGGCGCAGGGCGGCTCCATGCGGGCGAGGCCAACGCGCACGTGGTGAGTCCGGCGCGGGGCGTTACGCTCAATCGCTACTGGGACGAGTGCGATCTGCCGCGCGATGAGTCCTATCGAGCCGATGTCGAGCTCGCCGGTGCACATCCGCGCACCGGTCTGTACCGTGAGCTGCGGGCCGCCGCGGAGAGCGGCTGGGATTTCAGCTCGCGCTGGTTCGCCGATGGCGCCTCTCGCGCCACCCTCGAGACGACGGAGCTCGCCCCCGTCGATTTGAATGCGCTCCTTTATGGTCTCGAGCAGGCGATCGGCGCCGGATGCGAGAGGCGCGGCGCACGCGCCTGCGCGCATGAGTTCGCCCGGCGTGCTGCCGCTCGTCGAGCGGCCCTCGATCGTTACCTCTGGGATGCGCCACGCGGCCGCTATCTCGATGCGTACTGGCGCTCAGGTGCGCACAGTGCGCGCACGTCGGCCGCCATGCTCTATCCGCTGTTCGTGCGAGCCGCGAGCGCAGCGCAAGCGCAGGGCGTGGCGCGTGCGGTGGCGAGCGAGCTGCTCGCGCCTGGCGGACTCGTCACGACGCCGCGCAATACCGGCGAGCAGTGGGATGCGCCCCAAGGCTGGGCGCCGCTGCAATGGCTCGCGATCGAGGGGCTGAGAGCCTATGGAGAGAATGCGCTCGCGATGGATATCGCGTGCCGCTGGATGCGCTCCGTGGCGCGGCACTACGAGCGCAGCGGCGCACTCGTCGAGAAGTACGATGTCGAGCACCCGGGCGTGGGCGGCGGCGGCGGCGAATATGCCCTGCAGGTCGGGTTCGGCTGGACCAATGGGGTAATGCGCTCGCTCGTAGTTCTCTACCCCGAGGAAGCCGTACACTGCGCGCCGGGTATGGGGCAATGAAATCGACCGGCGAGGCAAAGAAGCACATGGCGCGAGGCATCGGCAGTGGATTCGGTATTCAGGATTTGCCGCGCATCGCGTGCGGCCGCGGATCCTATCTGTATGACGAGAGCGGCAAGCGTTACCTCGATGGCTCGGGCGGCCCCGCCGTCTTTTGCCTGGGTCACGCGCATCCGGAGGTGAACGCGGCCGTTGCGCGGCAGATGAACTCGGTCGCGTACGGCTATCGCTATCTCTTCACGAGCGATGCGCTCGAGGGCCTCACGGCAAAGCTCCTGAAGCTCACGGGCGGAGGCTTCAAGGACATCGTCTACGGAGGCGATGGGTCGGAGGCGGTCGAGTCCGCGCTCAAGATCGCCCTCCAGCACTATGCCGCGCGCGGCCTCATGCAAAAGCGGCACTTCATCGCACGCGAGCGTTCCTGGCACGGCGATACGCTCGGCGCGCTCTCGGTGTCGGGATTCCTTGCACGGCGGCGCGCGTTCGAGGGGAGCCTCCTCGACGTCACCTTCGTGTCCGCCGCCAATACATACCGCCCTCCGCCGGGGTGCGATGCGTCCTCGCTCGTCGAGCATCTGACGGGGGAGCTCGAGCGCGCGATCCTGCGCACCGGACCCGAGCGCGTCGCCGCCTTCATCTTCGAGCCGATCGTCGGCGCGGCGGGCGGGGTCGTGCCGGCTCCGCCCGGCTATGCACGGTCGATGCAGGCCGTGTGCCGCAAGTACGACGTCCTGATGATTGCGGACGAGGTGATGTGCGGCGCGGGGCGCAGCGGCACTTGGTGCGCACTCGAGCACGACGGCATCGCACCCGACCTCCTCGCCGTCGCGAAGGGCCTCGCCGGCGGCTACATTCCCCTGGGCGCGACGCTCATCGCCCCGCACGTGGCCGAGCCCATACTGAGCGAGCACAAGACCTACATGACGGGTCACACGTTCTCCGGGCATACCGCGGCGTGCGCCGCCGCTCTGGCGGTTCAAGAGATCATCGAGCGTGACCGGCTGATCGAGCGAGTGCGCCTCACCGGGCAGAGCTTCCAGAGTGCCTTGCGCCAGGCGCTCGGACGGTTCGAGGAGGTGGGCGATGTGCGGGGACGCGGCTTCTTCGTAGGGGTCGAGCTGGTGCAGAACCGCAAGACCCGTGCGCCATTTCCGGCCGATCGTGGCCTGAGTCATGACATCGGGCAGCGCACCTTCGCCGACGGACTCATTTGCTATCCATGCACCGGCAACGTGGATGGCATTTCAGGCGACACACTCATTCTCGCGCCTCCCTACAATGCCTCCGATGCAGAGCTCGAGGAGATCATTGTCCGGCTGGGCCGCGCCATCGGGGGGGCGCTTGGCGCATGAATGAGATCAAGACGGGGGAGCACGACGTGCTCCACATCTTGAGTCCGGACTCGCTTCTGGGCGCGCTCGTGTACCTCGCCGTGTTCGTCCTGTTCGCGGTCGTGGTGTCGAGCCTCCTCAGACGCGCGGTGAATGCATCGATGATCCGCAAGGGTCACATCGACCGCACCACCATCAGCTTCCTGCAGCAGTTCGGCAGCGCGCTTACCTGGGTCATCGTGCTCATCCTCTATGCGCACCTGATCCCGGTGCTGCGCTCGATGGGATCGGCGCTCCTGACCGGAGTGAGCATTGCCTCGGTGGTGATCGGGCTTGCGCTGCAGAGCACGCTCGGCAATCTGGTCGCCGGCATCGCGATCACGATCTACAAGCCATTTCGCCTCGGTGACACGCTACAGGTGGCCGCGCCCACCGGCCCCGAGATCGGCGTGGTCGAGTCCATCTCGCTCGGCTACACCACGCTGCGCGCGCCGACCGGTCATCTGATCGTGCTGCCGAATGCGCTCGCCGCCAGCTCGACTCTGCTCAATCTCAGCCCCGGCTTCGCGCCCTTTCCACTGACGATCACGATGCGCCTTGCGCGAGAGGTCGATGTCGAAGCGGCACGCCGGCTCGCTCTCGCGGTCGCGGGCGAGTCCAAAGAGGCGAAGTCCGTTCTCGGGTGCTATCTCACCAAAGTCGAGGCGAGCGCGGTGACGCTGGAGCTGCGGCTCACTGCGCAGGATCTCGCGAGCCGCGATGCGCTACGATCGAAGCTGCTCGCAGAGCTGGCGACGCGCTTTGCGACCGCTCGTCTCGGCGTGAGCGGCACCGAGCTGCCGAGCTTCGCTTGAGGCCCTCAGGAGGCGACCCAATGAAGACGATCGTGAGCGTTCTTTCACTGGCGTGGTTGATCTCGGGTTGTGTAACGGCCACCACGGCTCCCACGGACGACAGCGCAGGAGGCGGCAACAGCGATAAGCGCACCAACCTGTGCAACGACGCGACGCCGCCGCCCTGCAATCCGCCCAAGGATTAGCACGCCGAACGCACCGCGAGCTGCGCGGCCGTCAGATCCTCGAGCGCCGCCCCCACGCTCTTGAAGAGCGTGATGCTGTCCGGCGCGGAGCGCCGAAAGCGCCCGGAGCCGATCTCGGCGAGCTCCGCGCGGATGGCCCCCGCATCGAGCACGCCGCGCTGCATCGCACCGATCAGCTCACCGGCCTCCGCCAGCGCCCCCTCGCGCGTGTCCACATAGATCTCGGCGCGCGCGAGCGCGGCATCGTCGGCTTCGCACATCTGCGGGGTGAACGCGCCGACCAGATCGAGGTGCTGCCCGGGCCGCAACCAGCCGCCGAGCACCAGCGGGGCGTGTGACAGGGTCGCACAGCTGATGAGGTCCGCCCAGCGCACCGCGCTCTCGAGGTCCTCCACCGCCTCGATGCGCAAGCCCGAGGGCGCGAGGCGGGCGGCGAGCGACCGGGCGCGCTCCGGGCGCCGTCCCCAGATGCGCACCTCGCGCAGCGGCCGCACGCAGGCGTGGCTCTCGATCAGGTGCGGCGCCAGCCGCCCGGTGCCGACCATGAGCATGCGCGACGCCTCGGGGTGAGCCAGCTGGCGTGCTGCCAGAGCCGAGGCCGCGGCGGTGCGCCGCGCCGTGAGCTCACCTCCATCGAGCAGCGCCAGCGGACGCCCGTCGGTGGCATCGATCAACAAATAAGTCGCGGCGACCGCCGGCAGCCCCCGGGCCGCGTTGTCGGGAAATACCGTGACAATCTTGATTCCGCACACGCGTGCATTCCAGGCCGGCATCACGAGCAGGGTGCCGCCCGGTGCGTTCGATTGTGGCCGATCGAGCGCGTACTGCTGGCGCGCCGGCGCCCTGTGCGGTGCGCGAAATGCCGCCTCCAGCGCATCGATGAGCGCGGGCCGTTGGAGACGCTGGGCGATTGCGGTGGCGTCGAGCTCGAGCATGAGAATATCCCCACCGCACGCAGCGGCCATCAGATGACGTTGAATTCGCGCAGCGGGCGCTGCTCCAGATATCTCGCGTAGGAAAGCGGGCTCACATCGAGCGAGCGGTAGGCGCCGTAGTGGATAAGCTCCGCGAGCGCGCGGCCCACCGCCGGTGCCTGCTGGATACCATGGCCGGTGAAACCGGTCGCGAGCAGCAATTGCGGCACGTGGGGCACCGGACCGAGGAATGCATTCTGATCGAAGACGTTGTAGTCGTAATGACCTGCCCAGGCCGAGGCGAGACGGATGGCCTCGAACGCCGGCACGCGCTGGGCGAGCAGCGGCCAGTAGCGGCGCTCGAACTCGCCGAGATCCACCTCGAAATCGTCCGCGGCCACATCGGGATCCGGCTCGGAAGGCAAGCCGCATAAGAACCGGTCGTGATCGGGTCGAAACCAAAGGCCACAGGGATCGATCACGAGCGGGCAGGGCGCAATCGCCTCGGCGCAGGTGAACACGAACACGGTCCGCTTTCTCGCCACCACCGGCAGATCAACGCCCGCGGTGCGGGCGAGCTCTCGCGCCTGGGTGCCCGCCGCGAGCACGGCGAAAGCGCACCGGATCTCGCCGGCCTGCTCGAGCCGCGCCTGCATATGCGTCGCACCGTGCGGCTCGAACGCGAGCACGCGGTCGCGCATGAAGCGAGCGCCATGCGCTTGGGCGGCGGCGCGCAACCCGCCGAGCAGCGCGTGCCCGTCGAACCAGCCTTCACCGTGCTCGCTGTCGCAGCCGGCGGCGAGATCGCTCACCTCGAGCCAGGGATAGCGCGCCGCAAGGGCGGCGCGATCCCGCAGCCTCACCGCGACCCCCGCCTCACGCTGGATCTGAGCCTGCCGCTCGAGCACCGCGGCCCCGGCCGCAGTCGCGAGGAACAGGTAGCTCGACTCAACCAAACCCACCTCCGTGCCGATGCCACCCGCTTCGGGGGCCTGTCGAGCGGCCCGCAGGAACTCCATGCCGTAGGCGGAGAGCGCGATGTTGATGGGCGTCGAGAACTGCTGACGAACGGAGCTCGCCGAACGGGAGCTGGCCGCGTTGCGATAGCTCGGATCGGGCTCGATGACGCGGACGGATCCCGAAAATCCGAGACGAGCTTTGAGGAAGTAGGCGCACGCCGACCCCATGACGCCACCGCCGGCGATGAGGACATCGACCTCCTGCTTCACGCGCGCTCCCCTCTGGGCTTGCACAAGGATACCGGCAGAGTCGTGCACGGGTGTAGTCCCTGGCTCGACTTTGGGTCGAGCCAGGCAACATTCGAGGCGGGCGCTCCGGGCGCTTGAGTGCTTAGAGTCGAACCCGCGCGCTCTTCGGATCGTACAGCGGGGTCAATGAGGCGCGGGCGCCGACGCGGCCGAAAGGGAGCTCGATCTCGAAGCGGCCCGTCGCGATGAACGCCTCGCTCACGCCCGATGAGTGCGCGACGTAGCCCAAGCCCACGGCCGCGCCCAGGTGATGTCCGTACATGCCGGAGGTTATGAAACCGACGCGCTCACCCTCGCGATAGATCGGCTCGTTGTGATAGAGCAGCGGCGCGGAGTCCTCGAGCAGGAACTGCACGAGTCTGCGCCGCGGGAGCCCGCCCTGACGTGCCTCGAGCAGCGCCTCGCGACCGATGAACCCTTCCTCTTTGCGCCAGTCGCACGTGAAGGCAAGTCCCGCCTCCAGCGGGGTATCGGACGGGCCGATGTCGTGCGGCCAGTCCCGGTAGGCCTTTTCCATGCGCAACGAGTTCAGCGTGTGATAGCCGCAGTGCTTGAGCCCATGGGCGGCGCCGGCGGCCACGATGGCATCGTAAACAGGCAGGGCGAAGGACGTGGGGACATAGAGCTCGAAGCCGAGCTCGCCCATGAACGTGAGCCTCAAGGCAAGAGCCGTTTGATAGCCGATGCGCACCTCGCGGCAGGTACCGAAGGCAAATCCCTCGTTCGAGAAGTCATCGCTCGAGAGCGATTGGAGCAATGCGCGCGAGCCCGGGCCCTGAATGTTGAGCATCGCGTAGGCATCGGACACATCACAAATCGTGCAGCGGGCCTGCTCGGGGATGTGATCGCGAATCCACGACTCGACATGGGTGAGCGTGAAGGCGGCGGTCACCACCAGGAAGCGATCGGTAGCGAGCCGGGTCACGGTGAGATCCGCCTCGATGCCGCCGGCCGAGTTTAAAAATTGGGTATACACACACCGTCCGACCGGCACATCCATCTGCGCCGTCGCGATGTGGTTCAACACGCGGGCGGCATCGCGGCCCTGCACCAGGAGCTTGCCGAAAGAGGATTGCTCGAACAGGCCCACCCGCTCGCGCACCGCCGCATGCTCCTCGGCATTGTTCTGGAACCAGTTCTGCCGTCCCCAGGAGTAACGATATTCGGGCGCTTGCCCGGGATGCGCATACCAGTTCGGTCTTTCCCAGCCGGCCGACTCGCCAAAACAGGCCCCGGCGGCCGCCACCCGATCATGCAGGATGCTCTTCTTCACGCCGCGAGCAGTTTGCGCCTGACGAAACGGCCAGTGGTCCTGATAACCGATCCCCAAAGTCTCGACGGTGCGGTCGGCAAGATAGCGATCGTTGTCCTGCCAGCGATGCATGCGGCGCAGATTCACCGACCATACGTCCATCGGCGGACGTCCTTCGAGGATCCAGTGAGACATCACCTGCCCGACCCCTCCACTGGAGAGAATGCCAAGTGAGTTGAAGCCCGCCGCCACGAAGAAATTCTTGAGATTCGGCGCCTCACCCATCAGGTAGTTGTGATCGGGCGTGAAGGATTCCGGGCCGCAGAACAGCAGACGGATACCCTTCTCGAGCAGCACCGGCACCCGCTGCATGGCCTTCTCGATGTAGGGGGCCATGCGATCCCAGTCCGGGGGGATCTCGCCGAAGGTGAAATCCGCGGGCACACCCCCGAGGCTCCACGGCTTGGCCTGCGGCTCGAACAGGCCGACCATCACCTTGCCGGCTTCCTCGCGAATGTAGGCGCAGTTTTGCGGGTCGCGCAGGATCGGCAGACGCGGATGCACTCCCGCGATCGGCTCGGAGATGAGGTAGTAGTGTTCGGCGGCTTGCAAGGGCACGTTCACGCCGGCCAGTCGGCCCACCGCGCGGGCCCACATCCCGGCACAGTTGACCACGACTTCCGCGCGCACCTTGCCGCGCGCCGTTTCGACCCCCGTGACCCGCTCCCGCTCGAGGGTGATGCCCGTGACGGGCACATTCTCGATGATGCGCGCGCCACCCTGCCGTGCGCCTTTCGCGAGCGCTCGGGTCACGTCGGCCGGGTTGATGCGCCCATCGCGCGGGAAATAAAACGCAGCTTCGAGGTCCTCGACCTGCGCGAGCGGCCAGTGCCGTTTCACCTCCGCGGGGCCGATCTCATACGCCTCGACGCCGAACGAGGTGGCCATCAGCAGCCCACGGCGCATCTCCTCGGCCTTGTCCGCGCTCTTTGCAAGCTGAATGGACCCACAGTCGATGAAGCCCGTGGCTTGACCGGTGGCCGCCTCGAGACCGCGATAGAGCTCCTGCGAGTACTGCGCGAGCCGGGTCTGCGCCTCGGTGTCGCGCAGCGAAGTGAGCAGGCCCGCCGCGTGCCAGGTCGTGCCCGAGGTGAGCTGAGCACGCTCGAGCAGCAGCACGTCACCGCAGCCGAGCTTCGTGAGGTGATAGGCGATCGAGCAACCGATCACGCCGCCCCCGATGATGACGATGCGCGCCTGGTCGGGCAGCGTCTGGGAAGCGCTCATCGAAGTACTCATGGAGGCGTCTCCTCGGCGGGCCGATAGCCGCCGCGTCCGGCGCGCATCACGACCCGGCTGGCGAGTCCGTAGCTCAGAGCCGCGGTCAGTGCGGCCGGCAGCGAGGCCGTCAAGTAAGGATAGGCTGCGCTCGAGGCGTAGGTGATGGGATTCAAGAGCGTGACATACACCAGGCAGCCCGCGGTCAGCGCGAGCAGGGCGGCCCAGTTGATGCCCATCCAGTAGTAATAAGGTTGCCTCGCACCCGACGCGTAGAGCGCCCTGATGTCGATGCGCCGGCGGCGCAGAAAGAAATAGTCGGCGATCTGAATGCCGCAAAGCGGCGCGAAGGCCACGCCGATGAGGGCGAGAAAGCTCGAAAACTTCGCGAAGAACAGCTCCGGAATGAGGACACCGACGGCCGCGACCGGCGTGAGCGTGATGAGGAGCAGCGCGCTCCAGGAGCGACGCTCGAGGGCGCGAAAGTTGCGCAGGCCGACCGCTGAGGCGTAGACGCCCGCAATCGTGGTGCCGAAATTCGCGGCGGTGACGAACGCGAGCGACACGATCGCATAGGCGGGCCCCCCCACGGTGCGCAGCCACTGCGCGGGATCGGAGGTCTTGAGCACCAGCACGCCGGCCAGGCCGATCAAGCTCAACAGCGGCACGGGGGCACCCATGCCGAGCAGCACCGGCAATACCACCGTGCGCGCATCGGGCGCCATGCGGATCATGGCCCCGATGTAGGGCCACCAGGAGAGCGTCGAGACAATGCCGAGCTCAAAGCCGGTGGTGTAGTTCCAGAGGGGCTTCGGCGCGGCCAGCGCGGGCACCGCGCTCATGAGCTCAGGCCAACGTCGCGATACGAGCAGATACAGCATCCACAGGCCGACGAACACGTGCACAAAAAGGATGTTCGAGACCATCGATACGCCGCGCGCACCTCGGCGCAGCGCGAGAAATATGATGGCGCAGGCAGTCAGGGTCAACAATGGAACGAGGAGCGTGCTGTGAGCGCCTGCTCCAAGGAGGCCGAGCGCGAGGGCGAGCTGCACGGCGGACTTCGCGAAAAAAATGATCAAGAGCGAGTTCCAGCCGATGATCGAGACGGCCTGCAGCGCCCCCGGCACCACCCAGCCTCGTGATCCAAACTGGGGCTTGCTCGAGGCGATCGAGTCGATGCCGAAGCGGATGCAGGCGGGGCCTGCCGCGAGCAGCACGAGCAGCATGCCCACGAGGCAGCCTGCGGTCAGAGCAAGACCGCCACGGATGAATCCCAGATAGCCACCGACCGACTCGCCGATGAGATAGCACCAGGTGGCTGCGGTGGTCGTCACGAGCGTGAGCGAGAGGCGCGCCGCGCCCCACGAGCGCTCGGGCGGCAGGAGCGGCCAGGAGCTCTCATCGGCGACGGCTACGGCGAGCGGAGTGGCGGCCGGAGCGGCGTCGGGGGCGGCATCGGGGGCGGCGGCGGCGCGCGTCATGTGTTCCAGCCAATCACGAGCAAGAGCACAGGCACGATCAGCCCGAGGAGAATGATCCATATCCAGGAGCGCGAATCGAAGTCCTCGCGAGGGGCGGTGCGCTCGAGGATCGAGATCCGAGTCTCGAGCTCTGGCGGCAATGCAGGGTCAGTCTGCAGCGCGGGATCGATCGTCCGGGAGGAGGGTGGCTCGCTCAACGATTTGATCCGGGGTACGCCTCCGCGTCGGCGTAGGGAAACCACCAGAAATCGTGCGCCTGGGCCGCACGGTCAATCATCACGAGCTTCGTGTGGCGAAAACTGTCGAGCCCCTCGGCGCCGAGCTGACGACCCATGCCGGACTGCTTGCGTCCCCCGAACGGACCGGCATCATTGTCGAGCAGAGGGGCATTCACCCAGACCATTCCCGCCTCGAGCTCCTCCACGGCGCGCATCGATTCATCAAGCTGGGTGGTGTAGATCGTCGCCCCAAGCGCGTAGCGGGAGCGATTCGCCAAGGCGATGGCCTCCTCGAAGCTGCGCACCTTGCATACAGGCGCCACGGGCCCGAAGGTCTCATCGTTCATGATGGCGGCATCGGCGGGGACTTCTCCGAGCACCGTGGGCTCGACAAACCAGCCCTTCTTGAGATGGGCCGGCCGTCCGCCCCCCGCAACGAGGCGGCCCCCATCGCGCACCCCGCCTTCGAGCACGCGCTCATAGCGGGCGAGCTCGCGCTGCGAGGCGAGCGGCCCCATGTCCACCCGCTCGAGGCCGTTACCGACGCGCACCGCGCGCGTATGCTCGGCGAGGCGCTCGATGAAGGGTTCATACACGCGCTCGTGCACGTAGAAACGCTCCGCGGCTGCACACACCTGCCCGCAATTGAGGTACGCACCAAAGGCGGCGGCGCGCGCGGCAATGTCGAGCGGTGCCGAGGGCATGACAATGAAGGGGTCGTTGCCCGAGGTCTCGATGAGGGAGCGCTTGTAGAGGCGACCGCAGGTCTCCGCCACGCGCCGTCCCGTCTCGATGCCTCCGGTGAAGGCGACCATGTGAGTGTTCGCATGCTCGACGAGCTGCCGCCCGGTCGGACCGGTGCCGCACAGCACTTGCACCAGCCCGGCGGGAAGCGCATCAAACGCCGCCACGAACTCGAGCGTCGTAAGGCTCGTGAGCTCGGATGGCTTGATGATGACGGCATTCCCACAGGCGAGCGCGGCGGCCGCTTGCCAGCACAGCAGACACAGCGGGTAGTTGAATGGCAGGATGATCACGCACACGCCGAGCGGGTCCTTGGTGGTGCAGTGAAACTGACCGTCGACCGTGGCACCCAAGACCTTGCCCGCCTCGTGGCGCGCAATCTCGGCATAGTAGTCAACGGCGGTCGCCGACCAGGCGACCTCGTCAGCCGATTCCTTGTAGGGCTTGCCCATCTCACGAGTCAGCATCTCGGCGATGAGCGGCCGCGCGGCCAGCATGCGCCGCGCGACCTCATGCAGCAGCTCCGCACGCCGGTGGTAGTTGACCTTGCGCCAGGCCCGCTGCGCCTCGTTGGCCACCGTCACGGCGCGCTCGAGCTCCGCACCCGTCGCCTCGACGATCTCACCCATGCGCTCCTCGGTCGCCGGATCGACCACGGCCAGCCCTGCGCCGCCCTCGGCTCGCCGCAACTCGCCCCCGATCCGATGATGTCCGCTCAATCGAGAAAATGCCGCGCGCGCATTCATACGTAATCCTCCTCCAAGCCGGCCCCTTGCAGCGTATGTGCAGGCGCGGCTGCCGACTGTCGAATCTGCGATACCGGTGTCGGGCGCTTGCTTCTTTTCGGCCCTTCCGGGCGTCCGTTCCCTCGGCACTATAAGACATCTTGGCGCGCATTTTGGCTTGCACGCCTACAGCGAGCCTCAAGGGCCGCGCTCAATGTAGGGCCTCAAAATGAGCGCGAGGCGAAAGTCACGCGCAGGCCTTCCCCAACCGAGGAGCACGTATGGCAGGCAAAAACACAGCGGTATTCGGCATTTATCCCACCATCGAGCAGGCCGAGCGGGCCGTCGATTCTCTGATCAACGCAGGGTTTCCGAGCAGCGACATCTCGGTGCTGCTGCCCGACACCCAGAGCACTCGCGAGTTTGCGCACGCGAAAGAAACGAAGGCGCCCGAAGGCACGACGACCGGCGTCACTGCGGGTGGCGTGATTGGCGGCACGCTCGGGGTGCTGGCGGGGGTCGGGGCACTCGCCATTCCCGGCCTGGGACCCTTCATCGCGGCAGGTCCCATCATGGCCGGCCTTGCGGGGCTGGGCGTGGGCGGTGCCGTCGGCGGCATCGTCGGCGCTCTGGTCGGCCTGGGCATTCCGGAATACGAAGCGAAGCGCTACGAGGGCCATGTGAAGAACGGCGGCAATCTGCTCTCCGTGCACTGTGAGACCTCGGAGCAGGTGAAGAGGGCAAAGGAAGTGCTCAAGGCAAGCGGCGCGCGGGACATCGCCTCGAGCGGTGAGGCGTCCGCGGATCGCACCGTGCGCAGCGAGGCGCAGATGAGGACGGCCGGCACCGTCGACCCGGCCGACCCTCTCTACCGCGAGGATCCCGCATACAGTGCCACGACGCGACAGGCCGCTGTCGATCCGGGATATGCGACGGGCGTGGGCACGGGCGCGGGCGCGGTCGAGGAGGAGATGGTCGAAATCGAGCGCGTTGATACGACCGCTGCACCGGGTGATCTGCGCAGACCCCCCGATGCGCTGCGTGATCCGACCGAACCGATGGACCCTCGTGATCGAAGGGCATGAAGGGAGCGGCTTACATGAGCAAAATCCACTGGCTGGGGTGTGCTGCGGTGCTCGGCTGCGGCCTGGCGCTCGCTCAGCAGTCCGGGACGGCACCGGACAATACCCGAACCAATCAGCAAAATGCCGGGACGGCAACGGGCAATGCGGATAACCAGAGACAGGACACGAGCGACATCAAGCTCACGCAGGAGATACGCAAGAGCGTGATCGCGGACAAGAGCCTGTCGACGTACGCCCACAACGTCAAGATCATCTCGGTCAACGGCACGGTCACCCTGAATGGGGTCGTGCGCTCGGAGCAGGAGAAACAGGAGGTCGAGATGAAGGCGGCACAGGTCGCTGGCAAGGACCATGTCGTCGATGATCTGAAGGTGCAGCCGGCCCGCTAAGAGGGCCTCCGCGCGGTCCGGCGCGGCGGGACAGAACGTCCCGCCGCCCGGGCCATTTTGTGCCCCTTCAGGGTGCTCCCTGGAGGCGAGCGCAGCGCGTCACTCCGTGGGATGATCACGCGATGCTCGACATCGCGGCCATATTTCTGGTGGTGACGGCATTTCTTGCCTACGTCAATCATCGCTTCGTCCGGCTGCCGAACGTGGTCGGCTTGATGAGCATCGCGATGCTGACCTCGCTCCTGTTCGTGGGACTGGAGAAGCTCGGCATCGGTCTTGGCGCATGGGTCGTGGCGCTGCTGAGACCGGTGGACTTCTCGAAGCTTCTGCTGCAGGGCATGCTCTCGCTGCTGCTGTTCGCCGGCGCCTTGCACATCGATCTCGTCGAGCTGCGCGCCTATCGGGGGCCCGTGGCGATCCTCGCTTTTTTGGGCACCATGGTCTCGACCGGGCTGATCGGGGTGGGCTTATGGACCGTATTGCCGTGGTTGGGATTGGCCCTACCCTTCAGCTATTGCCTGGTATTCGGCGCGCTCATTTCCCCGACGGACCCGATCGCGGTGCTCGGCATCATGCGCACCGCGGGCGCTCCGAAGAGCGTGGAAATCGTCATCTCCGGAGAATCGCTGTTCAACGATGGCGTGGGCGTGGTGCTGTTCACGGTCGCGGCCTCGATGCTCGATGGCGCCCGGCCGACGGCGCTTGGGATGATCGGGCTCTTTGCGCTGCAGGCCGGAGGCGGGATGCTCTTTGGCTCCGCAGTCGGCTACCTCACGAGCTGGTTGCTGCGCACGACGGACGGCTATCAGGTGGAGGTCCTCGTCACGCTCGCCGCCGTCATCGGCGGATATACCCTCGCCAACCATCTGGGGGTCTCGGGTCCACTCGCCATGGTGATCGCAGGACTGCACGTGGGCCATCGTCGCCGGCACGATCGCGTGCTGTCCATCGACGCGCGCCGCCGTCTGGATGAGTTCTGGGAGCTCATCGATGCGGTGCTCAACAGCGTTCTGTTCGTGCTGATGGGCTTCGAGATCATTATGCTGAGGTTCGAGTGGGCACTGCTCGGCCCGACGCTGGTCGCCATTGCGCTCGTGCTGCTGGCGCGCTGGATCACGGTCGCGCTGCCCGTGGAGAGCCTGTCACGGCTGTTTCACCTGCCTGCGGGTGCGTGGAAGACGCTCACCTGGGGTGGCTTGCGCGGCGGCATCTCCGTCGCGCTCGCCTTATCGCTGCCGCGCGGTTCGGACCGCGATACGGTGGTCGCCCTCACGTACGGGACCGTCGTCTTCTCGATTCTCGTGCAGGGGCTGACCATCGGGGGACTCGTGCGGCGTACGCTGCCCTGCGTACCCACCTCGAAGCCATCGCGTGCCTCGCGAATCCGCGCCTGAGCACGGCCTCATACAGTACCGAGAGGCTCCTCGGCCTGGATGGACGCTGCGGGGGTGGGATCGAACAATAAGGAATGCCTGCTCGATTTCGCGTCGATAAGCTGAGCGATGAGTTCGGCCAATATACCCTGATTCTCCGCTGCGCCGCCTGCGGCTACGAGCGCCTCGCCCAGCCTCATACTCTCGGACGCTTGTGCGGATGGGATGCGCGGCTCGAGGAGATCGCGAGGCGCATGCGCTGCTCGAAATGCGGCGAGAAGCAGTGCCGCGTTCGAGCGGTGCCGTTGCAAAAACCACGCGGCTACTCATCGCTCCCCAAGTGAGGAGCAGATCACGGCACGCTCGAACAAGCGACGGGGTGCACTCCGGGCAGAAGCTCCTTGAGGACGTCGAACTCTAGGGAGGCATCCTTCAGAATGTGCCACGCGGTGGAAGTCACGATGAGGTGCTCGTCCGGGAAGACCATCAACCGCTGGCCGCCGAAGCCGCGTGCGACCCAGGCAAGCTCACTCTTGCCATAGGGCAGAAGCCACCACAGGTAGCCGTACTTGAAGCCCTCGCGTGCATCGATGTGCGGGCTTATTGACGCACGCACCCAGTCCGCCGAGACGATGCGCTTGCCGTGCCAATTGCCCTCATGCAGATAAAGCTGTCCGATCTTGGTCAGATCCTCGGTCCGCAGGTACAGTCCTCCCTCGGTATCGACGACACCGAGCGGGCTGCGTTTCCAGTGCCACGCATGGATCCCCAGCGGCTGGAACAGATAGGCGTTGGCATATTCCTCGATATCAATGTGGGTTTCTTTCTGGAAGATATACGCGAGCAGCTCGGCATCTCCGCTCGAATACTCGAACACGGTCCCCGGATTCGCGATCATGGGCCGGTCGATCACGAACTGTATCCAGTCATCGCTCGCCTCCATGAGGTCCGATGGGTTCGATGGATCGTCGTAGGCCACATCCTCGTTCCAGTCGAGCCCGCTCGTCATGGTGAGGAGATTCTCGAGCGTCATGCGGCGCTTGCGGTCATCGAGGTTCTTCACCGCGCGCTCATCGAAGTAGTGCAACACCGGCGTCGACAAGGGCGCCTTGAAATCGCCGCGCGCGATGGCGATGCCCAGCAGCACGGAGGTCACCGTCTTGGAGATCGATTGCAGCGAGTGCACGCGCAGGTCGTGATAGTAGGGATGGAGGGTCGGATCGAAATAGTTGTAAGGGCCCGTCAAGCGGGCGTTCAAAGGCCCTTTGGTGTGCGCTTCCTTGGCATACAGACGACCATAGTCATGTGCGTAGCTGCGGTCGAAGACGATTTTATCGCAGCGCATGACGAGCAGGCTGTCGACGAGCGGCAGCTGTCCGTTTTTGATCCGGTGGTCGAGCCGCTCGAGCGGCGCCGCATCGATGCCGACGGCGGCCGGGGCCACCTGCGTCACCGGAGTGTCCGATGAAGCGCACTGCGCGGCAACGCTCCACAGCATTGCAGCGAGGGCGGCAACCCTGAAGACGCTGCGAAGCCCGCACTCCGAGGGCTGATCGGCGTGGGAGGCAGGGCCATGCCCCGCGCGCACGCTGCGCGCCATCAAGATCATCGACATGGCGGAACATCCCCCGTTGATGCGGCAGGCTCCCGCCCTACGCGAGCCCATTATGCTAGAACGTCGAGCAGCGTGCCCTTCGGAAGCGAAGCGAAGGCATCGAGGGTTTGCAAGTAAGGCACGGTCGGATCGCTGCGAGGGCGCGCCACAGCTTCCCGCCCCCGCCAGGGCAGGGCGCGCGCCGCGATCGAGCGACGCGCATCGAGAGCGGTGACAGAGCGACTCACGCCGGAATAATCAGCGCTCCATCCGCCCCCCGGCCCGGACCCGGCATCCGACAGAGTGATTCGCTGGAGGCGACCGCTTGGGACCACCTCGCGCAGCGCACTCTGAATCGAACCAAACACCGAACCGGGCCGGCGCACGCTGACTCGCGAGTCTGCCGCCAGGATGAGTTCCTGACGAGCCGCTGTGATGGTCATCGACCGGCACTCCGCATCAATGCGACGCTGGAAGGTGTGGCGCGCCATCACAGGCGGCGTCCACATCTTCGAGGAACGATCGCGCCCCTCGTAGCAAAGCCTGCACCCCGGAAGCGGCGAAGCGCAAGCCCGGTGCCGGCGCCTTTGAACGGGTGTCGGCGGGCGGCCGGCAATGAGTCAAATGGGGGCACGGTTGCGCGGTGACCGCCCATCGCGCGGTCATCATCTTCACACTGAGGCACTTGCTTAACTATTGGCCGACGATATACTTAAGATCATGCTTAACCAATCGCGGCGCCTCGATCGCACCTTCCAGGCGCTGGCCGACCCCGCCCGACGCTCCATGCTGCTGCAGCTGGCGCGGGGTCCCCGCTCGGTCAGCGCTCTTGCCAAGCCCCTGTCGATGTCATTGCCGGCGGTGATGCAGCACCTGGCGGTGCTCGAGGAGTCCGGTCTGGTCCGCTCGGAGAAGGCGGGTCGCGTTCGCACCTGTCGTATCGCCCCCGAGGGCCTGAGCCTCGCAGAGCAGTGGATCAACTCCCGACGCCGCGAGTGGGAGGGGCACCTCGACCGGCTCGGCGACTATCTCGAGCGTTTGAATTCACCCGCAGGAGGAACTTCGCATGAGTCCTGACCGAGCAACCCGCATCGAACCGCAGCGCATTCAGCTGTCTCGCCACCTTCCGGTCCCCCACGAGCTCGTGCTTCGCTCTCTGAGCTCCGCGGAATCGCTCAAGCAATGGTTCTGCCCCAAGGGCTATGAGGTGAGCGAAGCGCGTGTGGAGTTCAGGGTGGGCGGCGCATTCGATATCTGCATGAGATCCCCTGCGGGGGAGCGTCACTGGACGCGCGGGCAGTATGTGGAGATCTTTGCGCACGATCGTATCGTCATCGACATGAAGGTCCATGACGCTGCGGAGCGCCCCCTCTTTGGCGCGCGCACCCAGTTTCGCGTCTTTTCCGAAGCGGACGGCACCCGGCTCGAGGTGACGCAAACCTACCGCGACGTGCAGCCTTCCGCGCGGTCCCTGCTCGAGGGAGCGCACCAAGGCTGGAGCGAGACCCTGGAACGGCTCGCCGCGCTCCTCGACGGATCGAAGGGCGCACCTACGGCGCGCTCGATCACTCACGGGAGCTTCACCTTGGAGCGGTTTTACCGAGCTCAGCCCGAGCGGGTCTACGAGGCTTTCAGCAACCCCACCGCCAAGTCGCAATGGTTCGGCGCAATCCCCGGCTCGACGGAGCTCGTACGGCGGTTGGATGTGCGACCCGGTGGACGCGAGTCCCTGCACGTACGTTGGGCAAACGGCATCGTCACGCGCTTCGATGCCGTTTATTTCGACGTCGTACCGCGCGAGAGGCTCATCTACACCTACGAGATGCACCTCGATGCGCGCAAGATTTCCGTATCCCTCGCATCCTTGCAGATGAGTCCGGAGGATGGGGGGACACAGCTGGTGCTCACCGAGCAGGCGTCGTTCCTCGACGGCTATCAGGACGGCGGGTCGCGGGAGCAAGGCACGGCCGGGTTGCTGGAAGCACTCGGGCGCGCTCTTCAAACCTGAGCCACTCGCTTGCGATCAGCGCTTGGCACCGGGCGGGGCCTCGACTTGATAGCCCTGCGCCCGCAGTTGATCGAGGAGCCCGCCTTTCTCGATCAGCATGTCGATATTGGCCACCGCAAGCGTAGGCTTGCCGCTGTGCAGCGCGCTCTCCAAGGCCTCGCGCCAGGCGTGGCGAATGCGCGCAAAGAGGTCACCGCGGGCCGCTCCTGCATCGAGCGCCGCCACGCAATCATCGACCGCCGCGGGCTCCGGTAGACTCTCGAGCCGCTCGACATTGCCTGAGGCCCACGCCGCGGCGCGTTCCTTGAGCCGCGGAAGGTCGCTCTCGATGGTCGTGAGGGATGCGGCGACACAGGTGCTCTCGGTGGACTGCGGCATCACCTTCAAGGTGTCCATCAAGTCTCCAACACCGGCCACCTTCACCTCATCGAGCGGGATGTGGCGATCATGTGCGAGTTTGCGCACCGCTGCGCCGAGATCGATGCGCGCCGAGAGACCCGCTTGCCTGAACGCCTCCTGCTGAAGGAGCGCGGCCGCGATGATGGGGCGGAAGTGTTCCCACTTGCTCGCATCATTACCGTACTTGGCTCGCTGCTGTGCAAAACGCGCATAGAGATCGGGCGCCATCACGTCCTTGAGTCTCTTGCCTCCGGACAGCATGAACACTTTGTGCTCGGTCACGAGCAGCCAAAGTATGTGCACGATGCCGATCTCGAGAGGCTTCGGCACCAGAACTTGCCGGATGCTCTCGAGCCGGCGCTGCACCTCGTTCGCGCGCCAGGTGATTCCTTTCGGCAGGGGCGAAAGGCTGCCCAGGATCCAGAGATGCTCGCTGTCCTTGTACACATGCCACATGCCCGGACCCGCGCGCTCTCCCGTCACGACCAGATCCTCCATCGTCTGCACATCGGCGGCGCGGCCCGCTTGCGGCACGACGGTGATGAGGAGGACAGCGATCAAGAAGGAACGCAACTTCTGCATGAAAGCCACAGGTGGGGTATCCGGCAGTCGCGCGAGTATAACGGCGAAATCATCCGCGTCGAGGTGGGGAGTGCGTCGAGTGACGAGTCGGGTCACGTAGCCCGTTTTCAAGCGCGGTTGCACTCTACAGCAGGGCGCCCGTCCGCTGCAGGACCGTGCCCGTCGCCAGAGAATACGAGGCAGCCGCCACCGCCGCAGTCTGCGGCTCCTACGTAATTTTCCGGATCCCACCAGCGCTCCGGCTCGGATAAGGTCACATTCCATGGAAGACCATCGTTCCTCCGAAGCGCGCACGCAGCCGCGCAGCGCAAGTTCAGGTCTGCAGAGTTGCAGCCTTGCCGAGCGCATCGAGCACGCCCGCGCCGCGTACGAGCGCTGGGCGCTAGCACAGCAATCAACAAGAAGTGAGCCCGCCTCCGGAAATTCCGAGTAGGCATCCGTTCGCTCACGCCGGCCCGAGCCGCGGCATCGCAGCTGCGTCCGCTCATGACCTGTTGTACATTGCGCGGATGGATCAACAGACATCCTTCGAGATTTTTCGCGGACTGCACGAGCGTCCGCGTGCGTTCATCATGCCGAATGCCTGGGATGGAGCGTCCGCGGCACTCCTCAAGCGAGCGGGGTTTGAGGCACTCGGGAGCACCTCCCTCGCAATCGCATTCGCGCTCGGACGCCAGGATTGCGCGCACGCCGTGAGCCGCGAGGAGGCGATAGCCAATGCGGTGTTGCTCGCGCGCGTAAGCGGATTACCCGTGAATGGCGATCTCGAGGACGGCTTCGGTCCGGACCCCGAGGACTGCGTCGCGACCGTCGAGGCCGCGGTCGAGGCGCGTCTCGCAGGAGTGGGCATAGAAGACTCCACGGCCGACCGCGCGCGCCCCATCCACGACTTCGACCTCGCGGTTCGGCGCATCCAGCATGCGGCGAGGGCGGCCCGGGGTCGCATCCTGCTCACCGCGCGGGCTGATAATTTCCTGCATGGGCGACCCGATCTCGAGGATACCCTGAGGCGCCTCGCCGCATTTGCGGAGGCGGGGGCGGACGTGCTCTATGCACCCGCGCTGCCGGATCTCGAGGCCATCAAGGCGGCCGTGCGCACCGTGGCGCCGAAACCTTTGAATGTCCTCATTGGACCGCGCGCGGACCCCGTACCGCTCGATGTACTGACCGAGGTCGGGGTACGCCGCGTCAGTCTGGGCGGGGCACTGTATCGTCGAGCGATGTCGACACTAGTCGCCGCGGCGAGTGCGCTCAAGGAGGGCGAGCTGCGCGCCGGCCTCGGTGGGATACCGATCGATGAGCTGATGGCAGCTCTCCCTGTGGCGCGATAGGATATTGCGATGTCTTTTCACGGGCTCGTTTTGCTGTGTCTCGTCTATGCGCTCGCGGTCGCCACTCCCGGTCCCGGCATTGCCGCGATCGTTGCTCGCGTTCTGGGGCGCGGTGCCCGCGGTTTACCCGCATTCATCGGCGGTTTTGTTGTCGGCGACCTGCTGTGGTTCACTCTCGCGGCCACCGGCATGGCGGCGCTCGCGCAACGAGCACAGCTGCTCTTCACGATCGTGAAGTATGCGGGTGCGGTCTACCTTCTGTATCTGGCACTGCGCCTGTGGAGAGCGCCCGCGCGCCCCGTCGAGAGCATCGAGATGGACCGCGCGGAAACGAGCTTCAGATCGTTCCTGGCCTCGCTCACTTTGACACTGGGCAATCCGAAGGCCATGGTGTTCTTTTTGGCCCTGCTGCCTGCAGTGGTCGACCTGCGACAAATGACGGCTCGCACTTATGCTGAGGTTGCGCTGATGATCGTCGTGCTGCTGTCGACCATACTTTTTACTTATGCGCTCACGGCTTTGCGGGCACGACGCCTGTTCAAGAATGCGCGTGCGGTGCGCTGGTTAAATCGAGCATCGGGTACGGTGATGGCAGGCGCTGCCCTCGGAATCGCCGCCGAGTGAGGAAGCACGCGAGCGTTCAGCCGACGACGCCGCATTCCTAGCACCTGCCTCACGGCGCGTACTGCCGCACCCCGGCACGTCGCCGCTCCAACTCTCGGCGGAACTCCTGCCGGTTCAGCGGGGATATGAGCAAGGTCCGGTCCGCACCGAAACGGATTGCCAGGCGATTCATGGACAGAGCGGGCGAGGATCGCAAGCTGCGGCTTTCGCTGACCTCATGAATGGCTGCCAGCGGGATACGCCAGCGGAACGGCCCGGACCTGATCAGCAGTTCCGAAGCCCGCAGCGTGTAGTCCGTACCAAAATACACCCACACGGGCATGACGACCCCGAGCATCAGTGTAATCACGGATAACCATCGCAGCGGCGCCGGCGGGGCTCGGCCCGGCCATGGTCCGAACATCGCGAAGAGCAGCATCAACGGAAGCACCAGCAGCGCCAGCGTCAGGGCCGTGTCGCGATCCGAGCGAAAGGTCAGATCCTGCGACGTGCGCGTGTACGGTTCCCTCGACATGCGTCAATTGTAGGACCTGACTCATCCAGCCCGCCGAACATCATCGAAGAACTGAGAAGCAGACACTGCGCGGCACGATCAGGGCGGATCACAGATCCGCCTGACTTCGGCTTCCGCAGCAAGCCAATCATCCAATTCGTGACCCGGCTCGAAGCCTCGCGCCTTGGCGCGATAATATGCAATCTCTGCAATCAGCTCTTCCCGCGACTTGCATGCCGCCTGCGGCTCCCCGGAGCGCATGGGATTCGTGAGAAAGTTATTCGGTTCGCTCATTGATCGCGCCCCCCTGTGACCTGGATCCGTGCTTGACCGGATGGCTTGACCGGTCTCGACATGCTGCGCCGCTCATTGGGCCGGCGGCCGCATGCGGCATTGACCAGACCAAGACTTAGACCGTCTTCGACGGCGATCGACCGGCGCGAAGGCCCGTGCGGGTTTTCTGACATCCGCCGCAGGGGGGCGAAGGTCAACTATTTCTCAGCGGGAATAGGGCGGCGGCGTGGCTTCCACCGGCGCATCCGCCAGGTCGCCGAGGCGCGAAATGTAATCGGCGAGTGCATCCTTCTGCGCGGGACTCATGCTGCGCAGCGCGCTGGTCATCTCTGGCGGCGCCAAGTCCTTGTGCAGAAGTGCAGCAGCTTCGATCTGCTCTCGGAGGTAAGGGTACTGTTGGGCCGCGATGCGGGGGACGCGGTTGGCGGCCTCCCCCAGCCCGGTGGCGCCATGACAGGCGGCGCAGATATGCGTGTACGTCTCCTGCCCCAATCGCAGATGCTCTCCCGAGCCCTTTACTGGATGAGGGTTCGGCTCCAGGCGCGAGAGATAGCGGGCGAGCGCGACGATCTCCTGGTGATTCCCGAATTGGGGATGCGCGCTGACGACTTGCATCGCCCGGTCGACGCGCGCTCCCGACCGGAACAGTGCAAGCTGCTTCTCCAAGTACCGATCTTGTTGGCCCGCGAGGCTCGGAATGGTGCCATCTGGAGAGCCCCACGCGTTCGGTTGATGGCAACTCACGCAAGCACCATAGAGGCGGTGCCCTTGAGAAGGCGTGGCCTGCGCTCCGCCGGAGATCATAAGGACGCCCAGCACGAGCGCTAACCAAGCTGCACCTCGCTTCTTGACAGGCATGATGGCGAGTGTATCCGTTATGGCCGCCGCGCCTGTTCAGGGGAAGTACGTAGTGTTTCCTCTTCCGCGGCGTCAAGCCGGCGGGTGCTCTCAATACGCCAGAGCAACTCATGCGCATTGAAGAGGTCGGGACCCCCGGTCCCGACCTCCGGCGTGCTACTTGCCGCGGTGGGAGTGCTCGCCGCCCTTCTTACCGGCCTCGCGGGCCCTGTCGGGATCGTTGGCGAAATTGCCAGAGCCGCCCCGCTCGCTCTGCGATCCGCCTTGTTGCTGTTGGGACCCTCCGTGCGACTGCTCACCGCCTTTCTTGCCCGCCTCGCTGGCCCGCTGCGGATCGTTCGCGAAGTTGCCCGAGCCGCCTCGTTCAGTTCCACCTGTCTGCTTCTCATTTGCCATGGCCCGCTCCATGATTGAACCGGCAACTGCCGGCCCGAAAAAGCCTCTCACGAAGCGCTGTTCATCATGACCGGGAGGAATCATTCTCTCAGCGTCGGAGGTCGCTGTCGGACGCTGCACTGCTGAGACGCGGATCGACGGGGGCCCGCGCTTCAGGAGGCGGCTGAGCCAAGGAGGCTGGCGGTCGCGGCGCCGCCGCGCTAGGCTCTTGGGGGTTCCCACCCGCGGGAGAGTCCCATGGCGATCAAGCGTCCAGCAAAGAGTCGGGGTACGCCCTCACACAAATCGGTCGCTTCGGCGCCGCTCCGTCACGTCGATGTCAAGCCGGCCCAGCAAATGGTGCCGGAGGAGCCATACGTAGGCTGGCTCTGCAAGAACCGATCATGTGGACTGCTGATTGCAATCGCGACTCCGGGTGCAAAAGCATCGGCCGAGCTCGACGATCCGTTGACCGCAATCAAATGTCCGCACTGTGGCGACGAGGACCTGTATCGCTGGAGCGCCCGGAGCGAGCAGAAATACTCGCCGAAGGTCGGGGGAACTGCGTCGACAGAGCGCGCTGGCGCCTGATTTTTCCACCTACTGTGGGGGCGCAGCGGGCGCAACTGCGGGGGGCACATAGACGGCGCGTGCATGCCCTGTCTTCTTGTAGATTCCGAGCGAGCCTCCCAGTCCAACTCCAACGGCTGAGTTATTCGAAACGGAAGCCGAGGAGCTGCCGCCGCCAATCGCACCGGTCTGCTGATCGGAAATATCTTCCAGAATCAGGCCATTCGCTCCCAATTTCGCCGCTTCCTCTTTCAAGCGGGCAATGACCTTGTCGACGGTGGCCTGTCCGCCGGTACCGAACATGCTGTCGGCCGATGCGTTGAGAATCGCGATGTCCTCAAAGGTGGGAGGAGGTCGCAGGTAGATCTTGACGTCCGCGGCAGATATGGGCGGGCGCGCAGTGCCCACCAAGACATGCGACGAGGGCGCACAGGCGATCAGGCACAACGATAGGGTGCAGCCAAGGGCAAGAAAACGAATCACAGGCTCAGACCTCCGCGCGTACGAGAAGGTAAACAGTTCTGCTGGATCATGGCAGTAAGCTGAGCGAGCGAAATCCTGTAGGTATCGCGCGATGCGCCTTGTGGCTGACGATCCTCGCCCCATTCATTCATCCGCAAAGGGCTTGATCAGATAGGCCGGAGGCTGAGTCCCGAGCAGGTATCTCACGAAGTAGTCCCAGCGTCGCCGAGTCATGTAGCGCTCAGCCGTGCCGCGGTAGACGTGATTCTGGTTCGGCAGCAACAGGAGGTCGAAGTCCTTGTTCGCCTTGATCAGGGCATCGACGAGCAGCAGCGTGAGATTCATGGGAACATTCTCATCCAGGGTGCCGTGTGCCAGGAGCAGGTGTCCCTGCAGCCGATCAACCGCGGCCTGATTGGCTTGACTGTCGTAGTTGGTGTGCCCGGTGGCATCGCGCTGGAGCAGCCCCTGAAATTTTTCGCCCCAGTCATCCGTATATCCGGTCTGATCGTGATTGCCTGACTCGGAGACGCCCACCTTGAAAAGCTCCGGATACCTGAACATCGCCGCCGCCGCAGCATAGCCTCCGCCCGAGTGGCCATAGATCCCGACTCGGGACAAGTCGATCCAGGTATATCGCTGTGCGAGCTGATGCAGGGCGGACACCTGGTCGGGCAAGGTGTTATCGGCCATGTTGCCGTACCAGGTGTCGTGGAAATGCTTTGAGCGCAATTCGGTGCCCAGGCCGTTGATTTCCACGACGATGAACCCGAGCTCCGCGAGTGCCTGCGCATCACCGCGCGAGGGCGCGAAATGCCACTGCTGCTTGTCGGTCCAAAGATTAACGCTACCGATCTGGGGACCCGGGTAGATGTAATTCACGATCGGATACTTGCGAAGCGGGTCGAGCTTGGAAGGCGTGAAAAGCAGGCCAAACAAATCCGTTCTCCCGTCTCTGGCCTTCACCGTGATGACCCGAGGCGGCTTCCAACCCTGCCTTATGAGCTCCGATACGTCCCCCGCCTCGAGGCGCATGATGATCCGACCGTCCGTGGCGCGCAGGAGCGAGATGGGCGGCTGCTCCGGGCTCGAATACGTGTCGAGGAAGAACCTGCGGGAGGGATCCAAACTCACCTCGTGGGTTCCCTTCTCGGGCGTGAGCAATGAGAGCTTCCGGCCGTCGAATCCTACCCGGTAGAGCCGAACATCGTAGGGCGTACCGCCCGGCTCACGCCCCACGCCCAGGAAATAAATAACCCGAGCCCTCTCATCGACGCTGAGTACCTGGATGACGTTCCAAGCACCGCTCGTGATGGCATGCTTTTCGCGGCCCGTGGACAGGTCGTGGAGGTAAAGGTGACCCCAGTCATTGCGGGTCGAATACCAGACAACCTCGCCGCTTTCCGGAAGAAAGCGCCAATTGACTGCTCCCATGTTGGCTTCCGAGAGATCAGATTCGTAATACGTCGACTCCTGCTCGCGCAGCACCTCCCGTACGGCTCCCGTCGTGGCATCCGCGACGCGAAGCACCGCCTGCTTATGGTCCCGGGAGGTGGAGACGAACGCGAGCTGACGACCATCGGCACTCCACTGTGCGTCGGCGAGCTCGCCATCGCCGCATTCGATGTCATAGCAGATGGAGGACCGATGGGGATCCGGGGGAATCTGCAGACGATTCACCCGATGGGTCGCCACATCGATGATGACTCGCTGAATGGTCGGGATGACCGGATCTCCAGCCATGGCGTATTTCCAGCGCTCGAGGTGCGGATGGCCCGGGTTGGTGGTCAGCAGATAAGTCTCGCCCACACCGCGCTGATCCTGTTGATAGGTGGCAATGCGACTCGAATCCGGGGACCAGAGGACGACGGGATGTGCGGTGTGTTTCCAGCCCGCATTGTCCGTCGCATAACCGAAGTCCACTTGCCCATCCGCCGTCAGAGGGGATTCATGGCCCGAGGCGTCTCGAACCCAGAGATTGTCGTTTCGAATAAATGCGAACGATCGACCGTCGGGGGACGCCACCTCGGTCGCCGTTTCGCGGTTGATGACGAGATCGCGCTTCGAGTCACCGGCGGGCTCGAGCACGTGGCGGGTGCCGCGCACGGGATCGATGCGGATGAGCTGCTCACCGGCCGCGGTCCGCACTCGATAATGAAGGCTCCCATCGCTTTGCCACCCGCTGTCGTGCGGCACCCCGAGAGTCAGCGCGGCAGTGTTCGCCGGAAGGAGGCGTTCGGCCCGGGCATAGTCCTCAGGGCCGAGGGTTACCGCGGTCTCGCCCCTCGATGGCTCACACAGCCCGAGCAATACGGCGATCGCCACGATGGCTGGAAAATGAACGATCCTCAGTGCCGCTGCCATCGGCAATGTCCCCCGTGCCATCGCCCCCCACGTGCGGCGACGCGAATCGAATCCTTTGACCAGGGTGGGCGGAGCAACTAACGGTGCGCTCAAAGATCCCGGGCCACCAGCGTGTTGGAGAGCACACCGATGCCGTCGACCGAAACATGCACCGTCGCGCCCTGAGGAATGGATCCGACGCCCA
>Ga0070734_10001974_pt1 | contig 27049 bp, 22 predicted proteins | sample Coa_R1_8_FD_66444 | JGI IMG/M metagenome (GOLD analysis project Ga0070734, IMG submission 66444) | Surface soil microbial communities from Centralia Pennsylvania, which are recovering from an underground coalmine fire - Coalmine... | ecosystem: Environmental > Terrestrial > Soil > Unclassified ... | reverse complement strand
AATGTTGACCGTTTGTGCCGTCTCAAAATTTGTCTCACGGCTCGCGTTCTCCTTCGGTCCCCGATACTCAGGCTGGCGATGAAGCTGGCACAACTGTGGAAGAGGGGCCATTTATGGCCCCGTTAAGCACGCCCAATAATTTTCATGCCTTGGAGCACAAATGAGAGCTCTTGTTCTCATTTGTGCTCCAAAGGCATCGCACTAGGCATTTTCCGCCGAGGCTTGCCTCTAACCTTCCCACATAAAGAGGCTATCAAGAGTTTTCATGCGATTGCCCTGGGTGGATGAGGGGACGGAACTTGCGAGTTGCGCTTGCTGAAGGCCATTCCTAAAGACGAAAGCCTCCGCACCCAGTACGTACCTTCCAGCAAAGAAAATCCTGGGTTAGTGCGGGCACGCCCTTTTGCGGAGCGACGCACCATCGTACCTGGCATTGGCCCTTCATCAAGATAGGTTTGAAGCGATGAGTTTAACGGGAGGAGGATTTGCTTAGCTACTTGTTACTGATCCCGATTTTTACTTGAACGGCTTTTTCTGAACTAACAGGCACGTCTGAACTAAAGGGCATGACCGTTGGGCCGTTCGTCCATAAAAACTGGCCTTGCTGAACGATCATCAACAAGCGCGGTGAAGGGACAATAAAAATATAAGCCTGTCTATAAATATGTTCTTTGGTAGCTTTGGACCTCGCCACTATTTTGAAAAAGCAAATATTTTAGTAAGTATTTGGATGGTTCGATTTCAATCCATTGGCGACACCTGTGCCGTTTCCATCGTTGTTTTCGTCCTTACCTGCGCTGTTATGGGCTATCTGCGATGGAGTGGCTCACTGTTATTCGTGGACGAAACACGCGAAAAGGAGAAGGCGGGGCTTCGCATTGCGGAAGACGGCGAAAACTCGGAACAAGGAGCGTCGCGATCGCTCCTTGTCCTCATCGTGGAAGGGTTGAACTACTCAGCCTTGACGCAGTTGCCAGGACAGCTAATTCTGAAGGTCAAGTCTGAGTGCAGGGTGCAGCCGACGATCTTGTTATCGTCGGACTTGGGGAGAAGATTCGTTAGAGTTTCTTGATTGAGTACAAGTTTATTCTGAGACATTTTTACTTTCCTCCTTAGATTAAAAATTATATTCACACAATAAAAATAAAGAAAGTCTCACAAAATATAGCCAAAATGGGAATATCCCATCTTAAATATCCATTAAACAATAAAATTCATATAATTGTAGATTTAGGTACAGTAGGTGTACATCGCCTCGATGGATGAGATGGATGAATGGAGCAGACAGATACGGTAAAGCATGTACGACCCGAGTCGCCGATGATTCGAGGATTAGATTTTTAGATGGTAGATTGAAAGATGATTCGATGAAAGACGCTGGGTTGAGGGGCGAGCCAATGATTCCAAGGAGCAGCATCATGGATGGCCAGCGCGGGCCGGAAATCTTCATTCCACCACCATCGCTTGGTTTCTTCGGCTGGCTCTTCGCGCTGATGGGATTTCCCTGGGGTCTGCTGGGATTGGTGGTTTTGATATTTGGTGCCCGTAGCGAGTCCGGTGAGGTCTCGATTGAGGGTCGAATAGGCCTGGCTCTCACCTTCATGGCTTTCGGACTTTTGGGTAACTCCGAGGTCTTTCGCGGACCCACCTTGATCCGTCTCGGGCGAGAATCAATAGCCGTCCAGCACAAGTGGTTCGGGTTGGTTTGGACGCGCACAATGGATACGCGCGATCTTGCCAATCTGCGCGCCCACTACAGCTACAACGACGAATTTGGCGCCCACACGGCGCCGGGAATCAGTGTCGATCATCGCGGCAGGGAGCGTCGCCTCGGCGAGGGGATTTCACGGGAAGAGGCTGAATACTTGGTGAGCCGGATCAAAGAACAATATCCGAACCTGAATGTACGCCTCCGAGAGAATGCGTCTTCCCCAGAATGAATGAAACGAGAATGAATGAAAGATTCGATTCAACGGGCTTTGGGGTGTTCGTACTTTCAGCCGCCATGGAAAAAGGCCGCAGGCACGACTTGCCCCACGGCCATTTCTGAATAGGGTTCTAACAATCCTTTGTCTTCTCAATTCCCCCCATCTGGATCGTCATCGTCTTCTTCATTCCCCGCGCCGGAGCTTGCACTGCCTTCGGGCCTTACCTCCACCGGTCCTCCGGCAAAGAGCGTGCTCGATCCGTGGTCGATGGCTGTCTTGTTAAAGGCTGCGACTTCCGTGTTCAAGAATGCATTGAACTTTTGCAGATGCTCATCCAGTTCCTTGCGTGTGGTCGCGGCCTCCTCAACTAAAAGGTCGCTTGGTGCTTCTCCGAACGATCCCATGACTCCACGCATCAGTCCTTGCAACTGGCTATGGAAGCGCTGCAGATAGTGAATATCGTCCTGGCTGCCCGGCTGTACCTCAGAGTTGTAGAGCGGCCCCTGCAACGTGGTGAGCTTCTTGTCGAGGGCTTTCACCTGTTCGAGGACCGGTTTGTAAGAGACATTCGTCGCGCCCTCTTGTCCCTCATCCGTGCCCAGCATTTCCTGCAGGCTGGAAATTTGCTTGTGCAGGCTATTCAGGCGATTCAGGGCTTCATCCAGGGCAGAGACCTCGTCCCGTAGCTCCATGCCTAGCTTGAATTGTGCGCGAAGGGCGTTGATGTCGAGATTGAATCGCGGATCGGTTCCAACGTCAACGGTCCGCGTCTCGGTTTTGCCATTGAAGGTGACTGCGATCTTATAAGTGCCCGGCAGGACTGTGGGGCCGCTGCTGGGATCGAAGAACTCGCCTTCTTCCTGATCGGCGTTTGGTCCCGGCAGGAAGTTCAATTTCTTGGGGCCGTCGCACCGCAGGTTCCAGGAAACGCGATTGATGCCGTAGTGCGCGGTCCCATACATGGTGCGGAGTTGCGTGCCCGTACTATCTGAGATGGTGATCTTCACCGGTGTCTGACCCTTTTTGCGTTGCTCCGGAGAGGTCTTGATCTCCGTGGGCACGAAATAGGTGATGACCGCTCCATTCATCGGGTTGGGGGCTGTAAATCCATCTGCGTCAAACCCGCGCTTGTTCCACATGTGCCAGTTGGTGGCCGAGAGTCCGCTGAAGAGATGGAAGTCGTTGCGAGCCAGTTCGGCGCCGCTTTCTTCTAGCGGGGTGATGTCGTCCAATACGAACAGGCCGCGGCCGTGAGTCGCGACTACCAGGTCGTGCGACTTCTTCACGAATTTGATGTCGTAAATCGGCACGGTGGGGAAGTTGCTCTTGAGTGCGGTCCAGTGTGCCCCATCGTCGATGGAGTAAAACAGTCCGGCGTCGGTGCCTAAAACCAGGAATCCTTTGTGGTTGGGATCTTCACGAATCACGCGCGCCGGATCGTCCTGGGGCAAGCCCTGCATGATCGGAGTCCATGTTTTGCCGTAGTCGTGGGTTTTGAAGGCGTAAGGTTTGTTGTTGTCGACCTCGTGAAAGTCTACGGCCACATAGGCAGTGCCGTCGTTATTGGGCGAGGCTTCAATTTGCTGGATGCGTCCCCATGCCGGAAGGTTCGGGATGTTCGTGGTAACGTTCGTCCAGTGTTGTCCTCCATCGCGTGTCACTTGTACTAGGCCGTCGTCGCTTCCGGTCCAGATGATCTTGGGATCGATAGGAGAAATCGAGAATGACAAGATCGTATCGAACGTTTCCGCGCCGCTGAGGTCCAGTTCAATGGAGCCTCCGCTGCTAAGCTGCTTGGTCTTGTCGTCGCGGGTCAGGTCGGGGCTGATTGGAGTCCAATGGGCGCCGCCGTCGGTCGATTTGAAAAGGACATTGCCGCCCAGGTAAACCTCGTTCTCATTGGTATAAGAAACGCCGATGGGTGAGGTCCAATTGAAGCGGTACTTTAGGTCGGCGGGTTTTACGGCCTGCACTCCCTTGAGGTAGGGCCGGATGGAACCACTGAGCCCGTTTTGTATGTTGATCTTTTGGATGGAGCCATTCTGCGAATCGGCGTAAACAGTGTGCGAATGGCCGCCGCGCGCAGGTACAACATACTCGCCATCGCCGCCGACTACTGTGAACCAGTCGAATCCGGTGATTCCTCCTCGGCTTAAGCTGTTGGAGGTCCCGCACCACCCGTTGTTGTCCTGTAGTCCGCCGCAGAGGTTATAAGGAGCCTCGTCGTCCTGGGCCACACTGTAGAACTGCTCAATGGGAAGATTGTCGGCATAGCGCCATGTGCGCCCGCCGTCGGACGTGATGTAGACTCCGCCATCGTTGCCGTCGATCATCCTCTCCGGGTCGGATGGATCGATCCACAGAGCATGGTGGTCCACATGGACGCCGCCCCTGGTCGTGTTGCGTCCGGTCTTGCCGCCATCTTCGGAGAGCATGATGTTGTAGTTGATGAAGTAAACCTTGTTCTCATTGTTCGGGGCCACTGCCACCTGGCTGAAGTAAAAGGGCCGCGCGTTGAAGCTGTGGTTGTCGCTTGCTTGCCGCCAGTGGTCGCCGAGATCCAGCGAGTCCCAGGCAATGCCTTTCTTGCTCTCGACCACGGCATAGATGTGTCGGGGATTGCTCTGCGCCGCCGCCAGTCCGATTCTTCCGACCGCGCCTTCGGGCAGTCCTTCGCTCAGCTTTTTCCAGCTGGTCCCACCGTCGTTCGAGCGGTAGATTCCGCCATTCGGGCCGCCGCTCTCGAGCATCCACGGATACCGCCGCACCTGCCACATGCCGGCAAACAGCACCAGCGGATTGCCCGGCTCCATAATCAGTGAACTTACGCCCGTGGTGTCGTCCACAAAGAGCACTTTGTCCCAGTTCTTGCCGCCGTCCTTCGTACGGAAGACGCCGCGTTCTTTGTTGGGTCCCCAAGCATGTCCTAAAACGCCGACGAGCACGGTATTAGGATCGTGCGGATCGATCACGATGTTGGAAATCTGCCCGGCATCTTTGAGCCCCATGAAGTTCCACGTTGCGCCGCCGTCGGGAGAGGAGTAGACGCCTTTACCGCTGATCACATCGTTGCGCAGGTTCGATTCACCCGTGCCCACCCACACAATGCTGGGATTCGATGGCGCAAGCGCGATCGCCCCGATGGAAGCGGTGGATTCCTTTTCAAAGATGGCTTTCCACGAGAGGCCGCCATCCTGGGTCACGAAGACTCCGCCGCCGGCCGCGCCGACGTAGTAGAGATTTGGTTTGCCTGCGACTCCCGCCACCGTCGTGATGCGGCCTCCGCCTACAGCCGGGCCGAGGTTGCGGAACTTCATGTTCTCCATCGGATCTTTCTTTGCGTCCTTTGCGTCCGATTTAGCCGGAGCGTCTGCCTTGGCATTTTCGCCGGCATCTTGAGCATCCGAGGTTTTTTGTGCGCTCAACGCGGTCTGAAGACTGAATGCGAGTAGAAGCAGGAGGAGTGATCGAACGATTGTTTTCATTTATTGGCAGCTCCATCGTTAGAGGGGAGTTGGAAGGTTGACCGCGAATGATACTCCAAACTTGCAATTTCTGCGCAAATTCAGTTGCCGGATGGGGCTGGAGCAGATTCTTAATGAAACTTTACAGTGCTGCTTGCGACGGAGCTTTCGCAGCTGGAGGCTTTCGATGCGGATACACAACTGCGCAATGGGCGCATGGAAAGAGGAACTCCTCTAAATCGCTGACTACTTCCTCTTAGGGCCCTGGGACCTTCCTTCATAGCCTTCCGCCGGTAAAGATTTTGTTTTACCGGCGCTCTGCTAGCCAAAACGAATAGCGATTTACTTTAGTGCGTTTTTGTTAGCTCATCCCACTCCTGCTCGCCGCGCTCTAGAAGGCTTTGCAAGTCTTCTCTCAACACGAACCTCTCTCGAATCAGTTTCATCGTGGCTTCAGCATACTTTCCCAGGTACTGCTCGCGCGAAGAGTAGCGCTCTGCAATAGACGGCCTCGGATCGCCTGCAGCTTCACGCTCCTGCGCGGTCCGCGCAAAAGGAAGGAACGATCCCAGGAAGCTCAACCGTTGGGTGGGTGCTCCCATTGCCGGATCGCGCAGGTTCCAGCCTGTGTAGGTTGCCAGCGGCGCTTGCAGTTCCGGCAGGCGCACTCCGCCGAGATCGTTGCCGTCGGCGTCTGGCTGCGGCACGAACACTGGAAAGGGCTTTCCTACCACGGGTGGCTCCTGGCTCACGATTCCCTGATTCCACTGTGGTCCAAAGTCCATACGATAGGCCATGTTGAATTCGTGCGGAACATTGACGCCGCGAATTTTTGGAAAGCTCCACTTCGCAAAGGGAACCAGTGTGTTGTCAGCAAGCTTGGGATAGGTACTTGCCGGCGGCTCGGTGCCGTCTTTCACCCACTGGTCCATATCGGTAATGAGCGCCCGCCAGAACCAACGTATCGGATTGGGGTTGTGCATCTGTTGGGCTGCGTCTTCCACGGTGTTAGATTTTTTCGGAGGAAACGCCTCGGAAAAATGCTGAAGTCCAGCCAGAAAATAGACGCGCGTGTTGTCGGCGATTTTTGCGTCTTTCGTGCCGTCGGCCGACGTGTGAATCAACGATGCTGCCCGCCCCCAATACTCATACGACGTATTGGTATAAAAAATCTTGGGCGTCGTGTGCGATTTGGTTACGGCATCCAGCAACCCGGAGGTTGCGCCGGTCTCCGGATCGGTTTCCGGAAGGTCGGTGAAAGGGAAGAGGTCGGTTGGAAAAAACAGGCTCGACATCGGTTGCGCATCGCGCGACGGCTGGGCGAACCGATGATTAAAGCTGCCTCGGCCAGCGCCTGCAACATGGGCGATGATGCCATCCATCACCTGGCGTCCCTGCTCATCGGCGTTGAAGTCCTGATACAGAAAATGGCGCAGGAAGCGTCCGCTCTGCGAGATGCCCACCGCGTAAACGCGCTTGACCGGGGCCACGGCTTGCGGATCGTATTTCAGGTAGGAAAGAAAATCGCGCACTCCCGCCAGTCCTAGCCCAGCTAACGCCGGATTCGCGGATTCATAGACGACTTCGTAGATCTTTCCCGGCTCAAAGCCCCCGTTCAGATGGATAAAGTGCGGATCGGCTTTCAGTTGGCCGTCGACGTTGTGGGCAAAGCTCCATTGGGCGCGTGGAATTGTCTGCCGTTGGGCGCCCGGCGTCTCTCGCACAGTCAATACATTTTGTGGACTCGATGGATTGTCTACCGGATAACTCATTCCACCATTCGGCCCCAGGAGCGAATGGCCCAAAGGCATGTCTTCGCGCCTCTCCCCTAGGGTAAAGTCGGAGCGAAGCAGCCCGTGAATCTCCTTTCCAGCATTCGTGCGGGAATCTCCGGACTGCAAAGTCGCAGCATGAATGATTGCCGTATAGAGACGCAGGTTTTGGTTCTGGTCGGCCACGTCGAACTGCCATCCAATCCATGCCAGCGTGTATCCCTGGCGCATCAGGAATCCGTCGCCAAACTCGGCGTTTGGATCGGCGCCGTTGCCACCGTTTACGATTCGCAGGATGCCCTTACCGCCGCGGTTAGAAACTTCAAACAATACGGCCCCGTTTCCCTTCGACATGTCTTTGGGCTTCAATAGATAGAGGTCGGCGGAAAAAGCAACTTCTCCGTCGGCGTTACGGTCGGCCTTTTCGAGATCCACAATCCGGCTGTTGGCAATCGTCTTGGGATTAACTGCAAAGTACACACGGCCCGTAATCTTCTCGTAGGCCCCTGCCAGCCCGAATGGTTTGCCGTCCATAATGTCGGTGCGGGAGAGAATTTCAACCTTGGTGACGTGCGCTTCCATCTTCAATGGCCCTGCAATCGAGAATGCAAGCAACGCCAGCGCCAAAAGTGCCTGACCGCGCGGAACCTTCATGGATGACCTCCTGAAGCGTAAAAGATTACAATAACTTGGATAGCGAAACGGCATCCTGGTCCCCCAGCCGGTCTTACATTTGGTCCTGGACTCGGTTCCAAGGACTTCGTTCAACGACGATCTGGTCGAGCGTCGCCACGTCGCAAACCAGCCGCCGTCAGCTTGATCGCTGGCAGCGATTTTAAATAAGGGACATTATGAAAAAAATCTTTGCCTTCATGATTGCGGCAATCGTAACATCGGCAACCCTTCAAGCCCAGGAGCACGAGCAGGAGCGGCTGAAAAATGCCGGAGAGGTCCTGATGGAGATCCTCAATATTCCGGACAATCTCCCCAAATCTGTGCTGAACAAGTCCGAGTGCGTGATTGTATTTCCCTCGGTCAAGAAACTGGCGCTTGGCGTTGGAGCCAGTTATGGTCGCGGAGCTATGTCCTGCCGTAGCGGACAGAACTTCACTGGCCCCTGGGGGCCTCCTGCGATGTATGCCCTTGAGGGTGCCAATATCGGCTTCCAGATTGGGGGCCAAGCCACAGACTTCGTCCTATTGGTGGTGAACAACAAAGGCGTGGACTCGATCTTGAAGAGCAAAGTCAAATTGGGTGGAGACGCATCGGCGGCCATCGGTCCGAAGGGCCGTGATGCTGAAGCCGCCACAGACGTGCTCATGCATGCCGAGATTCTCACCTATTCCCGCTCGCGGGGTTTGTTCGCCGGCGTCTCGTTGGAAGGGTCGACACTCCGTCCCGATCCCAGCGCCAACAAGAAGATTTATGGAAAGCAAATCTCTGCCCGCGACATTGTGATCGGCCACAAGGTCGGTACACCCGCCGCGGGGCAGTTGCTGGTCTCGGCGCTGGAAAAAGGCGCTCCCAGAAATATGTCCGACCCTAAATCTTTGGAGCCCGGACCGGGTCCATCCAAGAAAAAATAACAAGTCCATCGGCCATTACTGGCCCACACACGCAGAATCGGCATCCATGGGAACAAAGGAACAACGGAGCTTGATGCTTCATCGCTCCAATTCTTTGTATCTCCATGGATGCCTCCCCAGCAGCAAAGGGCAGCGGTCACTTCTTGCCGATAATTTGTCAATTCAAGCACGCCTCTCCCGCGCAGAACAGAACCTAGAGTGGCATCATCTACGAAATGTCCTACTGTGACTGCCAGGCTCGATCAGATTCGCGCAACTGACGAATACACTGAGCTGCACCATCGCTGAGAACATCCTCACTCATACGCCATTCGTTTCCAAAGAACGCACGGCTGGCATCCGCATCGAGAAGGACTGCCACCAGTTGGTCCCCTCCCGTTTGATTGGGAGCAAGGGATTCGACGTAAAGAACACGGGAGCTCTCGCCTGGATAGGCCCAGGGTGCAGATGTCCCTTGGAAGAGCCAATGAAAATATTGTGTTGCCACATTGCGGTAGCGTGGCTGGTGACCGCCCCGATTGACTGCGATCAATCGACTCCATTCGGCATTGCTGAGAATAACCTTCCACTTCATCATCTGCGCATGCATGGATTGAACCTGATAGCAGGCACCCTCATCTGCATTCTGGAGTATCAACGGAGACATTGTGTGCACAAAGTTGTCCAGCGATGTCCTGTCGATACTTTTCGCCGCTATAATGCTCCACACGAAATTCTTTGAGCCATCAAGAATTTGCTTCTGCCGTTCGATTTGCACCTCGTTGAATCCGCCTGTTTGGAGCGCACCCTCAGCCGCATCAATCTGCGCGTTGAATGCCTGGAGCTGTCCAATTTGTTCGTCTGACAGTGAAGAAGCGACCAAGGGAGATAAACGGAGATATGCCGTAAACGGGACATGAGCGACATCCTTGAGCGCATGATAGATAGTCGGCAGAACCGGTTGAGCGTCTTTTTGGACTCCATGATGCAGAATTAAGTTGCTGCCCAGCACTTCAACATACGGAGGGTTTTCCGCAGCAATTGCTTTCGCTCTAGCGCCATATTCGGCCAGGAAAGTAGTGTCGATGTCCCCAAGGGGGTCAACGGGTGCCGGCTTGGGAGATTGCGCAAAACACTGCGCTGCGGCTAGAAGAGCGGACAAGGATAGCAGGCGAATACGGTTCATTGGATTTCCTCTCGGGCGTTTCAGTCAGTTTTTTCGAAAGGCGTAGGAGCGGAGGGGCAGGATTATAAACGACGCTGTTCGTAATTCCGCAGTTGGATCCGGTCTCTAGAACATACCGCACAAAATTCCACTGTTCCATGGATGCCAATCCCAAGGTCGCGCCACACTTTCCGGTAAGTTGAGCTTTCAGCATCTGGCCGCAGACGATTTGCCCCCGCACCCGATACACCGTCTTGAAATGTTGTCTAGGCTGCCGGTTCTGGATTCTCGGCTGAACGCGCGTAGCCCCAGAATTGCTTTCTCCACGCCAATGCTCCTTCGCAGAGTGCATAAACTCCGTAGACCAACGCGCTTGCCAGTACGCCGAACTCAAATAGGGTGAGCGCTAACACCAAGCTGCCACTGAGGGCAAACAGTGAAAAAACCTTTTGCTCGCTAAGAATCACAAGAGCGCGCGTCAAGAGTCTAGCCGGAACCAGAACTGTCCACAGAAGGGTGAAGAAGGTTAATCTCTTGAGCGACAGAATTTTGTTCGAACATCTTTCCCATGCAAACATCCACTCTGCATCGGCATGAGAGAATTTGCGACTAGCACGTCTCAAAAACCAAAGGATGCGCACCACCCCCATGGTCTTCACGAGAGAGATGACGACTACGACGAACAAATAAAGGACAAAAATGCCGCTCTCCCAAGAAGGGTGAGAGCAAACTGAAATCGGGTCCCATCCAATTTCGTCTCCTTGCATGTTATTTCCTCCTGGTGTTCGGCCCCTCTGGTGTCGCCCCTGAGTGAAGGTGCCTTATCACCCTTAGACACCGCTGCCCGTCGGCTCGCTCCGCTTCCAGCCACGCATTTCTCCGTTGACTCCCCAGCGCCCCGCGAGTATCCTATGCATAGGAATACGAGGTATAAAATGAACTTTAAAGGAACGCTCCCAACCTTGATCCTGGAAGCGCTGGCTCGTGAAACCAGCCATGGCTATCGCATTGCCCAGCAGATTAAGGAACGTTCCAAGGGCGTCTTGGACTTCAGGGAAGGCACGCTCTATCCGGCACTGCACAAACTCGAAAATGAAGGCATGGTGAAGTCCTCTGAGAGTGTAGAAAACGGCCGCACGCGGCGCTACTATCGCATTACCGAGGCGGGCCGCAAGGCGCTGGCAAAAGACCGCGCTGAATGGGCGGATGTATCCGGGGCCATCTCAGTCATTCTGGGGGTATAACAATGAGTCGATTGGATCAGTGGTTACAAGAAGCAACGCGGCATCTGTCTGCGGAATCGGCGGTCCAGGTGCGGAGCGAAATTCGAGAACATTATGAGTTGGCCCGCGAGGCCGCTATGGCCGCTGCCGAAAGCGCCGGCGGAAACAATACCGGTCTGGCCCAAGCCGACGCAGAAGTAAAAGTAGGACCGGCAAAAGAGGACGAAGCGGATCGTCTAGTGGTCGCCGCTCTGGGCGACGCACGGGTGGCGAACCGCAAGTATCGCGCCGTTCTGCTCACGGCGTCCGAAGCCAGAATGCTCGCTCGCGCCAGCCGCGAGATCAAGGCTGTTGCATCTCGCCCGTGGCTGCAAGCGCTGTTGCTCGCCGTTCCGATCACGGCGCTCACCGCATCCGCCGGCCTCATGCTCTCCGGTTCTTTTGCCTTTGCGCGCACCCTGCTTGCCGGTGGAATTGCCACCAGTCTTTTGTTTGCTGGCGTGTTTGTGCCCAGGCAGCGCCCGTTTCTCGCCAATATCCTTCGTTGCGCAAAATGGGCTGCCATGGTGTTTTTGTTCACAATTGCGTTCGATTCGTCCTGGCTCATGATTGCCTGCCTGTGGCCGCTCGCGCACGTCGAGTGGAACATGGCTACCATCCGCCATAAGCTTCCCATAGCTCAATGGCCCCGGTCGTTGTATTTCTAGTTTGAGGAGCGATGAAGTCCCACGTGCCTTTCAGCGCGGGACTTGCAGTGCACGATTTTCAATGCCGGACTCTTAACCGCCCGACTCTTAACGCCTGATTTTCTAATACCTGACTTTCTAACAAAAGACCGCTGCATTCTCTCGTGCCCAGTCTTTGAAGGTGAGAGCCTTTCTACCCAGTACCTGCTCAACCGTAGTCAGAATCTGGGCGGCATTCCCGCTGCGTACCTGTTCGGCAAACTGTAACAAGGCGTTGATGAGGTAGTCGGGCATGCCGCTGCGTTGCATTCCTGCGCGGGCCTGCTCGTCGCTGATGGTGACGTACTCAATGGGCTTTCCTACTGCCTCCGAGAGTATCTTGACTTCTTCTCCAATGCTGAATGCCTCTGGCCCGGTGAGTGGGTAGGCTTTGCCCTCATGGCCAGAGGTGGTCAGCGCTTGTACTGCGACCGCCGCAATGTCTTTCGGATGGATCGCAGGCGATTTGCCGTCTGCAAAGTTGGAAAATACCTTTCCCTGGTTCCGTACTGGATCTCGCCACATCATGGCGTTGGACATAAATCGGCCCGGACGTACAAAGGTCCATGGAACGCCGCTCTCTTCAATCGCGCGCTCCCCGGCAGCGTGCCACTCTGCAATCGCGCGTGTGCTTGCTTGACCTTCCCCCACGCCTAGCACGGAAAGCTTCACAATTTGCCGTACGCCTGCTTTCTTGGCTATCTGCGCCAGGCTGCGCTCCTGCTCTCCAATCTGGAGCCCGAGGGCGAGCGAAAAAATCTTGTCGGCTCCTTGCACGGCGGGGAGGAGCGTTTCCGGTTGACTGAGATCGCCCTTAACCACCTCCACCGCTCCATCAAAGCGGGTCTTGCCCGGATCGCGCGTAAGGGCTCGAACCTTCTCGCCTGCTGCTAGCAACTGCGCTACTACTTCTCGCCCCACTGTTCCTGTTGCGCCTGTAACCAGAATCATGAATCGGCTCCTGAAAAGTATGATCGGAAAAAATGTGAAAGGAATGAAAAGCCTGGTTTTGTTTTCGAAGGTTTCGTTTCTCAAAACAGCTAGGCTTTTGTTGGGCTGACCTTGGTATCCGCGGCGACTCTTTGCCACTGTTGCATCTCGGTAAGGAGCGTCTCTGCGTGTGCTCGGATGGCGCTTACGGAGTCTTCGCCAAGCTGTAGGCGAAGAGGAGTATTGGGGGCGTCAATCGCCTGCTCAATGGCTCTTGCCGCCTTGCGTGGATCGCCTTCCTGCGTTCCGTGCATCGAGGCCGCAAACTTGCGCGTGGCGCCCACGGTTTCGGCGTATGCTTCTAGTTCCGGCATGTGTTTCATTGCTGATCCGGCAAGCTCTGTCCGGAACTGCCCCGGCTCCACAATCAGAACTTTAATGCCAAACGGCTTCACTTCTTGTGCGAGCGCCTCGGAAGCGCCTTCGAGTGCAAACTTGGATGCGGAGTAGGCGCTGAATCCGGCAAAGGAGAGTTGTCCGCCCATGCTGCTGATATTCACGATCGCGCCGCTCTTTTGCGCCCGCAGAATCGGAAGAAACGCTTGTGTGACGGCCATAGCCCCAAAGAAGTTCGTCTCCATCTGGGCGCGAAGTTCCGATTCTGGTGTCTCTTCCAGCGCTCCCACAATTCCATATCCTGCGTTGTTGATGAGGACATCCACGCGGCCGAACTTTGCCATGGTTTGCGAGACGGCGTCTTTCAGTTGCGCGCGGTCATTCACATCGAGTTTTACCGCCAGCGCCGAGTTCGGCGCAACCTTCACGATCTCGTCGAGCTTCGATAGGTTCCGTCCCGCGGCCACCACGTTGTAGCCCCGTTCCAATGCGTGTTCCACAAAGGCGCGTCCAAACCCGGTTCGCGCGCCTGTAATAAACCAGACTCTGTTTTGCATCCTGTTCTACTGCTCCCACTCAACGAATATAACCAACAAATGGCGCGAACGAAAAATTGGTGGCGCCTCTTGCCGCACCAGCCTGATCGTCTGATCGCTGATCGTTCGAGATTCGCCTGGCCAGCGGCATTTCTTCAATATACAACCTCAAGTAAACTTGAGGTCAAGAGGAGCTGCCGTGCCAAAAACAAATGAGGGTCTCGTGCGCGAGTTGACCGTCGGGGAAGTCGCGGCTCGTAGTGGTGTGCCTGTTTCCACGCTTCACTTTTACGAAGTGAAAGGGCTCATCTACAGCCGGCGTAGTGAAGGGAACCAGAGGCGCTATGCGCGCGATGTGCTGCGGCGGGTGGCCGTCATCAAGGTGGCGCAGAATACCGGAATGCCGTTGGCGGCCATCCGCCATGCGCTCAAGTCGCTTCCGCGCGAACGCACGCCTACCACCGATGACTGGCGGAGCTTGTCGGCAGCCTGGCGTGCCGATCTGACAGATCGGATCAGCCGCCTAACTCGCCTGCGGGATCAATTAGACGGCTGCATCGGATGTGGCTGTCTCTCTCTGGGTGTTTGTCCATTGCGCAATCCTTGGGACAAACTGGGCCGCCAAGGCCCTGGGCCGAGATTACTCGACCCAAGCCAATGGTCAGAAAGCGGAGGCAAGTCCAAGGTGACATTGAAGTCCAAATCCAATGTCAAATCGAAGCCCAAATCCAAGCCCGGACCGAAAGCGCAAATCGAAAAATGATCGAATCAGGTTTCAATCCTGGCGAAGCGCCACGATCGGATTGATTCTTGCCGCGCGTCGAGCCGGAAGCCAGCAGGCAAGGGCTGCTGCTGCCAGTAGTACGAGCGGGGCAAGCAGGAAGGTAACCGGATCGGCTGGACCGACTCCAAACAGCATGCCGGAAAGCAGGCGTGTCAGGCCAATCGCGCCAAGCAGTCCCGCAATGCCGCCGGTGGCCGCCAAAAGCAGTCCTTGGCGAAGCACCAGGGCCATTACCGTTCCATACTGCGCACCCAGCGCCATGCGTACACCGATTTCATGCGTTCGCTGCACAACAAAGAAGTGCATCAACCCATAGATTCCAATGGTCGAAAGAAACAGCGCAATCAGCGAGAAGAGCCCGATCAGCGAGGTATGAAACCGTCGCTCAGCGGTTTGCTCTCCCATTTGCGAAGCCACTGTGGTTACGCCGAATTTCGCTACGGTCTTGTCGATCGATTGAATCTTGGAGCGAATTGCCTGGGCCGCCGCCAGGGGATCGGAGTTGGTTCGAACCAGCAAGTCCATTTCATTCGTCGAGTCTTGGCTGTGAGGGCGGAAGATCTGTGGAGCCACCTCTTTTTCAAGTCCCTGTCGATGCATGTTGCCTACCACGCCGACCACGGTAATCCAAGGGTTTGGCTTGCGCTCGGAAAAGTTAAACCTCTTGCCGATGGGATCTTCCGAGGGCCAGTAGCTTCGCGCCATGGCCTCATTGATGATTGCCACCGGCGGTGAGCTAAGCCGATCGTCGTCGGTAAAGAAGCGCCCTTTCTTTAGTGGAATGCCTGCGGTTTCAAAATAAGGGCCGCTAATAAGATCGGCGGCGGCCTCATCGTTCTGGGCTGTCACCCGCCCCTCGATGGAGACTTGTTCGGGCCCATAAGATTTAAGGAAACGTCCAATGGCGGCAACCGAGCGGACGCCCGGCAGCGCACGCGTGCGCTCGATGGCCTCACGGAAATAGGCAACCTCCTGGGTCGGTGTCCTGCCAACGTGAAGGTCGATGCGCATCGAGAGCAGGTTATCGGGACGGAATCCAGGATCAACAGCCTCCAGGCGAAGGAAGCTGCGAATGAGGAGTCCCGCTCCTGTAAGTAGCATCAATGCGAGCGCAAACTCTCCAGCGATCAGGAAGCCCCTCATGCTGCGCGAGGCCACGGTTATCCATTGTCTCGCTCCGGTTTGTGCTGTACCGGTCTGCAATGCCGGCCAGAATCCCGAAAGGATTGCCGATAGCAGCGAGAGAGTAAACGCAAAGAGCAGGGCCTGCAGATCAATCTGGGCTTCCGCCATCCGTGGGATATCTCGAGGGCCAAAAGCGACTAATGCTTTCAATCCCAACGAAGCGAGCGGCAAGGCCAAAAGCCCTCCTGCCGCCGCTAGCACCAGGCTTTCCGTCAGAAGCTGGCGGGCCACACGCACCCGGCTGGCTCCGAGCGCCCGGCGAACCGCGAACTCCCGCTCGCGCGCCGAACCTCTGGCTAGCAACAGGTTGGCCACATTGGTGCATGCAATCAAGAGGATGAGAAAGACCGATCCGAAAAGGAGCAGCAGCGCATTGCGCGACTTCCCGGTCGTCTGCGTGTGGAGTGGAACCACGCTGATGTCCGGAAGGCCATAGCGGTCGGCATATTGGGCGTGCAGGCGGCGGGCGATTGCGTTCATCTCAGCCTGTGCCTGGGCCAAACTGGCCTCTTGCCGGATGCGGCCGAGAACATACCATGCTCCATCGGAACGTGCTGCGGACTTGTCGCGAGCGGCCCAGTAGGGATGTGCGCTCAGCGGCTCCCACACCTGCGTGTCTTCGAAGGGAAATTGAAACGTCGCCGGCATCACGCCGATGATGCGCAGCTTCCTTCCATCCATGGTCAATTCCGAGCCTACCGCTTGAGGAGAACCTCCATATTGCCTCTGCCACAGGCCGTAGCTCAGAATCACGACCTGCTCCGCGCGGCTTTCTTCTTCCGGGGTAAAAACCCGGCCGATGAACGGCTCAATGCCAAGCAGCGGAAAGAAGTTAGCGGAAACGCGAGCGGAGCGCATTCTGTCCGGCGATCCATCGGAGCCGAGAAGAAAGGTCTGCGGCCGGAACAGCGCCATATCTTCAAAGGTATGGCTTTGGCTCTTCCAGTCGGCGAAATTCAGTAGAGACACCTGCTCTTCCTGATCGTTGTGCAGGGTATCTTCGGCCCATAACATCGCCAAACGGCCAGGATCTCGGTAGGGAAGAGGGCGAAGCAAAACTGCATCGAGCAGGCTGAAAATCGCCGTGTTTGCGCCAATGCCGAGTGCCAGGGTCAGCACCACCACCGCTGTAAATCCTGGGCGGCGGCGCATGAGGCGGAGACCATGCCGCAGATCTCGGCGCAAATGGTCTAGAAACATCCAGTGGCCCTTTTCGTAGAAGGTCTCTTCGGCCATGGCGATATTTCCGAACGCGCGCTTCGCGCTCGCCTCCGCATCGGCTTCCCCCTCTTCGCGGCGATGATCGGCTTCGAGCGCGAGATGAGCTTGAATCTCTTCCTTGAAATCGTCCAACGAGCGTTTCCTGCGCCAAAACATCGATTAGGTCTCTGCCTCTCCGGCTCCGAGAATGAGTGAAATTGCCCTTGCTACCCGTCGCCACTGGTTGGTCTTCTCTGTAAGCTGGTTGCGGCCCTTCTTGGTGAGTTCATAGAACCGCGCCCGCCGGTTGTTCTCGGAGACGCCCCACTCGGCGCTAACCCACCCCTGGTCTTCCAGCCTTTGCAGCGCCAGATAGAGCGATCCGTGATCTACAAGAAATGTTTCTTCAGACTGCTGTTGAATGGAGCGGGCTATGCCCTGGCCGTGTCTCGGGCCGAGGACCAGTGTTCGTAGGATCAGCAGGTCCAGCGTCCCTTGCAGCAAAGCCGCTCTGTCGTTGTCTTTTCTTTGGGAAGGCATCCGACAGGAGTATGCGCGCTCTTGGGTCGGATGTCAACAGGAGAGTATTTTGCTGCGAATGTGCAGAGACGCAAAGGCCCTCCCGGTAAGGGAGGGCCCGCCGTGCTTCTATATGGCTATGGATTCATCGATTTCGCAGCGGCCTTGGTCCCGTCGCTGCGGAATTCGAACCGTAAGAGGAACCCCCGGTTGGGATTTCCCTCAGCCGGAATAAACTTCCACTTCTGTGCAGCCTGCATCGCGATCCGGGAAAAGTATTTGCTGGAGCCGGGCGAATCGAAATCCGCCTGGACCACATTTCCCGCTGGACTTACCTGCGTTTTGATGGTGACCACAATGGTCCCCTGGATGGAGCCCTGCGCTTTTTGAGAAACCATGGGCAGAATTTCGTGGGTAACATCGCCCTCACCCGGATTATCGATCATTGCGGTGTTGGTGGGAGCATTTGTAGAAATGGCCGTCAACGAAGCCGAAGTCGAAGATGGAGCCGAAGACGAAAACAAATCTGCGGACGGGCTTGCAGACCCTTTAGACTTTGATCCACCCGCCGAGGGAACGGATGGAGATGGTTTGTCCGCGGGCACGGTTGTAATTTCCGATGGAGTAGGCTTTTCCTCGGCTTTAGCGGAAGGTTCCAAGGCGCCTGCGCCCGAAGACTTTGGGTTCGATGAATCTGGACCCGGAGATACTAGGCTCGAGGAATCTAAGCGACGATCTCCATTGCTGGTGCTCGCCGGTTGTTCGTTCGGCGGTTGCACTGCTGCCGCTTGTACCGCTGTCGCGGGAATTTCCTGGTGGACTTCCGGCTGACCTGCCAGAAGCTTCCATCCCGCGAACACGCCCGCGAGAACGATGACTGCGGCCGCCGTTACAACAGCCGGCAGGGCGGATCTCCGTGCTGGGCGTGCATTTTCAGGCGGAGCGATGGTAGTTTTCGGTGCCCGGCTTGCCTCGGGTGGAAGGGATGCAGGCACAATCGGCACGACTGGTTTTGCAGCTTCAGCTTGGGAGATGGCCGATACGATCTCTGCGGCGGGCATGGGCTGTTTTGCCGCCCCAAGCCGTTCAGCAATTTCTGAAACCTTCAAACGCGACGCGGGGTCATCCTGCAAGCAGCCGTGGATGATTCCCAGAAATGGCTCCGGCAGATTGTCGGGCGCCACAACAGTACCTGTGCCTGTTCCGTCTTCACGAACGGATGGAACGGACTCGGGCCGCCGTTGGGTGAGTGCCTCAGTCAGGGCAATGCCCAGCGACCACACATCGGAGGCCGTGTTGATTTCTTGGTTTGCTTCGGGAGCATCGTAGACGCCGCGCCGGCAATCCGGCACGCCGCTGCCGATTCTAAGGATGCCGTCGCTGGAAAGTTTAAGTTGGTCGTTCGCAGCCAATATGTTGGCGGGCTTTAAGCAGCCATGCACAAGTCCCTGGCCATGCAGATAACTCAGAGCTTCCAGAATCGGGCCGAGCATGTCGCTGATTTCATCGGGTCGCAGAGGCCGTTCCGGAAGAATTTCTGCAAGATTTTCCTCGGCGTACTCCATCACCGCGAAATAGACCGTAGCTTCTCCCAAGGACGAGCGTCCAGTCCGTAGAAGCCGTATCAGGTAAGGATGAGAAAGGTTTTCGGCAATCATCCACTGGGAAAGCTGGGATTCCATACCCGGCGCGTCTCCATGGACCAATTTGATTGCCGCTGGTTGCGAGGGTTGGTCTGGGTGCTGCGTTACAAACACAGCGCCGTAGTTTGAACCACCCATATATCTTTGTAGGGGAAACTCGCCATGTATAACGTGGCCTTCCCACCGTTTCCAGGCCTCGTCCATTTGTATGTGCTCCTTCTCGATTGGTAGTTCCCGTGGCGCGCTTGGGGAAGGATATCACCCGGTTGCCGCAGCCGCCGCTCATCCCGCAAACGTCTGGCGCTACGCTAAACTTGCTTTAGAACTTATGCAGAACGCCCGTTCCGGCAAAACAATCGCCAAGGCGATGCGGACCGCCCTCGGCCTGTGTGGGTTGCTTTCAAGCCAAAACGCCGGATAAACTTCCTGCGCTTTTAAGCGCGGCGGAGCCCGGCATCATTGGTGCGGTAGATGGTGGACGGGGGATGTCGCCGCGTGGCGGGCGCCGTACACAGAAAATGTAAGAAGATAGAAAAGACAAGAGATAGAAGACGAAAGAAAAAGGCAAGAGCCGAATCCCAAGGGGGTATCTCCATGGACTGGTTGCAAACATTGCTCTATGACGTGCGTTATGCTGTGCGCCTTCTGTTGAGAAGCCCTGGATTCAGTCTGGTTGCCGTGCTCACCGTAGCGCTGGGCATCGGTGGCAACGCTACTATTTTTACCGTCACGAACGCGCTGCTGCTCAAGCCGCTGCCTTATGCCAATCCGGATCAGTTGGCGCAGGTTGCCATTGAGAAGAACAAGGGGATCGACCGTAATCTCTCCATGTCGCTGATCCGCTTTCAGTTGATTCAGAAGCAGAGCCGCTCATTTTCTCAGGTGGCGGCGCTCACCGAAGAGTTTTTCAACGTAACCGGACGCGGCGAGCCCCAGCAGCTTCCCTCAGCGCGTGTCTCCCCAGGTTTCTTCGATCTCCTTGGCGTGCAGCCACAGATTGGACGGACATTCCTTGCCTCCGAAGGAGAAGCCGGTGGCAAACGCGTGGTGATGATTAGCGATGGCCTATGGAAGAGCCGTTTTGGAGCGGCCAGCGATATCGTGGGCCAAAACATTGCTCTGGATGGCATCGATTATTCCATCGTAGGTGTGGTTCCGTCCGGCTTCCTGTTCGGCCTGCTGGGGCCTGTGGATATTTGGTCGCCTCGGTTCTTCGAACTGAATCTGGCCTCTCCCCAGCAGATCCAGGGAGGCACTGGATATCTCACGATGATTGGCCGTTTGCTTCCGGGGAAGACCTTGCAAGCCGCGAATGCCGAGATGGATGTTCTCAACGGGGAATACCGTCAGGAATATCCCAAAGCGCCTGACTCCGATCCGGCGATTGCCATCCGCGTGCTGAGCTTGCAAGGGCAGCTTGTCTCTACGTTTCGATTGGGACTGCTGATGTTGTCGGCCGCCGTGGGCGTCGTTCTTCTGATCGCCTGCGCCAACGTGGCGAGCCTTTTGCTTTCGCGGGCGCTCGCGCGCAGAAAAGAGATTGCCATTCGTGCTGCCCTGGGGGCCCGGCGTGGGGTGGTCGTGCGGCAGCTCTTGACTGAGAGTGTTGTGCTGGCCGCTTTGGGAGGCGTGTTGGGCCTTTCGTTGAGCTTTCTCGGAACGCGAATGGTGGCGCGCCTTGGCCGGGGCATCCTCCCTCAAGGTGCCGACTTGGCTGTAGATTGGCACGTCCTCACCTTCACAGTAGCAATTTCGTTGCTGACTGGCCTGCTTTTCGGCATGTTTCCCGCGCTTCAGCTTTCCAAGACCGATATGAATGGAGCGCTCCGCGACGAGGGCCGGGGAACAACCGGCAGCCAACGCCGCATGCAGGTCAAGAGTCTGCTCGTTGTCCTCCAGGTCACGCTCAGCATGTTGCTGCTGATCTTTGCCGGCCTTCTCATCAACAATTTTGTCAGGCTGCAGAAACTTGATCTGGGCTTCGATCCTCATAACCTGCTTTCGATGAATGTCTCCTTGCCCACCGTGCAGTACGCGGCGGCGGACCGCCAGATCGCCTTTTACGACGAAACGGTGCGGAAGGTAGCTTCGTTGCCGGGAGTGCGCAGCGCCGCCATATCCTCCGCGCTTCCACTGAATCCTCGCCGTTTCACCCCGGCCCTTCTGGATGGGCAGCCGAATCTGCCTCTGGCGAAGCGTCCGTTTTTTGTGATCGAAACCATCAGCCCCGACTACTTCAAAACCATGGGGGTGCCTCTCATCATGGGGCGTGTGTTTGGCGATCAGGACAACGCCCAGGGATCGAAAGTGCTGATAGCAAACCAGGCGCTCGTCAAGCGCTTCTGGCCTAATGAGAACCCCATCGGCAAGCATGTCTTTCTTGGGCGGCAGGTGCAGGCGTCCGAGGTGGTGGGCGTAGTGGGCGATGTACGAAACGTGAGTCTGGCTTCCGAGTCGCAGCCGCAGTTTTACATCCCGTTTCCTCAACTTCCTTGGGGCAACATGAATATTGTTCTGCGGGGAGCCTTTGATCCTCACCAACTGGTCTCGGCTGCGGAGAAGCAGGTTTATTCCGTCGATCCGAACCAACCCGTTACCAACGTGCAAACGCTCGATGAGATGCTGGACAAATCCCGCTCTGAGCCTCGTTTTACCATGTTCGTCCTGGGCGGCCTTTCTTCGATTGCTCTGGTCCTGGTGATTATTGGAATTTATGGAGTGCTGGCGTACTCGGTGGCGCAGCGTCAAACCGAACTAGGCATTCGTATGGCGCTGGGCGCCGGACGGTCCGATATCTTGCGCCTGGTGCTGGGACACAGCCTGACCCTTGTTCTGATAGGTATTGTCGCCGGATTGGCGGCGGCGGTCATTCTGGTGGTTACCCTGACTCGTTTTATCGCCGACCTGCTCTATAAGGTCGAAGCAAAAGATGCAACGACGTTTCTGCTGGCTGCGGTCCTGTTTGCCGCCGTAGGAGTGGTTGCTAGCTATGTGCCTGCTCGTCGCGCTACCCAGGTCGATCCCAACGAAGCGCTAAGGGGATAAGCGGCGCAAAGGAAGTGGCTGCCCGACGATACTTTTTGCTGGCGAGGTGTCTTCAAAGCCCGATTCTTCCTAATTATTCCGAGTATTTTAAGTTTTTAACAAAAGAAAAGTGTTTCGCCGAGTTTGCCTCATAATATTCATCCATCATTTGCCTGTTATTACGGGCCCGTGTTTACCATCCATTGAAGCTCGGCTATGCTCAGGATGCGGCTTTGGGGCTGCAAGCAAGCGTAACGCACGACCTGAATCCTCCATTTCGCATTGATTTTCCAGGCCGTTTTGAAACATGCAAATTAATCAACTGGAATGACGCCTTATCAGATGGTTTTAAGCGGCGCAGCAGCGGCACTTTTTTTCGTCGGCTGGAACACCTTTTCCAAAATAAGAATGTCCCGAAAATTGATTTTGGGTTTTCACGCACACTCTTTAGCACCAATGGTCATGCTTGGAACGGAACATTCTTGAACGTGAAAGTGAAAGTTGATGGGAAATCAGAGCTGTATTTTGTCATCGAAGCTTCATCCTTCACCATAGTCAATCTCGATTGGCTGGCCTCTGTCTTGTCGTATCGTGCAAGAATCTCCTCTGCCTTTGTCCGCACCCGCTTATCTGGATCGGACTTTGATACGAATTTCAGCACCGGCACAGCATCGGAACCTGGCGCATGGAAGAGCGATTCGAGGGCGCTTACTCTCACAGATTGCGATTTTGACTCTTGAAGAACTTTTGCCAAAGGAGCGATGATCTCTTTACCGCCAACCCAGCCAAGCATCTTCACCGCGAGCAACTGCCCAAAAGCGCGCTGCGAGCCCAACTGTTTTTCGATCGAAGGCAACGCCCCTTGCCCCAGGCATTCAATTTGCTCTTCATCTGATGAGCTCCAGCCCATCCATGTTGAAACCTTAATGCCGTCGGCAGCCGTGGACTCCATCCGATCGAGCGTCGAATTAAAAATTCTAGAGACTTCGATATCAATAGCTTGTGGAGACGCCGTGTCGACAGAACCACAACGCGATCCGGCACCCACCGTAGCTGTGCAATGCAGAGCCGTGGCAAAGCCAAGAGCCGTTGCAAAGTAAAGAGAGACGAATATCACTGTGATTTTGTTTTGCACAACAGGCCTCATTGTGCCATCAATATTGGCCCATCATCTCTGGATTCTTAAAGTGATCCATAGGCCGCGACTCAACTACGCGCCGGGGCAAACTCGCTGCGGTGGCGGCTGTAGAAGAAATAGATCAACAAACCGATTCCCAGCCAGATAAAAAATCGAATCCACGTGAGGATCGGCAGGCCCGCCATCAACAGGACGCAAAAGGCCACGCTGAGCACAGGTGCGATCGGCCCGCCCGGCGCGCGAAAAGCGCGGTGCCGTAGCGGCTCCCGGAAGCGGAGAATCAACACCCCCACAGAAACCAGGACAAAGGCAAACAGCGTCCCTATGTTGGTGAGGTCGGAAAGGCTGCCTATGTCAAAGAGGCCCGCTGGTATGCCGACCACCACTCCTGCAATCCACGTTGCCATGTGCGGAGTGCAGTAGCGTGGATGCACCCGTCCAAAGAGCTTTGGCAGCAAGCCGTCCCGTGACATGGCGAACCACACTCGCGCCTGGCCAATTTGATAAACGAGCAGAGATGAAATCATTCCCAGCATCGCTCCGCACAGAACAGCCAATTCCGACCAATTCAGGCCGAGCTTCTTCAGCGCATGGACTTCGGGTGCGGCGTCGCCCATGAGGCGCTGCCAGGGAACAACCCCTGTCAGGACGATCGCCACGGTCACATAGAGAATGGTGCATGCCAACAGGGTGGCAATGATGCCGAAGGGAATATCTCGCTTGGGATTCTTTGCCTCCTCGGCCGCGGTGGAGACGGAGTCGAATCCGATATAGGAAAAGAAAATAATAGAGCCGCCGGTCAGGACGCCCGACCACCCGTTCGGATTTATAGGATGCCAGTTGGCCGGATGAATAAAATGGCTTCCTGCAATTACAAAAACCATAATGGCGCCGATCTTGAGAAGCACCATGATGTTGTTGGCTTCCGTGCTCTCGCGGATACCCCGAACCAGTAGAACCGTCAGCAGCGTCACGATCAGGAAAGCCGGCCAGTTGAATCCGAAGTGCCATCCGGGATCGTAGAGAACTTGGCCGTTGATGTCTTGAAGCCCGGCGGGCAGGTAAGCCGGGCTGATCCATCGCAAAGCCGGGTGAATGTTGAACCAGTCCAGCAAGCCCACCATGTGCGAGGCGAAGCCGACGCTCACGGTCATGTTGCTCACGGCGTATTCCAGGATCAGGTCCCAGCCAATGATCCAAGCGACCAGTTCGCCCAGGGTGGCGTATGTATAGGTGTAGGCGCTTCCCGCCACCGGGATCATCGACGCGAGTTCGGCATAGCACAGCGCGGTGAAGGCGCAAACGATGCCCACCAGGGTCATCGAAAGAGCGATGCCCGGCCCAGCGCCCGGCCTGCCAAAGCTCATGGTGTGATGCACAACGTAATCCAGCAGCGGCGCATTCAGGAGGGAGGATTTGTTGAATTTTTCCCCGCCGATGGCGGTGCCGATGCTGGTAAAGATGCCCGAGCCGACGACCGCTCCGATGCCGAGAGCGGTAAGAGACCACGGACCAAGAGTCTTTTTTAATTGCTGTCCCGGCGCTTCCGATCCAGTGATCAGCTTGTCAATGGACTTCGTGGCGAAGAGTTGGTTTTGCACTTTCTGCTTACCTTGCTTCTACGTCCGATGAAGGTCGGGCGCTCCCATTTCCTGCACAATCGCAACTCCGTTGCTGGTTCCAAGACGATCTGCGCCTGCCTCAATCATGGCGCGGGCTGCGGCCGCGGTGCGAATTCCGCCGGATGCTTTGACTCTCGCGCGATGCCCCACGACGCCTCGCATCAACGCTACGTCGTCCGCGGTAGCGCCTCCGCCAGTGAAGCCGGTGGACGTTTTTACAAAATCGGCCTTGGCCGCGAGGCAAAGTTCGCATGCCAGAATCTTTTCTTCAAGCGTAAGAAGATGGGTCTCCAGGATGACCTTGAGCGTCGCCCCATGCTTGTGCGCTACCTCCGCTACTGCGGCAATGTCCGCTTGTACAATGCCTCGATCTCCGGACTTGAGCGCGCCGATATTCATGACCATGTCTAGTTCGGTCGCCCCCACCCGCAGGGCCTCGGCCGCCTCAAATCTCTTCACCGAAGTGTGGTTGGCTCCCAGCGGAAATCCGATGGTTGTGGCGACCTTGACGGGCGTGGACCGGAGAATGGAGACAGCCAGATTGATCCAACACGGATTGATGCAGACGGCGGCAAACCCAAAGAAAGCCGCTTCTTCGCTCAGCCGGATGATTTGCTCTCGGGCTGCTTCTGGTTTAAGGAGAGTGTGGTCGATGGAGCCGGCGACCGACTGCCAGCTTCCCACCTGGACTTGAAGGTCAGTAATAACTTGAGACATCCCATGCGGATTGTAAATCACTTTGGGGGCTCTTGGGCAACAATGCAAATGTCTGGCAGGTTACGATAGCGTTCTGCGTAATCCAGGCCATACCCCACCACAAACTCGTTGGGAATCTGGAAGCCCACGTAGTCCGCGTCCACGGGTTGAATGCGGCGGGAAGGCTTGTCGAGCAGGGTGGCGATCTTGAGCGTACGTGGCTGTCTCGCGAGAAAAAGCTTCTTCAGAAAGTTCAAGGTCAAGCCGGTGTCGAGAATATCTTCAACCAGGATTACGTTTTGGTTTTGCAGTGGCCCGGTAACGTCTTTGATGAGCTGCACCTCGCCCGCGCTCTGTTTCGAACCGCCGTAGCTTGAAACCGCGATGAAATCGAAGGTCGCGTCGGTTTTGATCTGCCGCGCCAGATCGCTTAGAAACAGACATGCCCCTTTCAAGACTCCGATGAGCATGATCGATTGGCCGGCAAAATCGTCGGTGATCTGCTGGCCGAGTTCAGCGACGCGGGCCGCGATGCGGTTCCGGTCGATCATCACGTGCAGGGCCTCTTTCGCCCGATCTGTGGAGATTTCCATGGCTACCTGAAATGTGTATTGTGCTGAGCGCTTCCCGGAAAGATAAAAGCCTAGCACAATGAGGCTCGGGTGCGGTGATGCGAGGTTCCTCTCGCTCCGTGTCGCGAGACAGAAAGGCGGTGGAACGAATAGAATTTTTCGTTCCCAAGTTCCCCCGTCTCAGGAGATCGGTATTTCTTATGTCGATGCCCGCTTTCAAGAAGCTCGTTGATGAAATCAAGAGCGAGGTCCAGCAAATCGATCCGGAGGAGTTTCAAAGAATGCGGCAGGCCGGAGAGGATTTCGACATCATCGACGTGCGCGAGAAAGAGGAGTCGGAGGAGGGAACGATCCCCGGAGCGGTCAGCCTTCCGCGCGGAATCCTCGAGGCGCAAATCGACGAGGTGACCACCGACTTTGACCGCAAAATCGTCTGCTATTGCGATGGCGGCAGCCGCTCGGTGCTGGCCGTCTACATGCTCAAGCGCATGGGATTTAAGAACGCAAGTTCGTTAATGGGCGGTTATCGCGCCTGGATAGCCCGCAATCGATAGCCCCTGTTGTCGTCAACCATCCACCTTCAAACATTGCACCCAACAGAAAGGGAATACCGACAGATGAATCTGAATGGCATTCAAGTGACCTGGCTAGGCCACTCCACCTTCCACATCGAGACTCCTGGAGGGAAAAAAATCATCATCGATCCGTGGCTCACGGGCAATCCGTCTGCGCCCGCGGACAAGAAAACGTTCGATCGTATCGACGTCGTGCTAGTCACGCACGGACACGGCGATCACATCGGCGATGCTGTCGATATTGCCAAAAAGCACAATCCCATCGTGGTGGGTAACTACGAAATCTGCCTCTGGCTGAAAAAGAAGGGTGTGCAGCAGATTGCTCCCATGAACAAGGGCGGATCGCAGCAGGTTGGGGACATACGGGTCACTATGGTTCATGCCTTC
>Ga0070734_10001971_pt1 | contig 27082 bp, 29 predicted proteins | sample Coa_R1_8_FD_66444 | JGI IMG/M metagenome (GOLD analysis project Ga0070734, IMG submission 66444) | Surface soil microbial communities from Centralia Pennsylvania, which are recovering from an underground coalmine fire - Coalmine... | ecosystem: Environmental > Terrestrial > Soil > Unclassified ... | reverse complement strand
CCCCCCTCCTTTGCGGGGTGGTCGCACGGTCAGCCGGCGAGGAATTCCCAGAGGAATCTCGCGATCTCCAACAGCGTTGTGGCCACCAGGAACAAGAACAGCACTTCGGCTTCCTTGTACGGCATCGAGGTGGAATGAGAGATCGCAGCCGCCACTGTCGCCACGAATTTCAACTGAACCCCAACCGCCTCCGCCACCGGGCTCAGGAGTTCAAACAGGGCCACCATCAACGCCGATTTGAAGAGAATGATCAGAAGCCGCCAGATCATCGCCGCGTCCTTTAATGCAGATAGTGCTCGACTACGGCGAACCGCTCAATACTGATTTTTGTTCCTGGTCGAACCTGGCCTGTTTGACAACAGGAGGTCTCCTCAGGAGACTCAGTTGACGCGGAAAGTTAGCCTGAACCGGCAAGAACCCGATTCGGAATTGTGCCGCCGCAGACGATCAAAGCTCCCTGCGTTCGCAACCGTACGGACTGGCCTCAAAGCGGGTTGCTACCCTGTTTCACGATACCCCAGCACAGGAGATCCATCATGAAAGAAAACATCGGCACCAAGGAGCAGAAGATCCGCATCGCGATCGGCGCAGCGGCTACGGCAGTGGCCATTTTTGTTCCACTTCGATACAAATGGAAAGGAATCTTGAGCGCGGTTGCATTTGACAACCTCTTCTCGGGCGCCACGGGGTTCTCTCCGTTGAAACGAGTGTTCACCAACGCACGCTAAGGCGCGCTCGGCTATTTCCGCTACTCCCTAACCTGTGTTCGCCAGCCGCGGTCTTCGCGGCTGCGCGGACCTGGACGGCTCACCCCTCGACTGGAGCATAGTCCGCCCCTCCCGGCGGCCTTCGCTGCCGTTCCCTCTAGCTCGGCTCAGACCCCCTCCACCCTATCCTCGGTTAACCCCCTGACCCTCCGATTGCGCCATCCGTTCTTACCTCACCCGTAAACACCAATCCGCCTATCCCTCGTGGTCTTGTTCCTCTAAATCCGCCCAACTCATACTGATTGAGATTTTTCTTCAGGAATTCATACGAGTCTAAAAATGAGTTTAGGGCCCTTAACACCCAGGATCTTTCCTCTTGCTTTGTGCCTGTTGGTTCCGGTCGCCGGATGGGCGCAGGTCACTCTCTCTCCAGGCGGCAGTATTCAGGCGGCAGTCGATCAGAACCCGCCGGGCACCGCCTTCACTCTGAATTCCGGCACCTACCGGCTTCAGTCGATTCAACCGAAGAATGGCGACTCTTTTGTGGGCATGCCGGGAGCCGTTCTCAACGGCGCCCTGATTTTGTCCTCCTGGACGGCCGCCGGTAATGTCTGGACCGATCCCAGCGGCTTCACCACGCCGGGCCAGGTGACCGGCTACTGCGATAGCGCGCACCCCATGTGCGTCTACCCCGAGGACTTGTTCTTCGATTCCATGCCAAAGTTGCGCGTCGCGGTGGGCAATGTCACCGCGGGTTGCGGATGCTGGTCCCTGGACTACTCCCGCGGTACCGTCACCGTCGGCGACGATCCGGCCGCCCACACGGTCGAGATGAGCATCACCCGCAGCGCCTTTTGGGGATCTGCCACTGGCGTTCACATCTCCAACTTGACGGTTGAAAAATATGCCGTCCCGGCGCAGTTCGGCGCTATCGGCGATCAGTATCCGGGCGCATCCTGGACTATCTCCAACAGTGAAGTGCGGTGGAATCATGGAGCCGGCATTAATCTCGCTTCGGGCAGCACGGCCTCTAACAACTTTGTTCACGATAACGGCGAAAAAGGCATCGGCGCCGGCGGCGCGGGGGTCCTCATTGAGGCCAATGAAATCTCGCGCAACAATTGGGCCGGCTTTGATTGCGGTTGGGAGTGCGGTGGCGTCAAAGCGGCGCAGGTCAATGGATACACGGTCCAGGGCAACTATGTTCATGACAATTTCGGCCCCGGCCTTTGGACCGACGTCGATTCCATCAATGTGCTCTATGACAGCAACGATGTCCGCCATAACGCCGGTGGTCCTGGCATCTCCCATGAGATCAGCTATGCAGCCACCATCAGCAACAATACGGTCTGCTATAACAATTCCGGCGCCGGCGCACAGATTTTTCTGAGCACTTCACAGAACACGAAGGTCCTGAACAACACCATCACTGTCAATAACGTGGGCGATGCAATCGACCTTTGGCAGCAGAACCGCGGCACCGGCGCGTACGGCCCCTACGCGTTGACCGGGAATTCCGTAACCAACAACCAGATCACATCGCAAACCATCCCCAACCCCGGTTCTCCAATCGGCCGGGTTTCCGTTTACTGGGATAACGGGATCACGCCGGTTGCCAATACCTTCGATTACAACCATTATCACTACCTCGATCCGGGCTCTTCGAACTATTGGACGGTGGCCACGGGCCCCGGCTACTACACGTTCGCGAATTGGCAGTCGATCTTCGGCTTCGATGTCCACGGCGCCGCCGACACCGCGGTCTCAGCCTGCCCCGCGCCCATCACCGCCGGACCTGTCGCACAGGTCCCTCCCGTTGCCCCGCTTATCCCGCCCACCATCATCAGCTCGCTCTCGTGCTTTCCCAACTCTCCGGGCAGCGGCGGTTCCTCCACGTGTACGGTGACCCTTTCCCAAGCGGCTTCCGCCGCCGGAGCGACCGTCACCCTATCTACGAACAACGGCCTGCTGACCCTGCCTGCGTCCGTCACGGTGCCCGCGGGATCGAATACCGCCATGTTCCTGGCGACCACCGGTATTTTCAGCGGCATCCAGAGCGCACTCGTCACCGCCTCTTACAACGGCAGCTCTCAACAGGCCGTGCTCTCGCTGGTGGGCGCCACCACCGTCAGTTCTCTCTCGTGCACGCCCGCTACATTGGGAAGCGGCGCCGCCGCAGTCTGCACCGTAACACTATCCGCGGTCGCCCCGGCGGGCGGCCTCAACATCGCACTCTCGAGCGATAACGCTGGATTATCGGTGCCGGCGCTCCTGGCCATACCGGCGGGAAACATCACCGCCACATTCACCGCGACAGCCGCTGTGGTAAGCGCCACTCAGGCGGCAAATATCACCGCAACTTACAACGGGAGTTCACAAAGCGCGCCGCTGTCTCTGTCGCGGCCCGTTTTGCTCTCTTCCCTCGCGTGCGGGCTCGCGACACTCGGTAGCGGCGCGGTCACCACTTGCTCGGTCTCTCTCTCGGGTCCGGCGCCCGCCGGCGGCGTGCAGGTGATGCTGGCCAGCAGCGCCGCCATGCTCACGGTCCCAGCGAGTCTTACCGTTCCTCCGGGACTATCCACCGCCTCCTTCAACGCGGCCACCGGCGCCGTGACAACGAAGGTCGCCGCGATCATCACCGCAGCCCTGAATGGAGCCAACCAGACGATTACCCTGGCTCTGTTGCCGCCGCAGCCGGCTGTATCCCAAACCCTCGGCAGTTCGACCCTCGCCGGCAGTTACTTCGTGCGCCAGGTTTCCCTCGGAATCGACAATGCCGGCACTTTGACTGACCCTCGTAGCGTCATCGGGACCCTCACGTTCGATGGCGCCGGCAATTACAGCTTCACGGGAGAATTTCTCGCGCAAAGCGCCCAGCCCTCTACTCTGAGCACGAACGGCGCCTACACTCTGGATCAGGCCGGCATGGTTTCCCTCGATAGTCTCGTCCGGCGCGGCGACAAGGTGAACGCCCGATTCGGCTCGGAAGCCATAATCGGCTCCAGCACGGAATCCGCCGCCAATGCGTTTGATATCTTTGTAGCCATTCCGGCCCCGGCCTCTTCGGCCGGCAACGCTTCTCTTGCCGGCTCTTACTGGGCGGCTACGCTCGAGTTTCCGTCCGGAAGCTTTGCCAACGCCCGTAACGCGCTCTTCTCGTTGAATTCGTTCGCGGATGGAACTTGTCAACTCATCAAGAGTACCGGCCACGCCGCGAATCAAGCTGCCGGCCAGGTGATTACCGAGCAGATTGCCGGCGCCACCTACACGATCACTCCCAATGGAAGCGGCTCTCTGAACTTCGGGTCAGCCTCGAACATTTTGAGCGGGACTCGAACCGTCTACGTGTCCCAGGATGGCAACGTCTTGCTGGGCGGCTCGCCTAACTCGCACGATATCCTGATCGGGATTAAAGCCTCGCAGAGCAGCTTCTCGAATGCGAATTGGGCTGGTGCGTTTTGGAGCTCGGGCTTGCGGCGGGACTCAAACGGAGTCACCGGTTTCACGGGATCTGCCGTCGCCAGCGGATCCGGCAATCTCTACTGGACCAAGCGGCTCAAACGCTCCGGCTCCGGCGATCTCGATTTCACGAAAGTCGACACCTACTCGCTGGCGTCCGATGGCTCCGGGACGTCGCAAATGGCTCAGGTCACGCTCGGCGCCGCCGGCAATCTCTTCCTCGGTTCTTCGGTGAATACCCAGGATCCTGGCGGCTACGAAATCTATCTTGGTGTCCGCATGCCGCCGCCGCACGGTAGTGCGCTGTTCCTGAATCCGCAGGGCGTCCAGAACGCGGCCAGCTACGCGCCCACGGGAAATCCCATCGCGCCCGGCGAACTGCTCTATTTGTATGTTTCCGGCCTGTCGGTCACTTCGCAAACCGCAGACCCGCCCTATCCCGCTTCGTTAGGCGGTGTCACCGTTCTCATCAATGGCAAAGCCGCGCCGCTGTACCTGGTTTCACCGAGCGAGATCGTGGCGCTCGTGCCGTTCGCCACCACCGGGTCTACCGCGTCCATTGTGGTACAGTCCGGGGGCGCCAGTTCCAATACCGTGACCGTGCCACTCGCTCCCACGGCCCCCGGCATCTTTTCGCTGGCCGAGAACGGCGCCGGGTTCGGCGCGATCCGGCACGCCGATTACAGTGTGGTTACCGCCGATAACCCCGCTCACTCCGGCGAAATCGTTCAGATCTACTTGACTGGCCTTGGCCCCGTGAGCCCTCCCGTTGCCGATGGCTTTGGAGGCGCTGCCGACCCGCTGAGCGTGACCGCGGTGAGCCCCACCGTCACCGTCGGCGGCAGCGCCGCCGCGGTCTTGTTTAGCGGTTTGTCCGGTTATCCCGGGCTGTATCAGATCAACGCGCAATTACCGGTGATCCCGGCAGGAACCACGGCCTTGCCGGTCGTGATCACGACGCCCAACGCATTCCACGACCAGGTAAGCGTTGCCGTCGCGCCCTAGCTCGGCCCCGCCCGAGCCTCGCGCCATGCTCCCTCACGAAAGGCGCATGCCAGCGCCCGGAAGCGCGGACGCGCGAGCCGCAGCCGGGCCGCCCAATTGAGCTCCCTCGCATTCGCAGGGAACTGTATTACCGTAAGTTAGGCTGGTCGGCGCGGACGTTTGCGGTATAATTGAGATTGCAACCTCTGAATCTCAAGGAAGCTCGCCGATCATGACAGAAACAGGCAAAGAGAAGGCCAAGGCAGCCGCTGTTGCCGGCGTTGGCGCGGGCGTAGGCGGAGCCGGCGGCGCTTCGGCCGGCGTCCTGGAACTCGCTGCGATTGGCAGCGCAACCCCATTTTTTGCGGGAGTCGTAATCGGACTCGGTGCCGTCGCCGGGGCAGTGGCCGGATACAGCGCCTACCACTTCTTCAAAAAGCGCAAATCGGCTGCTCCTGCGGAGAAGTAACTCCCCAACCGTGCGGCACGCCCGTTTTTTTACGTGCGCAGCTTGTGCATCAGCCGCTTCACATCCAGGAAATGCTGCGGCTGGAATGTCTGGCGCGACCATTGCGAATCGGCACGCAGTTCGACTCCCACAAAATAGCCGATTTCCCGATACTCGCAATATCGTACGTTCCCGGTAAACTCTTGTTTTGGCGTGCGCCAGCGGACCTGCGCTCCAATCGGCAGCGGGGTCTCGGTCTGCAGGCAGACCCCCGAAACCGAAATATCCTCCAGCAACGCGGAGGTTCTGTGTCTTTTCCCCTCTTCATCACTCCAACAGACCCGAACCAGGTCTGCGCATAACATGCGAACTTCCGATCGCCGTTCTTGCATACCCATCCATCGGCGGCCCAGTAAGAAGACTTTAGAGGGTCCTCCGGTATAAATTGCGGTCCCGCATGCCTACACGCTAGCATGGCATTCAGATGCGTACGGTTTTCCTCACCGTGCTAATCGCTTTGGGCCTCGTGGGTTGCGCGCATAAACAGCGCGCGCAGAACATTCCGGCGCCACCCTCGTTCCGTGTGGGATATTCCGAGACCGGCCTGGCAAGCTGGTATGGGTACCCCTACCACGGCCGCCGGGCCGCGAATGGAGAAGTCTACGACATGGAGCAGATGACGGCCGCGCATCGTACGCTCCCCTTCAACACCTGGGTACGGGTTCAAAACCTGGAAAACCACCGGACTGCCGAGGTCCGCATCAACGATCGCGGACCGTTCGTGGACGGGCGAATCATCGACGTTTCGCGGGCGGCCGCCCGGGCGCTCCAGTTCCTCGGTCCGGGTACCGCGCGGGTCCGATTTGAAGTGATTCGCCTGCCGCAGGCTGCCACGCCCTCCCTGTTCGCCGTCCAGGTCGGGGCGTTTCAGGATCGCAAGAACGCCGACCGCCTCCGTAGCCGCATGGCCCGACGCTACGGATCTGCCCAGCTTTGCCTGCGCGATGGCACGCCGCGGTTGTGGCGCGTATTGGTCGGCTCGGAAGCAACTGAATCCGCGGCCGCCGAGCTCGCAAACCGCATCCGCCGGGACTCTGCTGAGAATCTGACCGCCTTCGTAGTACGAATAGATGCGGCCTAAGCGAGCTTCTCATGAGTGTAAACTGCCCAGTCCACGGCTTGGTGGGCGAGTCTCCGCAGATCGCGTCCATCCGGCGTCTCATCAATAAAGCGGCCGGCAACCGTCTGCCGGTTCTGCTGCTGGGCGAGAGCGGGACCGGCAAAGAAGTCGTGGCCCGTGCGATCTACGCCGCCAATCCGCAAGGCCAATTTGTACCCATTGATTGCGGCACGCTGGTCGGCACGCTGCTCGAAAGCGAGCTGTTCGGCCATGTCAAAGGGTCGTTCAGCGGAGCGGTCGATAACAAAAAAGGCCTCCTGGAACTTGCCGATGAGGGCGTCGCCTTCTTCGACGAAATCGGGGACCTGCCGCTGGAAATACAGGTGAAACTCCTGCGCGTGGTGCAGGAGCACGAATTCCGTCCGGTCGGCGCGCTCAAGTGGCACAAAGTGGAACCTCGCATTATCGCGGCTACGCATCGCGATCTGAAAGCGGAGGTGGCGGCGGGCCGGTTTCGCCAGGATCTCTACTACCGGCTGAATGTGTTCACCATGCACCTGCCGCCGCTGCGCGATCACAAGGGGGATATTCCGGCTCTCTGCGAACATTTCCTGGCGGACGGGCCGCGGCAGGGACTGCCGCGGTTCCAGCCGAGCCCGGAGCTGATGCGGATCCTGACGGCTTATGATTGGCCCGGAAACGTGCGCGAACTCCAGCACGTTCTGGAGCGCATCGCGGTGCTTTCCTCCGAGGGCGCGCTCGATCTGGCGGATCTGCCCACGCAGCTTCAGAACTATCGCGCCGCGGAAAATCTACGTCACCTGGCGGCGGAAGCGGGGCCGGGCTCGTATCCGCAATTCACGCGAACCGCCATCACGCCGGTCATCTCCATTCGCGATGCGGAACGGACGACGATCACGCGGGCGCTGACCGAGACGGGCGGTGAGCGCGCCAGAACCGCGGACCTTCTGGGCATCAGCCGCACCACGCTGTACCGGAAAATGAAAGAATACGGAATACAGTGGGGATCGGGCTCGACGCGACTTACAGCCTAGGAGACGAGCTTTCGGGTGTGGGAATCTATTCCCGGGCGCTGCTATCCGGCCTTGCCGAAGCGCATCCCGAAACACACTTCGACTTCTACTACCGGCCTCATCGGTATCTGCGATCGTGGAGCGAAGCTCTGCCTTCCAATGCGCAGCGGCGACTCCTGGGCGGCCCTTTCGCTCCTGGAGCCGATCTGTTTCACGGTCTCAACCAGCGGCTTCCGGCGGCGCGGCTGCGGCGCGCGGTGGCGACGTTCCACGATCTTTTTGTGCTCTCCGGCGATTATTCGACTCCGGAATTCCGGGCGCGCTTTGCCGCGCAGGCGCGCGAGGCTGCGGCTCGCGCCGATGCGATCATCGCGGTTTCCGAGTTCACCAAGTCGCAAGTGACGAGCCTGCTGGGCGTGGCGCCTGAGAAAGTGTGCGTGGTGCACCATGGGGTTCGCAAGCTGGCGGTTCCGGCGCTTCCGCGCGAGAACATCATTCTGAGCGTGGGCGCGATCCAGGCGCGCAAGAACATCGGACGCCTGGTTGCCGCGTTCGAGAGGCTCGCCACGGATTGGACGCTGGTGCTGGCCGGTTCGGCCGGGTTCGGGGCCGCCGAGATCGAGACCAAGATTCACGCCAGCCCGGCGCGCCCGCGGATTCAGGTGACCGGGTATGTGAGCGACCAGGAGCTGGCACGCTGGTATGCCCGCGCCTCAATTTTCGCGTTTCCCTCGCTTGATGAGGGCTTCGGAATTCCCGTGGTCGAGGCGATGGCTGCCGGGCTCCCCGTGATTACCTCGAACCGGTCCGCGCTGGCGGAGGTGGCCGGGACGGCGGCGCTACAGGTCGATCCGGAAAGCACGGAGGCGCTCACCCACGCGCTGAAGGAAGTCATAGAGCGGCCGGAACTGAGGCAGGAGCTGGCGCAGCGGGGCCGCGAGCGATCACGATTATTTAGCTGGGAACGAGCCGTCCGCGAGACCTGGGACGTTTATCAGAATCTGCTCCGCTGATCAGCGGTTTTCTTCGTCTACGGCGATTTTGAGAGCGCGCAGAAAGCGGTGGTCCTGGGAAGTGAACTTGATCTTGCCGGCGGCTTCGAAGCCGCGTTTCGGTTGTTCGCTGATTTCCGGGCCGGCCTGCTCCTCAGACTCCTCGTCTTCATCCCGCCGGTTGAACCCGATGGTCGCCTCCAACACAAGGAAGACGTCGTACCCAGCCCTCTTGATTTCGCCGATCGCTTCCGCGATCCGGTCAGACTCGGAGAGGGAATCGTTGATCGCGTTCCCCAGTTCCTGCATGAGGTGCTTCAATGGTTCGTCCACAGAGTTCTCCCTTACTAGTGGATGTGCCGGCGACGCACTTCGTTCCACGGATGGACCGTCCACCCGCCTTGATTGTAGTGGAGCCAGAACCCGTTCACAAGCTTTCTATCGGCAATTTATGCGCCAACCTGTAAGCAACACGCGGAGTCCACTTTGTTACGATGGTCCTAGTGAACCGTCAAGTTCTCCGCCACGGCCGTCAATTTCTCAATCATGTGGTGCCTGCCGTGGTGAAACCGGCACGGACTCTCTGGAATGAGGTTATTGGCTTTCTTTTCTTGTGTCTGGCGGTGATCTTCGGATTCAACGGAGTGCGTGCCTACCTCAACGCCGAAACTCCCAAGGTAATACTGGCCGCCCCGCTGACCCTGATCATGGCTTGGTTTGGCATTTCTTCCTTCCTGCGGGCGCGCAAAATATCCCGATCATGAGTGACCGTCTAGGTAAACCTGGCGCGTTCCCGTACACGCGAGGCATTTACCCGGACATGTACCGCAGCCGGCTCTGGACGATGCGCCAGTACGCCGGGTTCGGCACCGCCGAAGACTCTAACCGCAGATATCATTTCTTGTTATCCCAAGGCACCACGGGTCTTTCTGTCGCATTCGATCTGCCGACGCAAATGGGCCTGGATTCCGACGATCCGATGGCCGCCGGCGAAGTGGGGCGCGTGGGTGTTGCGATCGCGTCGCTGGCGGATATGGAGGTGCTGCTGGAAGGAATCCCGCTGGAGAGGGTCTCGACGTCGATGACGATCAACTCGACGGCCGCGATTCTGCTGGCGCTGTACGCGCTGGTGGCACGGCGGCAGGGCGCGGACCTGCGGAAGATCTCGGGCACGATTCAGAACGACATCCTGAAGGAATACATCGCGCGCGGAACCTATATTTACCCGCCGCGGCCGGCGATGCGGATCATCACCGACGTGTTTGCGTGGGCCGGGCGGGAAATGCCGGAATGGAACACCATTTCAATCAGCGGGTATCACATTCGCGAGGCGGGGTCGACGGCGGTACAGGAACTGGCATTCACATTTGCGAATGCGATCGCCTACATCGAGGCCGCGGTCGAGGCGGGCTTGGCGGTGGATTCGTTCGCGCCGCGGCTCTCGTTCTTCTTTAACGCGCACCGCGACTTTCTGGAGGAGATCGCCAAGTTTCGCGCAGCGCGAAGACTGTATGCCGGCCTGATGCGCGAACGGTTCGGGGCGAAGGATCCGCGGTCGCTGATGCTGCGATTCCATGCGCAGACGGCAGGTTCGAGCCTGACCGCGCAGCAGCCGGATGTGAACATCGTGCGGACCGCGCTGGAGGCGCTGTCGGCCGTGCTGGGCGGCGCGCAATCGCTGCACACGAACTCGCGCGATGAAGCGCTTTCGCTGCCGAGCGAAGAATCGGCGCGGATCGCGCTGCGCACGCAGCAGATCATCGCCCATGAGACGGGGGTGACCAACACCGCCGATGCAGTCGGCGGGAGCCATTACATCGAAGAGCTGACGGACAAAATCGAGCAGGGCGCGCGGGCTTACCTGAAGCAAATCGAAGAAATGGGCGGGACGCTGCGCGCGATCGAGACCGGTTTCATCCAGCGCGAAATTCAGAACTCCGCGTACCAGGAGCAGTGCGCGGTGGAGAGGGGCGAGCGGATCATCGTCGGAGTGAACCGTTTCCGGCAGGAGGGAGACGGCGGGGTGCCGGCCTTCCGGCTCGATCCGGCGCTGGAGCAGGCGCAGGTGGAACGGCTGCGGCAGACGCGTGCGTCGCGCAGCCGGAGCGCGGTGGAGCAGAGTCTGGCCACACTGGAAGAGGCCGCGCGCACGGGCACGAACCTGATGCCGCCGATTATGCAAGCCGCCGAGGCATACGCGACGGTCGGCGAGATTTCCGGCCGGCTCAAAGCCGTATTCGGTGAATATCGCGAGGCGTAGACCAGCGGCCCGGGCTGTTACCGATTACACTCCGGCCCGGCAGGGCAGGTGCAATCATTTCAACCTTCGGTCTGTGATTTGCTGCATGTGGTGAGGTGATGCTTGTTCCTTGGAAAGCACTCCTTCGTGGTGTGTCCATTGTCGCGTTTCTGGTTGCCGGTCCGGGCGCACGGGCGCAGGACAGCGGTTCGATTGATGGCAAAGCAGTCGATACTACCGGTGCACCGATACTTGGCGCGGTGGTTACGGTGCAACCCTCCGGTGGGGAATCGCACACGACGGTAACCGACAGCCAGGGGGCGTTTCAGATTTCGTCCCTGCGGCCTGGCAACTACACCGTAAAGATTTCCGCCAGCGGACTGGCCGACTGGAGCCTGGAGGATGTGCCTGCCGCGGTGACACCGCAATCGAGACCGTTGCTGGCGATCCTCCATGTAGCGCCGGCGGTGACGAGCGTGACGGTCGGGGCCGGAGGAGAAGAAGTGGCGCAGGAGCAGTTGCACCAGGAGGAGCAGCAGCGGGTTCTGGCGGTGCTTCCAAATTATTACGTGGCCTATGAAGAGCACCCGGCTCGGCTGGCACCAAAGCAGAAATTGCATCTGGGCTTAAAGCTGTTGTTCGACCCGGCGACAATCGCCGGGGTGGCAATTACGGCAGGAATTCAGCAGCACAGGAACAGCTACTGGCAGTACGGACAGGGCGCGCAGGGGTTTGCCAAGCGCTTTGGGGCGGATTATGCGACGGCGACCAGCAACGTCCTGATCGCCTCGGTGATGGGCGCCTCGGTGCTCCACCAGGACCCGCGATATTTCTACAGCGGAAAGGGGTCGGCGGCCCGGCGCGCCTGGTACGCGGTCGAGTCGGCATTTCGCGCCAAGAGCGACAACGGCAAATGGGAACCGCCGTACGCCGGCGTGATCGGCGCGATCGCGGCGGCGGAACTTTCCCAAACGTACCTGCCAGGCTCGCGGACACAGTACACATTGCTCGGCCGGGCTCTGATGTTCCACTTTGCCGGCCTGATCGGAATCAACTTGAGCCAGGAACTGTTTTTGAAAAAGCTGACGACCCACAAGCCGGAAGATCAATCGGGGGAGAACGGACCCGTTCTGCGGGAGGGGACGCCGGTGACGCTCATTGCAGTGGACGGATTCGGCGCATCGGGAGCGCGGGCCGGCCAAACGGTCACGCTGGTTCTGGCGCGGGAGTTGATGCAGGGAGGAACGGTGCTGGCGCGTGCCGGCGACATCGCTTCGGGGCTGGTGACGCAAGTCAACACCGGCGGAAGCAGCGTGGAACTGCAACGCGTGACGCTGCGGGCGGGCCCCGTCAACGTGCCCCTGCGCAGCAGCCAAGCGCGAGGGTCTGCCGGTCCGGTGCAATACAGAGTGTTGCCCGGGTCGGGCAAAGTGGAAGTCACATTATTTGTTGCGGAAAACGTGAAATTTCCGGAGAGCCAGTAAGTTGCACGTTTGGGGCACTCCGGAAGCCCGCGCAGCGTGGAGGAGAGTTTCGCCGCGCGGGCCAGGGCGGCGCACACCGGGGGCGACCGGAAGGCGCCGAAAGGGAACGCTGCCGCAGCTTATGCCACGGTGGGGGAGAGTTCCGGAGTTCTGACGACGGGGGTCGAGGCGAACCGCGCGGTGCCGAATACGGCTTCTTCCGGACGGCGGCGCGCCCGCATCCGCTCGCGCAATCCGAGCCGGTGCATGATGCGGCCCACGTGATCGGGATCGTAGCGGATGCCGAACCGGGCAAAGATCGCTTCGGCGAACCGGGCGGTGGTCCAGTTGTCAGACTCGAATCCGGCGGCGCGGGGCCCGGCCTGATAGACCTCGGCCACCACTCGAAGCTGATCGGGTTTCAGACGGCTGGGGCGACCGGGGGCGCGCCGTTTGCGCAACCCTTCGATGCCGTTGCCGTTCAAAGCCCGGCACCAGCGCGAAGCCGTCGTGCGGCTAACGCCGAATTTCCGGGCGACTTGAGATTGGGAGAGTCCCCTCTGCAGGTCCTGCGCAGCTTGCAGGCGCCTGTTCTCCATTTCGTCGCGAGTCAGAATCCCTTGCGTGACGGTATCCATACCCCTCGCGCGGATTATTTAGATGGCCAGAGCGATACCAGAATACCAGAAAACATTAGAAGTGCAAATTGTTTTTTGCCGAATCCGCAATTTTGCGGAAGGATTCTACAATAATTGGGTAATGACACCGCGCCTGGAACTGCGCAAGGTTTCCAAGACGTATCAGAACGGTGGGCAGCCGGTCGAGGTGCTGCGCGAGATTTCGCTGGCGCTCGTGCCGGGCACGATCACGGCATTGGTCGGGCGCAGTGGCTGCGGCAAGACGACGCTGCTGAACCTGGCGGGCGCGATGGATTTTCCAACTGCGGGCGAGGTGCTGATCGACGGCCAAGCCACGTCTTCGCTTTCCGAATCGCAACTCACTACCTTGCGCCGTCGCCGGGTCGGATTCGTATTCCAGTTTTTTCAACTTCTGCCCACGCTCACGGTTGCGGAAAACGTCGAACTGCCGCTGCTGTTAGCGGGGGCGGGGCAGGCTGGCGAAGCGGCGCGGGACCGGTTGCGATGGGTGGGGCTGGAGGAAAAGGCCGGGTCGATGCCATATCAACTCTCCGGCGGCCAGATGCAACGGGTGGCGATTGCACGCGCGCTGGTTCACGCTCCCGACCTACTGCTGGCGGATGAGCCGACGGGCAATCTCGACACCGCCAGCGGCGACCAGGTGCTCGCGCTGTTGCGGGAGAGCGCGTCGCGTTTCGGCGCGACGGTGCTGCTGGCGACCCATAGCGCGGAAGCGGCGGCGATCGCTTCGGCCCGCGTGCACTTGCGCGACGGGCGGATCGAATCGATCGAGTAGGCTAAGATCGAGGGCATGAGAATCGCGCTAGTGGGAGCGACCGGCATGATCGGATCGAAGATCGTGGCGGAAGCCGCCGGACGCGGCCATACGGTTACGGCGCTGTGCCGGCACCCCGAGGACGTTGTGAAGCACGAGAATGTCCGTCCGGCATTCGCCGATGTGATGGATACGGCGGGGCTGGCGCGACTATTCGGAGGACAGGAGGTCATCGTTCATAGCTACTCGCCTCCATTCGACACGAATCTGAGGGCCGACGCGAATGCTTTCGTGGCTCAGCAGACGGCGGAAGGCCGCTCGATGATGGAGGCGTTTTCGCGGTACCGGCCCGCCGACCGCGCAAGCCATGAGACGGACGTGCAGGCGCGAATTGCCGCACAGACGGCCGCTACGCGATCAATCATCGAGGCGGCGCGGGCGGCGGGGGTGAAGCGGATTTGCGCGGTGGGCGGCGCGGGCACCTTGCTGGTGGACGGGGTGCGCACGATGGATCGGCCGGACTTTCCGGTGGCTTTCGAAGGCGGAGCGAAATCGACGGCGGTCGTGAAGGAGTTGTTGCGCGCGCAGCCCGGCCTGGATTGGACGGTGCTCTGCCCGCCGATGCTGATCCGGCCGGGCCCGCGCACGGGAAAATTCCGGCTTGGGCTGGACGACCTGCTCGTGGCCGCCGACGGCTCGAGCCGGATTTCGGTGGAAGATTTTGCCGCAGCCTTTGTCGACGAACTGGAGAATCCGAAACATACGCGCCGGCGATTTACCGTGGGTTATTAGCGATAGAATCACGCGAGGAGAAGAGATGCGGCTCACGATGTTGTGGGGAGTTTTGTTTGCGGCGGCGATCGCGCCGGGTCAGCCAGCCGCGCCGCCGCTCGCGGCGTGCGGACCACACGGCGGTATCGAAGTTGTGTGCGGAACGCGGCAGCCCGAAGATCTGGAGATCACGCCCGACGGCAAGTATCTGATCGCGACGCAATTTATCAACGCCAGCCGCGGGGCAACCGCGGGCGGAGGCATGGCGCTGTTCGATTTGAAGAAAAAGACGTTCGGCAAAATGGCGGCGAGCGCGGCGCCCGATCCATCGTGGGGCGATCGATCGTGCCCGGGTCCGATCGGGGATGCGCTGGTGTCGCACGGCTCGTCGCTGCGGAAAATGCGCGAGGGCGTGTGGCGACTGTATGTGGTCAATCATGGCGGGCGCCAGTCGATCGAGATGTACGAGCTCAAGCCGGCTTCCGGCAGCTGGGAGATGGTGTGGCACGGCTGCGTGGTGGGAGCTCACGATTACAACGATGTGGCCATTCTGCCCGACGGCGGTTACGTCGGGACGTATCCGACGGGATTGGCGGCTCCGGGCAACGGCGCGGCGGCGTTCGGGGGCGGCGTGACCGGCTATGTGGGGCACTGGGCGCCCGGCAAAGGCGAATCCGAAGTGCCGGGCACACGGGTCGCATATCCAAATGGAGTGGTGGTCAGCGCCGACGGCCACGAGATGTTTCTGAACGTGTTTGCGGCGCGCGAAGTGCGCAAATACGATCTCGACGCCGGCACGCAAACCGGCTCGGTGAAGGTGGATTTCATGCCCGATAACTTGACGTGGACGCGCCAAGGCCGGTTGTTAGGAGCCGGGGTGAAGGGCGCGCGGGGCGATTGTCCGGAAGGTAGCGGTCGTCCCTGCATCCAGGGATTCGGCGTGGCTGAGATCAACCCGGCGAACATGCAGGCGCGCCCCATCTTCGATTCCAGCACGCACGACCCGCTCATTTCGGGCGTATCCGTGGCCTTCGCGGTGGGCAACTCGATTTACCTGGGTGCCTTCCAGGGCGACCGGCTGGTGAAGATTCCGTACAAACGTTGACGCCTAGCTCAAGTTGAGCCGGAATACCGTCCAGTCCTCGAGCGGTGCGGCGCCCTGCGATTTGTAGAAATCGATGGCGGTCTGGTTCCAGTCAAGCACGATCCACTCCACCCGCGCGCAGCCGCGTTGGCGCGCGGTGCGTGTCACGGCGGTAAAGAGCGCCTTGCCGATGCCGCGGCCGCGCAACTCCGGCCGGACGAAGATATCTTCCAGGAACACGCCGCGTTTTCCACGCCAGGAAGAAAAATTGTGAAAGAAAAGCGCGTAGCCGGCCACTTCATCGTCCAGGGCGGCGACGAGCCCCTCGACCGCCGGACGGGCTCCGAACAGAGCGTCGCGCAGCAGGTCTTCGTTTAAGGAAAGAGCGCCGGGGGCGGCTTTCTCGTACTCCGCCAGGGCGCGGATCAAGGCCACGATCACGGGGACGTCGGCCGGCGCCGCGGACCGGATCTGGAACTCCGCGGTCATGACGCCACCGCCGTCAGGCGTGGTGTTTGACTTTGGGAGATTTGCCGGGTTTGAATTTCGGCGGCTTGTATTTCTGCGCCTTGTAAGTTCGCTTGGGGGTTTTGGCCTTTTTGGTCCGCGCTTCGATGGTTGCGGTGAGGCCGCAGGCCAGAACCAGCGCCAGCGTGATCGTGCGAAATCTCATGCTTTTTCATGGTATGCCGAAATGCAAGCGAAGCTCAACCTTATGGTTGGTTAACTGGGCGCGCTCAGGCGCCGCGCGTCACCCATTGATACATCCTCAGGAAACTGACCGCCGTCACCAGGATACAGAGGTAGGCGATCACGCGCCAGACCCGCTCCACCCAGGAACCCTGGGCGCGGGGCAGGCCCGCCGTGTACGCGACACCGAAACCGCCGGCCAGCCCGCCCACGTGGGCCGCATTATCAATATGAAGGCCGGGAAGAATCCCGATGATCAGCATATAAATGGTCCAGCGGATGTACTGGCCGCGAATCGCCTGTCCCATGGCGCCGCGGTGATGGACGCCGACGGCAATCATGGCCCCGATCAGCCCCATCAGCCCGGCCGAAGCGCCGATGGACAGGTACGGACTCCACAACGTGCTGAAAACGAAGCCGAGCACGCTGCCGACAAAGTAAATCACCAGCAGGCGGATGGTGCCGTAGATTTCTTCCACTTGTGCTCCCACATCCCAGAGCACCCACATATTCATCCCGATGTGCAGCAAACCGCCGTGCAGAAACCCGGCCGTGACCAGCCGCCACTGCTGGCCCATGAGAATATAGCCGCGGAATTTACCGCCGAAATCGAGCAGCGTTTCAGGGTCGATGTTCAGGAAGGCGCTGCTGTTGCCGGCGCGCATGCTGGCCAGGACGGTGGCCAGATAGATTCCCACGTTGATGACCAGGATGATCGTGGTCGTGAAGTGCGCATGCGAAATCAACCCGCCCAGGATGGGCGAAGGTGAGCGGTAGTCGACCGCGCGCGCGCCCACCTCGGCGTTGCAATAGGGGCAAACGCGATCTTTGGTGGTGATGAATGCCCGGCAATGCGGGCACATCCGGCGGGTTTCCATCTGCCTCATTTTACAACTCGTTGGCGCGGCGTCCGGCCAATGACATTCTGCTACAATCGAAGATCCCGCATCATGAAAACGGAGCGCGAGCACCGCGACGAGATCGTCCAGATCGGGCGTCTGGCGTTCGAGAAGGGATGGGTGGCCGCCAACGACGGCAATATCAGCATCCGCCTCGACGAGGATCGTGTTCTCGCCACGCCGACCGGCATGTGCAAGGGCATGATGCAGCCGGACGATCTGATCGTGCTCGACCGCCAGGGCCACAAGATTTCCGGGCGGCGCGAGAAGACCACCGAAATCAACATGCACCTGACGATTTACGATCTGCGGCCCGACATTCGCGCGGTGGTGCACGCGCATCCGCCGGTGGCTACCGGCTTCGCCACCGCCGGCCGGCCGCTCAACCTGGCGCTCTTGCCGGAAGTGATCATTGCATTTGGGTGTGTTCCGATCGCGGGCTACGGGTTGCCGGGTACGCACGAGCTGACCGAGCCAATGCGGCCTCTGATTCCCAAGCACGATGCGCTTTTGATGGCGAATCACGGCGCGGTGTGCTACGGAGAAGATGTGTTTCAGGCCTACTTCCGGATGGAGACGGTGGAACACTCGGCCCGCATCCAGCTGGTGGCGGAGTTGCTTGGAGGGCCCAACGTGCTGCCGCGCGCGGAGGTGGACAAGCTGCTCGATTCGCGGTCCCGTTACGGAGTGAAAGCGCGGTCGAGCGGAGAGGCGGATTGTCCGGTAACGGCCGAGGAATACGATGACGAACGGGTGACGCTCACGCGCACGGAGCTGATCGGGCTGGTGGATGAAGCATTACGGGCGCGGGGTTTGGCGTAAGGTAACACCGGCGGTTTTGCCGCCGGCCTGGAGAGACAACGATGGGTGAAGCGCTAGGAATGATCGAAACACGCGGGCTGGTGGCCATGATCGAAGCCGCCGACGCGATGGTGAAAGCCGCCAAGGTCACGCTGATCGGCTGGGAAAAGATCGGCTCCGGGTACGTCACGGCGCTGGTGCGCGGCGATGTGGCGGCCGTCCGCGCGGCCACCGATGCCGGCGCCGCCGCGGCCCGGCGTGTGGGCGAGTTGATTGCGGTCCACGTCATCCCGCGGCCGCACCAAAGCCTCGAAGACGTCCTGCCGATCGGCAAATCGCAGGCGGCTGGCAAATAGCCGTCATGATTCTGGCGCGCGTGGTGGGCACGGTGGTAGCCACCCGAAAAGATCCCCGCCTGGAAGGCAAGAAGCTCCTCATTTTGAAGCCGGTCTCGCCGGAAGGCAAGGACGAAGCCGGCTACGTGGTAGCCGTCGATACCGTCAGCGCCGGTTATCGCGAGCGCGTGATCGCGGTGTCGGGCAGCTCGGCGCGGATGGCCGAAGGCTGCAAAGACACGCCCGTCGATACCGCCATCATCGGCATTGTCGACGACGTGCGCCTGGATTGACGCCGTGTTTCTCGGCCGCGTGATCGGATGTGTCTGGGCCACAGCTAAGAATGCGTCGTTCGAAGGCCTCCGATTTCTCCTCGTGCAACCGCTGACTCCGGAACTGAAGAAAACGGGCAAACGCCTGGTGTGCACCGATTCGACCGGAGCGGGCGCGGGCGAGCTGGTCTACTGGGTGCGCGGCCGCGAAGCCGGCATGCCGTTTCTTCCCAGGCAGGTGCCGTCGGATGCCACCATTGTGGGTATTGTCGATGAAGTCCAGGTGAAGCGCCGATGTTGATCGGCCGCGTGATTGGCGAAGTGGTCGCCACGCAAAAGCACGCGAGCCACGAAGGCCGCAAGGTGCTGGTGGTGCAGCCCCTGAATCTCGATGGCAGCGACCGGGGCGATGCCGTCCTGGCGCTGGATGCGGTGGATGCGGGCGTGGGTGATCGCATTCTGCTTTCGACCGATGGATGGGCCGCTTCGAGCGCGGCGGGGCGGCCGCAGTCGCCGATCGACATGGCGGTGATCGGCTTTATCGATGAAATCGACGTGCTTCCGAACGTCGGCTAAAGAAATCCGCCCGGCTGCCGATTACCGGTGGGTGAGGCGGCATGCCCTGTCTAAACACCAATTATTTCGGATCGATCTCGTTCGACCCACAGGCGGTGATTGAGTTTCCGCGGGGTCTGCCGGGATTTGATGACCGGCGGCGGTTCGTGGCCGTGCAATTCGAAGACAGCCGGCCGCTGGTATTTCTGCAGAGCATCGAAGATCCGGGTCTTTGCTTTATTACCCTACCGGTATTGGCCATCGATGCGCGCTACCGCTTGGGGATGAGCAGTGAAGACAAGGAACTGGTCGGGCTCCCCGTGTCACGGAAGATTCAGATCGGCGCGGACGTGATGTGTCTCGCGGTGCTTTCGATTCGCGAGACGGGTCCGACCGCCAATCTGATGGCGCCGGTGGTCATTAATCTACACAATTACAAGGCCGTGCAAGCCGTGGACACCGAGTCCCGCTATTCGCACCAGCACGTGCTCGTGCCCGAAAAGGCGGCCCTATGCTCATGATGGCGCGACGAGAAGGGGAAACGATTCTGATCGGTGACGACATTGAAGTGGTGATCGCGCACATCGGGCGCTCGCGGGTGAAGGTCGGGATCCGGGCGCCGCGGGAACTGGCGGTAATGGCGCGGGAGGTGAAGCTGGTGCGGGATGAGAATCTGGCGGCATCCACCCGGAGTGATAAGGCGTTCTCCCGTCTGCTGAGGCATTTGCGGCCGACCATCTCAAGTCCCCGGGGATGAGGCCGATGAGGGCAGTGACCGGCAAGAAGCCGGGATCTCAAAAGGAAGGATTTCACCATGTCTTTTTCGATTCAGACGAACGCCAATTCTCTCATCGCCCAGGAGAATCTGCGCGTCAACAGCAATTTCCAAAGCCAGACCATCCGGCGCTTGACGTCGGGCTACCGCATCAACCAATCCGGTGACGACGCCGCGGGTTTGGCGGTCGCTAACAAGTTCCGCAGCGACACGGCCGAGCTGACACAAGGCGTCCGTAACGCCAACGACGGTGTGAGCCAGCTGCAGATCGCCGACGGCGGCATGAGCAACATCTCGAAGATGTTGGACCGGCTGAAGACTCTGGCCGCGCAATCGGGGTCGGCCACATTCACCGGCGACCGGACCGTGCTCAACAGCGAATTCAGCACGCTGGTCGGCGAAATTGATCGCCAGGCGAGCGCCATCGGGTTGAACACGGGCGGGGATTTCGCCAAATCTTTGAGCGTGTATCTGGGCGGCGGCAAAGGCGTCAGTGATGCCGCGCTGATCGCCAACGGCACCGTCACGATGGATCTGTCGAGAGCCACCGTAGACTCCCAGAGCTTGTCTCTCAAAGGCGTCCAGGCGGTCAACGGCAGCGCCTACGACCTCGGCGCCTCCAGTGGTTCGAGCGTGCAAAAGGTGGTCACCGATGCTACCAACCTGGCGAACCTTTCCACTGCCAACAACACTGTGTTCAAGTTCATGGGCCCGGGTTTCAGCGATGTCAATGGAGTTGCGGTGGCGGTCAACATCAGCGGCGTCGGCGATATGACCAGCCTGGTGTCGGCCATCAATGCCGCTATCAGTTCGGCGGCAGGTCAGCCCACCGCCCAGGCGGCGGCGTTCAAGGCCGCCGGCATTACGGCCGCCATCGTGACCGATTCGAGCGGCAATCAGAAGCTCGGGTTCAGTTCGAGCACGGCCGCCTTCCAGGTGCAAGCCCAGGACTTGATGTCCAATGCGCTGATGGGAAACCTGGCCGTCGCCGCGAATCCCACCGGTGCTTCCATGAGCTACACGATCACGGCCAACAACCCTAGCGGCATTGTCGCGGCGACGGCCACGGTCAATGTCCGGATTATCGGATCCAGCCTCTCCAGCCCCATCGACCTTTCCGTGAGCGGTGTGGCCGGAGACACCCAAGCCCAAATGTTTGCCAAGCTGCAAACGGCGCTGAACGCCAACAGCATCCTGGTCGGCTCCGGTTTCACGGTGGACACGGCCAACTTCCGCATCGTCAATGGCCGCGGCGAGGCGTTCCGCGTGGAAGTCACCAACGACAACGGCTCGATGGGGATGGGCGCGTTCCTCAAAGGCGGTCTCGGCGGTACCGCAATGGAGTACAGTGACATCACGGCGGCCGGGACCTTTGCCGGCAATAGCAGCACCGCTACCGTGAATTTGAACTTCTCCTTCAACGGCGGCCAGAGCGTGACGATTTCGGCTGGCCAGGTACAAGGAACCGATACGGCGCAAACGATGACCGACAAGTTCAACGCCCTGATTGCGGCCAACGCCACCCTCAATCAGACCGATATCCAGGTCATCAACAATACCGGCACGCTGGAAGTCAAATCAGTTTCCGGCACTCTGTTCCGCCTGTCCGTGACGGCCAGCGCCGCCAGCGCCAATATGGGCTTCGGCGGGCCGGCGGCGCAAAGCGCGTCGACGGGCTACACCGCCGCCGCCGTTGCCAGCGGGGCGAGCACGTTTAACGGCTACGTGGCGGGCGGCTCCTACGAAGTGACCAACTCCGGCGGCACTCTGACCAACCTGACATGGGCCAATCTCCGGTTTGCCACCGAGAATCAGGCGATTACGTTCACGGCCGACGATGCGACCGGAGACCAGCACACCCTGACGGTGACGCTGAGCAATATCGTGGGAGCGCAGACCGGCAATAACATCGACGCGGCGATCAAGGCGCTTAATGCGGCTCTGCAAGCGTCCAACGACACCACTCTGCAAAGGATCACGGCCATCAAGGTACGGGATCTGAGCGGCGGCGCCACGGGCGCTGAGAAGATCAACTTCATCAGTACCCTCAATAAGTTCACGGTTGGTCTCGGCACCGATGGCGGCAGCACGGGCGCGGCCAACATCGGTCTGGCGACCGCGACTTCCGGAGCGGGGACCCAGGGCGTCAGCGTGACGGCCCACCAGGTTGGCGCGGGCAGCGCGCTCGACATCAGCACGCAGGCCGGCGCTTCGGCGGCCCTCACCGCCATCACCAGTGCGGTTCGGGCGCTCGGCGGCGCGCAAGCTGCCGTCGGCAAGAGCCAGAACCAGCTTGCCTATGCCATCGGCCTGGCGCAGTCGCAGATCAGCAGCTTTTCTTCGGCCGAATCGCAGTTGCGCGATGCCGATATCGCGGCCGAAGCGGCGAACCTCACGAAGGCCTCGGTCTTGCAGCAGGCCACCATGGCAGCCATGGCCCAGGCCAACTCGGCTCCTCAGGCGGTGCTCGCACTGCTGAGAGGCTAACGGTAACGTTCGACCCTGATGCGGGCCGGCGGGTCGTCCGATCCGCCGGCCGTTTCTCGTTCTTTCGGAGGTCTAAAGTAAGACGGGCACGGCTGCCGATCAATCGGGCAGATGAATCTCCGCGCTGCGCGCCTCAACCCGTCTCGGCAGCAGCCTGGTTGGATCCATTCCGCGTTCCAACTGGCGGTGCGATGCCAGAGCGGGGGGTGGACCGAGCAGGCAAAGCAACTGTACGGCATGATTCTGCTCGCGTGTCCGGAGCATCCGGAGGCGCTCCACAACCTGGCGCTTTTGGCTGCCCGCGATCGCGAGTATGCCCTGGCGGGCGAACTGTGTACCCGCGCGGTGAGGCTCCAGCCGGCCCATGCTCTGTTCCACGCCACCTTCGGCAATGTGCTGGCGGCGGCGGGCCATACGGCACAGGCTCACGACGAATATCTTCGCGCGCTCGAGCTCGATCCCCGCTGCGTGGATGCCTTATACAATCGGGCCAATCTGCTGCGGACCGAAGGCGCCTTTCAGGAAGCCATCGACCTGTTCCGGCGCGCCCTCGCCATCGAACCGCACCCTCCCGATACGTCGAACAACCTGGGCAACGTCTATCTGGCGGCGGGTGAGAGCGCCGCGGCCGCGGAGTGTTTCAGACAGGCACTGCGGGAGCAGCCCAAAGATTTCAAAGCCTACGCCAACCTGGCGAACCTGCACGGCGCGCGGGGAGAATGGGCGGTGGCCGAATCTCTGCTGCGGCGCGCCCTCGAGCTCGCGCCCGGGCAGGCTTATCTGCATCACAACCTGGGCAAAGTGTTGGCATCGACCGACCGGCTGGGCGCCGCGCTCGCGTGCTTTCAAGAGGCGGTTCGATTGGAACCGGATGCCGCGGACCTGCACATCAGCCTGGGCGGAGTCTATGGGAAGCAGGGCCGTTTCGAAGAAGCGCTCGCCTGCTACCAGCGCGGGCTCGCGCTCGAGCCGAAGTTTGCGGCGGCGCACGAAGTGGCGCTGTTCACGCTGCACTACAGCCCGGCGCTCGACCAGCGCGCGCTGATGGCGGAGCATCGCCGCTGGGCGGAGCGCCACGCCGACGGACTGTATCGGTCGAACCGCCGTTACGGCAACGCGCCCGATCCGGAGCGGCGGATTCGCGTGGGCTATGTGTCGGCCGACCTGCATCATCACCCGATCGCGTATTTCCTGACGCCGGTGCTGGCGGCTCGCGATCGCGAACAGTTTGAAGTGTTCTGCTACGCCAGCGGCAAAGTCGACGGCTGGACCGGGCGGATTCTGGCTTGCGAACCGGTCTGGAGACCCGTCGGTTCCCTGGGCGACGCCGAGCTGGCGCGGCAGATCGAACATGATCAGATCGACATTGTGGTCGACCTCTCGGGACATACGGCGGGCAACCGCCTGCTGGCGTTGGCGCGGAAGCCGGCTCCCATCCAGGCAAGCTGGCTGGGTTACTTCAATACGACCGGGATGCGCGCCATTGATTACCTGATCGTGGATCCGGAAATCGCGCCGGTTGAGGAACCGGCGCCGTTCGTGGAGGAGGCGCTGCGGCTTCCCGGCTGTTATCTGACGTATGCGATCCCGGATTACGCCGCGGCGGTGGCACCTGCTCCCGCTCTCGAGAACCGATACGTGACCTATGGCTGCTTTAACAGCCTCTCCAAGATCGGGTTTCATGTGGTATCGGTATGGGCCGAGATCCTGCGCCGCGCGCCATCATCGCGGCTGGTAATGAAGAACTACGCGTTCGCCGATAAGGAATCGCGCCGTCTTTATGAGGGCTATTTCGCGCAGTGCGGCATTGAACCGGCGCGCGTGGATCTGGTGGGGCCTTCCCCGCATGGCGCGGTGCTGGAGAGCTATGCGCAGGTCGATATTGCCCTTGATCCGTTTCCGTATAACGGGGGCACTACGACTTGCGAGGCGCTCGCCATGGGTCTCCCGGTGGTCACGCTGCGCGGCGACCGGTTCGTCAGCCGCGTGGGCGCGACGATTTTGCGCAGCGCCGGGCTGGATTCGCTCATCGCCCGGAATGAAAGCGAATATATCGAGAAAGCGCTGGGCCTGGCGCGGCAGCCGGAACACCTCGCGGAGATGCGCGGCGGCATGCGCGCGCGATTGGCTCGATCAATTCTCTGCGACTGCGTTGGTTTTACAAGGAAACTCGAAAATGCGTATCGCGATATCTGGCGCCGCTGGTGCGCCCTCCAAAACGGCCTCTGATTCGGCCGCGATGCTGGCCGAGAGCCTGGTCGCCGCCACCTGCCCGGCCTGCGGCCACCACTTGGCCGCGCGTTTCTATTCCGGGCGGCAGCCGCTGGCGACGCTCGGCTGGCCGCGCACCGCCGGGGAGGCGCGCGCCATGCCGGCCCTGCCGCTCGACTTTGTCTCCTGCACGTCGTGCGGCCACGTGTTTAACTCTTCGTTCGACTACAGCAAGGTTCCGTACTCGGATATGCCCAACCTGATGTTCAACCGCGGCGGCCTCTGGTCGGAGTTTCTGCGCCGGATCGCCGCCGAGATCCTCGACCGGCTTCCTCCGGAGCCGGTGGTGGTCGAGATCGGCCATGGCGACGGGACGTTCCTGGATACGCTCGCCTCGCTCTGCCCCCGAGGGCGGTTCATCGGCTTCGATCCCCACGGCGCCGCCGCGCCGCACGCCTGCCGTCTGGAACTGCGCCGGGAACTGTTCGAGCCCGGCGTTCATCTGGCGCGCCTGCGGCCGGACCTGATTGTGAGCCGTCACGTGATGGAGCATCTCAGCGATCCGCTCGGCTTCATCCAACACCTGGCTGGGGCCGCCGCGTGCGTGGAGTGCATCCCGCTGATGTATCTGGAAGTTCCCTGCGTTGATCGCGCGCTGGAAACGGGCCGCACCGAAGATTTCTATTACGAGCACAACTCGCACTTCACCACGGCGAGCTTCTGCCGCATGCTCGACCGCAGCGGGGCGCATCTGGAGACGCTCGGGCACGGCTACGATTCCGAGGTCGTCTATGCATTCGTCCGACTGGATGCGCCGACTGAATTGATCCGCAATGGCTTATCCGCCCTTCGGTTCGGGGCCCGGGCCGAAGGCTCGCGCGAGCGCATCCGGGCGCAGTTGGCGGTTCTCCACGAATGCGGCAAGCGAGTGGCAATCTGGGGCGGGACCGGAAAGTCCGCTGCATTTCTTAACGCCCACTCGGTGGATGGAGAGCGCTTCCCGTTTGTTGTCGATTCCGACATTGCCAAAACCGGCACCTATGTGCCGGGTACCGGCCAGTTGATCCAGTTTCGCGACCAGTTGCTGAAGGAGCCCGTCGATGTCATCGTGATCCCCTGCCAGTGGCGGGCTGCGGATATCGTCGAGGAGATTCAGCGGCACGGAATTCGCTACGAATGCATTCTGATCGACTACCAAGGGGAGTTAGTCGACTACTTTGCCGCGGATCATCCTTATGGCCGCCGGAGCGGCGGCGGAATGGGGGATCTGTCGCGGTTGAACGCCGCGCTGGGGCGGGCGGAATCGTTTCAGGTTTCTACCGGTCCGGCCGATAAGGCTGGTCGAGGCTAGGAATGTATGGGGACGACGAACAACGCCATCTTTACCGGCAGCAGTCAGTTCTCCAAGGATCTGCAGAGCGTCGTGCAACGCACTGTAGACATTGCATCTCTGCCCATCACTCAGATGAAAAGCGACCTGACCGGGCTGCAGAATCAGTCGACTGCGCTCAGCGGCATCGATGCGAAGCTGGCCACGCTGCAAGCCGCGGTGCAAAAAATTCAAGATGCGATGAGCGGCGGGGCGTTCGAAGCCAGCGTGTCGGCTCCCACCAAGCTCACGGTCAGCTTGGGCGACGGCGCGATGGAGGGCGTCTACTCGGTCGACGTGGTGAGCCCGGGCGCTTACGGGGCGAGCACGACCACCAATGCCTGGAATGCGACGGGTACGCACACGTACCAGCTCACGCTCGACGGCGGCGCCACAATGGACCCCATCTCTCCGACCGACAACAGCATCGCCGGCGTAGCGGCTGCGATCAACACCCGCTACAGCGATAGAGTGCGGGCAGTCGTGGTGAATGTAGGGTCGACTGCAACGCCGGACTACCGGATCTCGCTGCAGGCCGTGCAACTGGGGACCGGGATGCCCGACATCCTGGACAACGGATCCGGTCTGCAGACGGGAACCGCCGGCGCTGAGGCGGAGTACATCGTCAATGGCGTGACTCCCAGTGTGCATAGCACGTCGCGGACAGTCACGATCGCCAACGGCGTGACGGTCAACCTGCTGGCCGCAGATTCCGGCACACCGGTCACGATCACGGTGACGCGGTCTACCTCGGCGTTGAGCGATGCGCTTTCCTCGTTTGCCAGCGCCTACAACGCCGCGGTCGATGAAGTCGACAAACAGCATGGCATCAGCGGCGGGGCGCTGAGCGGCCAGACTCTGGTGGACAGCCTCTCGCAGACTCTCAGCGGAATCGGCACGTATACCGCGCTCGGAAGCGCGATCAGCGGACTGGCCAATCTGGGGCTGACGATGGACCAGTGGGGACATCTTAC
>Ga0070734_10001970_pt1 | contig 27110 bp, 25 predicted proteins | sample Coa_R1_8_FD_66444 | JGI IMG/M metagenome (GOLD analysis project Ga0070734, IMG submission 66444) | Surface soil microbial communities from Centralia Pennsylvania, which are recovering from an underground coalmine fire - Coalmine... | ecosystem: Environmental > Terrestrial > Soil > Unclassified ... | reverse complement strand
TGACGTGCATTGTGAGGAATGCCCACGGCGACTCGAGCGGCGTACGCGGAGCTGCTTGGCTCTGGGCCGAAGGCGACCGCGCTGGTCTGCCCGGATGAGCGCGCTCTGCCGCGACTGTCTCGGCGCCTGTACGCCAGGTGAGGCGCGGTGTGCACATTGTCACGGGCGGCGCGTCCTTTCTCACCCCGAACTCGACGTCCTTTCCATCGCGCATCTCGATTGCGACGCGTTCTATGCCTCAATCGAGAAGCGTGACAACCCTACGCTTCGCGAAAAGGCGGTTATCGTCGGCGGCAGGAAGCGAGGCGTCGTACTTACGGCTTGTTATATCGCGCGGGTCTCGGGCGTGCGATCAGCGATGCCGATGTTCAAGGCGCTCAAGCTCTGTCCTGAGGCGACGGTGGTGAGACCGCGCATGAGCAAATATGCCGAGGTTGCACGCCAGATTCGCGCGATGATGCGCGAGCTTACGCCCCTGGTCGAACCGCTCTCGCTGGACGAAGCCTATCTCGACCTCTCGGGTACCGCGCGCCTTCACAAACATGCCCCGGCAAAGACGCTTGCCATTCTCGCGCAGCGGATCGAGCGTGATATCGGGATCACGGTTTCGATTGGGCTTTCCTTCAACAAATTTCTTGCCAAGTTGGCATCGGACTTCGACAAGCCGCGCGGATTTGCCGTGATCGGCCGTGCCGAGGCCGTCCGCTTTCTCCGCGACAAGCCGTTGGGTCTTCTGCGCGGTGTTGGTGCATCGCTGCAGGCGCGCCTCGCGAAAGATGGCTTCATCACCATTGGCCAGTTGCAGGATGCCGACCGGCGGGAGCTTGGCTCTCGCTACGGCGCCACGGGCCTCTGGCTTGCGAGGCTCGCGAGTGCCGAAGATGGACGCGACGTGCATCCGGACGGTGAACGCAAGACCATTTCCTCCGAAACCACGTTCGACGACGACCTGATGGCCTTTGCCGATCTCGAGAGCGTCCTCTGGCAGCAGTGCGAGCGCGTCTCCGCCCATGCGAAGAGCGCGGGCTTCGGCGGCCGCACCATTGTGCTCAAGTTGAAGACCGCAGATTTCCGGATTCGCACGCGCAGCGCCTCGCTCGACGCCCCCACACAGCTCGCTGACCGCATCTTCACCATCGCCCGAAAGGCACTTCGTCGCGAAGCAGATGGAACGGCCTTCCGCCTGTTGGGCGTCGGCCTCTCGCAACTCTATGACGCAAGCGCGTGCGATCCCGCCGATCTCATTGACCCGCAATTCGGCCGGCGCGCGGCCGCAGAGCGCGCGATCGACAGAGTACGAGCGAAGTTTGGCGATGAGGCGGTTGGAAAGGGCCGGTCAGTAAGCCGGCCGGCAGCTCGGCGCTAATTCCCTGAGGCTCGAGAGCTTCGCGCGCAGCGTGAACTTCGGATAGATCAGCGACATCCCGGCGACCACGCCGTTGGTGTAGAGCCGGTACGCCACTTCGTACTCAGGCGACGAGCCTTTTGAATCATAGGGAAAATAACTGATGAGCACAGAACGTGCACTCTTTCCCTTGAGGACACCGTCTTTGTCGGCGGCGCGGTCGTCCGTTGTTTCGGCTTGCGTGGCCGTGCGACCGATCACGGTGATCGCCTCGTAGAGATCGCTTTTGTCCCCGCCCTGAAAGACGAGCTGGTGCAGGCCGGTCTCTCCGGCCTCGGCCGCCTTGAGGACTTCAAGGGTGTGGGCCGTCGGGAGCAGCGCTCCGGCCGGAAGAGGAAAGTTGCGGTTCCTCGGCACGCTGAGCTCCACCGTTCCGCGGCCGCTCGCGGCAAGCGTCGCGGTCCCCGCGAATCGTCGCGATGTTTTTCCGTCGATCGAATTCCGGAGCGTGAAGCGCATCGCACGCTCGTCCTTGCTCTCGAAGGACGTCGCGATGAAATCGGTGCGCGTCGGATCGCCTTGCGCATTCGTCATGTCGGCGACGAAGCGCTGGGTCGTCGACCAGCCGGTACATTGATCGCGAAATTCGATCACCGTGCGTCCGGTCGCAGCGACCGCGCCTCCAGGTGTCGAATGCGCGAGCGAGATTTCGTAAACCGCCTGGTGGGGAACGAGAACGATCGGCGCCGCCGAGGCCGCGGCAGCCCATGGCAGACAAAACATTGCAAGCGCAAGGATGCGCGCCTTCATGCCTTCGGCTCTCCTGCGTGGGACGACAAGCGGCCATAGAGTTCGGGACGGCGGTCGCGGAAGAGCCCCCATGAGGCCCGCATGCGTGCGACTTCGTCGAGATCAAAGCGCGCCATGATGACGCCTTCCTCGCTTCGTCCAAGTTCTGCGACGATGGCACCGGTCGGATCGCAGATGAAGGACGAGCCGTAGAACGTCATCTCCCCGTTTTGTCCGGGTTCAGTACCGATGCGGTTCGCCGCGACGAGCGGCATGGTGTTCGCCCCCGCGTGCCCCTGCATGACACGCCGCCAGTGATCGCGACTGTCGACCGGAGGCGCCGGAGGCGGCTCCGTTCCGATCGCTGTCGGGTAAAACAGTGCTTCAGCTCCCATCAGCGCCATCGCACGCGCGGCTTCCGGAAACCACTGGTCCCAGCAGACCGCACAACCCAAATTTCCAAATCCCGTCTTCCAGACTCGAAAGCCGGTGTCCCCCGGCGTGAAATAGAACTTCTCCTGATATCCCGGACCGTCGGGGATATGCGACTTGCGGTAAATACCAAGAACGGTTCCGTCGCGATCGATGATGGCAAGCGAATTGAAATGGGAATGACCCGAACGCTCGAAAAAACTGACTGGAAGAACGACGCCGAGGGATCGCGCCAGCTCCGACATCTCTGCGAGAACCGGATGGCCCTCGAACGGGCGCGCAAGTGCAAAATGGTCGGCGAGCTGATCCTGGCAGAAATAGCGGGTCTCGAAAAGCTCGGGCAGAAGGATGACATTGGCACCGCGGCTCGCAGCCTCCTTCACCATTCCGTGCGCTTTGCGGACATTGGTTTGTGCGTCGGCGCCGCACGCGAACTGGGTCGCCGCGAAAGTCACGTTTCTCATGGAGCCTCCGGCTCCTGTTGTGTGATGCAATGAATCCCGCCTCCTCCGGCGACGATATCAAGCGCATCGATCTGCAGGATGTCGCGGCCAGGAAAGCAAGCTGCCAGGATCTCGCGCGCCGGTTCGTCGGCCGGATCGTCAAAGGCGGGCATCACGACGCCACCATTGGTGAGATAGAAATTGACGTAGCTCTTCTGCAAAGGACTGCCATCGCGAAATTCTCCGCCGCGTCTTGGCTGCGGGAGTTCGATCACGTCGAGCGGGCGTCCATGTGCATCGCGCGCAGCTTTCAGCCGGCGGATGGCCTCGAGCACCGGTTCATAATCCGGATGCGTTCGGCTTTGCGGCACGCCTGCCAGGACGCGGCCGGGGGCAACGAAGCACGCGATGTTATCGACGTGGCCATCGGTTTCGGCATCGGAAAAGCCATCCCCAAGCCAGATGATCTTGCGCGTGCCAGTAAATAAAGCGAGCCGTTCTTCCACCTGCTGCACACTCAGATGCGGATTGCGATTTTCGTTGAGCAGACACTGTTCTGTCGTCAGCAGCGTCCCCTCGCCATCTCCGTGAATAGCCCCGCCTTCGCAGACGAGCGGTGCCCGGTAGAGTTTTATGTCGAATCCCCGTGCCAGCCGGCCGGCGAATTCGGCGTCATCCGTCCAGGGACGGTATTTATTGCCCCAGGCGTTGAACTCCCATGAGACCGCTGCAACGTCGTGCTCCGAAACGACGAAGGTTGGCCCAGAATCGCGCGCCCAGGAATCGTCCAGCGCGACCTCGAAGATCTCGACCTTGCCCGACGTCGCGAGCCTTGCTTCCGCTGCATCGGCTGGACGTGCGGCCATGATCACCGGTTCGAACGTCGAGATCGCACGTGCTACGCGCGCAACCGCCTGTTTCGCGCGCAGCATGGCCTCGGGGCTATCCCATGCCGACAGCCGGCACGGCCAGCACATCCATGTGCGCGCGTGGCGATACCATTCCGCCGGCATGGCGAAACCGTCGCGCACCGGACATGGATCGTCTGCGTCGAGCCGCCTCATCGCATGTCTTCTATAACCTCGGGGCTCATTCAACGCGAACCCCTCGCCTCGCGCGGCTCTGCACGCTAATTTCGCGAAAGCGAAAGGATCGTCATGTCTTCCCCCGAAGCGCGCCTGAAAGAACTCGGCATTTCGTTGCCGACCCCTCCCGCTCCCGTCGCGAGCTACGTTCCGTTCGTGGCAAGCGGGAAGCAGATTTTCATTTCGGGACAGGTGACGCTGGCACCGGATGGTCTGAAATATGTCGGTGTGGTCGGCAAGGACCTCAGCGTTGAAGAGGGAAAAGCGGCCGCGCGCCTGTGCGCGATCAATCTGATCGCACAGCTCAAGGCCGCCTTGGGTGATCTCGGCCGGGTGAGGCGCATTCTGAAACTGACGGTGTTCGTCAACGCCGTTCCGGGCTTTGCGCAGCAGCCAGAAGTCGCCAATGGCGCTTCGGACCTTCTCGCAGAGATCTTCGGCGAAAACGGGAAACACGCGCGCTCGGCTGTCGGAGCGGGCTCGCTCCCGCGCAATGTTGCGACCGAAGTCGAGGCCATCGTCGAAGTCGCGTGACCGCATCGGAAATCACCCTGCGTCTGGCGGCCAGCGCCGCCGATATCGGCGTCGCGGCATGGAATGCCTGCGCCAATCCAGAAGCGGCTCGCGATCCGCACCCCTTCAATCGCTTCGAATTCTTCCACGCCGTCGAAGAGTCGGGATCGGCGACGGCGCGCACAGGCTGGCATCCTTCGCATCTCGTTCTTGAAGGGGCGAACGGGATCGACGGCATCCTGCCGATGTATTTGAAGAGCCATAGCCAGGGTGAGTACGTTTTCGATCAGGCCTGGGCTGACGCGCTCGAGCGCGCAGGCGGGGATTACTATCCGAAGCTGCAGGCGTCGGTGCCCTTCACGCCGGTTACGGGCCGGCGGTTTCTGATCCGGAAAGGCTTCGATCGTGCCGCGACCGGGAAAATGCTGCTTGCCGGTGGCGCCGCAGCGGTGCGGGAAGTTGGCGCCTCCTCGCTGCACATTACGTTCCTCGCCAAGGAAGAGTGGGATGCGGCCGGCGCGGCGGGACTGCTGCAAAGGACCGACCAGCAATTCCACTGGCACAATGAGGGTTACGCGAGCTTCGAGGAATTCCTTGGCGCGCTGTCGTCGTCAAAACGAAAGAACCTGCGCAAGGAGCGCGCATCCGTCCAGGAAGCAGGTGTCACGTTTGATTGGCTGAGTGGAAGCAGTCTCAGAGAAACGCACTGGGACACGTTCTTCAAATTCTACATGGACACGGGTGGTCGGAAATGGGGCCGGCCCTACCTCACCCGGAAATTCTTCAGCCTGATCAGCGGCAGCATGGCGGAGCAAATTGTTCTCATTCTCGCCAAGCGCGACGGCCGCTACATCGCCGGCGCGCTGAATTTCTCGGGATCCGAAACGCTCTACGGCCGCAACTGGGGCGCAACCGAATTCGTGCCCTTCCTGCACTTCGAGACCTGTTACTATCAGGCCATCGAATACGCTATTGCGCACAAGCTGAAGACGGTGGAGGCCGGCGCTCAAGGGGCCCACAAGCTGCTACGCGGCTATCTGCCCACGCCCACTTACAGCGCGCACTATATTGCGCACCAGGGCCTGCGGCGCGCCGTTGCGGATTATCTGTCGCGCGAGCGCGTCGCGGTGGCGGAGCACATTGAAGAACTGGCGGAGCGCGCACCCTTCAGGAAAACCCAGAGGAAGACGGCTGATGGCATATGACCGCAACAATATCTTTGCAAAGATCCTGCGCGGCGAACTTCCGAGCGTGAAGGTGTTCGAAGACGAGAAGACGCTCGCGTTCATGGACATCATGCCCGCCACCGAGGGTCATACTCTCGTGATTCCCAAAGAAGAGGCGGAAACGCTCTTCGACCTTTCAGGCGAAGGCGCCACCAATCTCATCAAGACCACCAAACGTGTGGCCATGGCGGTGAAGAAGGCATTCGATTGCCCCGGCGTGATGATCGCGCAGCTGAACGGCGCGGCCGCCGGCCAGACCATTCCGCACATTCATGTCCATATCCTGCCGCGATCCCAGGCGAATTTCAGCCTGCACGGTCGCACACGCGCAGACCCTGGAGCACTCGAGGCACTCGCAGACAAAATAAGGTCGCAGCTATGATCGTCGAACACGCCGTTCTGAACATCAGGAAAGGCCAGTCACGCGATTTCGAGGCCGCGCTGAAACTGGCGCGAAGCCTGATTGAGAGCTCGGAGGGTTTCCAGCGCATGGAAGTCCGCCCCTGCATCGAGACCAAGGATCGCTATCTGTTGCTTGTTTGGTGGAGCTCCGTTGAGGCGCACACGCAGGGTTTCCGCGGCTCGGCGCGCTACGAGGAATGGCGCGCCGCGCTTCACCACTTTTTCGAACCCTTCCCGACCGTGCAGCATTACGGCGCCCCGATTTGAGGCAGCCGTTTGCGAGGAAATTCTAAGGCGCGTAGCTCGACCGCGCCTTGATGCCCCAGTGGCCGTTTTCGTTGGTCACCACGTAGATCGAATCGAACGCACCGAGCACGCTTCCGTCGGCGCGATAGCGCGTGAACCGGGTGTCGAAGTGCACCTTGTCGGGCCCGGCGTGGATCACGTTGCGCCGGTCCCACCCGGAGTGATGCCATTCCTCGAGCGCACCGCGATCGAACATCTCCGGCCGGTGATAGCCCTTTTCGATGATCGCGAGCTTGTTCGACGCGATGCGAACGCTTGGAAAATTGAACGTGGCCTCGAAGGCCGTCACATCACGCGCATTAAAGGCCGCCATGAACGCGTCCAGGCACTTCGTCGCCGCTGTGATCTCAGCGTCGAAGGCCCTTTCGCTCATTCAATCAGACGTTCTCTTCCGTCGGCTCCTTGCCGGGCGGAGGCAGCGCGCGGGGACGCGTGTCGGCATCGGTGATGAACTCGAAGGCAAGCTGATCCTTCTCGCGGTCGAGCAGCACGCGCACGGTACCGCCGTTCTTGAGCCGGCCGAACAGGATCTCGTCGGCCAGTGGCTTCTTCAGATGATCCTGGATCACGCGCGCAAGCGGCCGCGCACCGAAGTGTTCGTCATAGCCCTTGAGCCCCAGCCAGCGCGTCGCCTCAGGCGTCAGATCGAAGGTAACGTCGCGGTCCGTAAGCTGCGCCTCGAGCTCGAGAACGAATTTCTCGACGACGCGGTCGATGGTCTCGCGGCCGAGCGGTGCAAACGCAATGGTCGCATCGAGGCGGTTGCGGAACTCCGGCGTGAACAGGCGCTTGATCGCCTCTTCATCCTCGCCTTCGCGCTTGCCACGGCCGAAGCCGATCGCTTCCTTGGCTGCATCGGATGCGCCGGCGTTGGTCGTCATGATCAGCACGACGTTGCGAAAATCGATCTTCTTGCCGTTGTGATCGGTGAGCTTGCCGTGATCCATCACCTGCAGAAGGATATTGAACAGATCCGGGTGCGCTTTTTCGATTTCGTCGAGCAACAGCACGCAATGCGGATGCTGGTCGACGCCATCGGTCAGAAGGCCGCCCTGGTCGAAACCGACATAGCCGGGCGGCGCCCCGATGAGCCGCGAGACCGTATGGCGCTCCATGTATTCGCTCATGTCGAAGCGGATGAGTTCGACGCCCATCACGCTTGCGAGCTGGCGCGCGACCTCCGTCTTGCCGACGCCTGTCGGTCCTGAAAAGAGATAGCAGCCGATCGGTTTCTCCGCCTGGCGAAGGCCCGCGCGCGCGAGCTTGATCGCCGAGGACAGCGCATGGATGGCGGCATCCTGCCCGAACACGACACGTCTCAAGTCCGCCTCGAGATTCCTCAGCTGTTCGGTATCGGACTTGGAGACGGATTTGGGCGGTATGCGCGCGATCTTGGCGACGACCTCCTCCACCTCCTTGACGCCGATCACCTTTTTCCGCCGCGATTCCGCGAGCAGCATCTGCGAGGCGCCAACTTCATCGATGACATCGATCGCCTTGTCCGGAAGTTTGCGGTCGTTGATGTATTTGGCGGCCAGCTCGACCGAGGCCTTGATGGCGTCGGCCGTGTAGCGAACCTTGTGGAACTCCTCGAAATACGGCTTCAGGCCCTTCAGGATCTTGATCGCATCCGGCACCGTCGGTTCATTGACGTCGATCTTCTGGAAACGACGGACGAGCGCGCGGTCCTTCTCGAAATATTGCCGATATTCCTTGTACGTCGTGGAGCCGATGCACCTCAGCGTGCCCGCCTGCAGCGCAGGCTTGAGGAGATTGGATGCATCCATGGCGCCGCCTGAGGTCGCGCCCGCACCGATCACGGTATGGATTTCGTCGATGAACAGGATCGCGCCTTTGACGGCTTCGAGCTCCTTGACGACCGACTTCAGCCGCTCCTCGAAATCGCCGCGATAACGGGTGCCCGCGATCAGCGCGCCCATGTCGAGGGCGTAGATGGTCGATGTCCGCAAAACCTCGGGCACCTCGCTTTTGACGATCTTGCGCGCGAGGCCCTCGGCTATTGCCGTCTTTCCAACGCCGGGATCGCCCACGAAAAGCGGATTGTTCTTCTGCCGCCGGCAGAGAATCTGGATGGTGCGCTCGACCTCCGGTTCGCGTCCGATCAGCGGATCAATGCGGCCCTGCTTCGCCTTCTCGTTGAGATTGACGCAATAGGCCTCGAGCGCCTCGGTCCCCTGCTTGTTGGTTTTCTCGCCGTCTTCTTCGTCATCAGATCCGCGCACGGATTTCTGCTGGCTCATGCCGGGGCGTTTGGCGATGCCGTGGCTGATGTAGCTCACGGCGTCGAGCCGCGTCATGTTCTGTTCCTGCAGGAAGTAGACGGCGTGGCTTTCGCGCTCGGTGAAGAGCGCAACCAGGACATTCGCCCCGGTCACCTCGTCCCGGCCCGAGTTCTGCACGTGAAGCACCGCGCGTTGCACGACGCGCTGGAAGCCCGTGGTTGGTTTCGCGTCCTCGCCGTCTTCGATCACGAGAGTCATCAACTCTTCGTCGACATATTTCTGAACGGACCTGCGCAGCGCATCCATGTCGACATTGCAGGCCTTCATCACCTGGCCGGCGTCGCTATCGTCCATCAGAGCCAACAGGAGATGCTCCAGCGTGGCGTACTCATGGTGCCGGTCGCTTGCGAGCTTGATGGCTCGGTGCAAGGCCTGTTCGAGGCTACGCGAAAGCGATGGCATCTTTATTCCTTTTCCATCGTGCACTGTAGAGGATGTTGATGCCGTCTTGCGAATTCAATCACTTGCGCCACTTTTGTTTCCGCGACCTCGTAAGTAAAGACCCCGCATATACCCACGCCGTGCCTGTGGACGTGAAGCATGATCTGAACGGCCTCCTCGCGACCCTTGTTGAAGAATCGCTCCAGAATATGAACGACGAACTCCATCGGTGTGTAGTCGTCATTGAGAAGAAGCACCTTGTAGAGGCTCGGCTTCTTGGTTTTCGGGCGTGTTTTGGTGACGACGCCGGTTCCGGTGCCGCCATTTCCCTGTCCGCGATTGTCGCGCCCGTCTCTCATGAACTTTAGACTATCGAGCCGTTCACCATTGCCGCAATTGGGAAGTTTAGCCGAAAAGCCCATACGCCGTACGGGTTTGCCAAAACAGGGTAACGCTCACGCAAATGCAAAAAGGGCCCGGGAATGCTCCCGGGCCCTTTCGCCGTTCAGTTTTGGTACGCGATGTTTACGCGGCGCGTGCGGTCTGCACGGCGTCGACCCAGGCGGCAACGCGGCCTTGGAGCGGCTCGAACGTTTCCTTCGTCGTCGACACGAAGAGTTCGCTGAGCTTGGTGATCTCGCTCACATAGGCGTCGAAGGCCGTCTTCGCGAAGTCGGTCTGCAATTCAAACGCTTCATGAACCGACTTGGACGCGAGCACCGCCTTTGCTGCAGCGATCGAATCTTCGATGGACTGCTTCGAATAGGCGTAGATCTCGTTGTGAAGGGTCTCGGCACCCTTCCCGGCCGCATTGGCCGATTTGACATAAGCCTCGACCGTCTCCTTGCCGTAGCCAAGAAGCTGGTCATAGCCTTTGACCGCCTTTTCGAAATTAACCTTCAAGGCCTCGGTACCCGTCTTGAACGCGGTCTCGAGTCCCTCGGCTGCGCCATTGATAACCTCAGCCGTCTTTACCTTCGCCATTTGCGCCGTCCTTTCTCCGGTTTCGCCCGCGAGCGAGCGGGGGAGGGCTCTGCTGCGGTGCAACATGAGTTATATGGGTCGACGAGCCTTTGCTGTCAAGAAAAATTTGCTGCACTGCACAAAAGCCGGCTTTTCCAGCCTCGTGCAATCGCGAAGACTTTGTTAATCAATCGTAAATGCCGGAAACTTATGATGGATTTTTGATTCGCGGCTTGCGGTTCCGTGTTCGTTTTGGTTTTCTGGATGCTGGGTAGGCATCCCTACTGGCAGGGTGAGTAATGTCGAGCGGATTGCGTGCCCGGTTCGGCGCGTTTGCGAGGGCTTTTTTGATCGCCCTCCCTGCTTTGCTGGCCCTGGCCGGTCCGGCTGACGCGCATCATCACCACCACCGGTTCGCCTTTTACGGCTACGCGAGCCCCACCGATCCCGGCAAGGACGCGGCGCTCGTCGTAGACGGCGCGACCGGGCGGCCAATTTACGCCCGCAACCCGGATGCGCTCCGCCACCCAGCGTCGCTTACGAAGATGATGACGCTCTACCTGCTCTTCGAGGCGCTGAAGGACGGCCGCGTCACAATGACCACGCCCCTTCACGTATCGGCCCACGCGGCCGCACAGAAGCCCACCAACCTGCACCTCTGGGCGGGTGAAGAAATCCCCGTCGAGACCGCCATCAAGGCGATTGTCGTCCGCTCTGCCAACGACGTGGCCGTCGCGATCGCCGAAGCGCTCGGCGGTACCGAATCGCACTTCGCTGAGATGATGACGGCGAAGGCGAAGGATCTCGGGATGCATTCGACCTACTATCACAATGCCTCGGGCCTTCCCGATTCGCTGCAGATCACGACCGCCAATGATCTGGCGATCCTCGCGCGCCATCTCGCTTATGATTTTCCGCAATACTTCCATTACTTCGCCACGCCCGCATTTTCGTTCCACGGCGTGACCTATCCCACGCACGACAATCTCATCGGACGCTACGAGGGCGCAGACGGTATCAAGACCGGATACACCGGCAGTTCGGGCTTCAACCTGGTTTCGTCCGTGGTCCGGGGCGGGACGCATATCATTGGCGTCATTCTCGGCGGACGTACGGCGCACCTTCGCGATCGGGCCATGGTTGCGATGCTCGACACAGCGTTCGGCCAAATCGCACGCAATCCCACTCTGGTCGCGAACGCAATTGTTCCATGGCACTACGCGTCGGTTGCCCTCAACACGCCCATCATCGTCAATGCGGCCGGCGTGAACCCGCCGCAAGCGACACCAGGCCCGGTCGGCGCCGCGCCGGCACTTGCAACACAGCCCGGACCGATGGTCGCGCTGACGGCACCGCCTTCAACGGCGCTTCCGGCCGCGAACGACGATGAAGATGCCGCCGAAAGCAAAACCAACGAAGGCAACGCGGACCTGTCGCAGCCCGGCGCGGCTCCCGCGGCGGCCCCACCCCCGGCAGCCGCACCGACGCCGATGTTCGTCGCCCGGAGCGAACCGGCGGTCGCGACTGCCGTTCCGAAACAGGAGCCGCAGACGGTTGCCCGCAATATTGAACCGCGCATCCGGCCAAGGGCAAAACCGCCGACGATTGCGCCCCGTTCGTCGGCGCCCCCGAGGACCATGCGCGTGGCCAATCTCGAACCCCGGCGCCAATCGCCGCCGCCGGCGCCCGCCCAAAGAGCCAGCGAACAGGGCGAGGGTGACTTCGACGACGCCGGCGCCAATGCGTCCGCGCGCGGATGGATGATCCAGATTGGAGCGTACGCGACGCAGACGCTCGCTAAGGCGCAACTCGCATCTTACGCGGAGAAGTCGATGGACGTTCTCGGGCAAGCGGCGCGGATCGTGGCGCCCGTCCAGTCTGTCGACGGTCACATCGTCTACCGCGCGCGGTTCGGACCATTCGAGGAGCGCGAGGCGCGTGAAGTCTGCTCCCGTCTCATGCAGCGCGGGCAGACCTGTTTCGCCGCTCGATAGAATGTGCGAGATCAGTCCGTATTCAGGAGCGTTGCGTTGCCTCCGGCCGCAGCCGTATTGACCGTGTAGGTCCGTTCGGTCGCGAAGCGCCGGAGGTAATTTGGCCCGCCGGCTTTCGGACCTGTCCCTGAGCGCCCCTCGCCGCCGAAGGGTTGCTGGCCGACGACGGCGCCGATCTGGTTCCTGTTGACGTAGATGTTTCCCGCGCGAACGTGCGTGCGGACGTAATCGGCCGTCTCCTCGATTCGCGTGTGGATGCCGAGCGTGAGCCCGTATCCCGTCGCGTTGATCGCTTCGCAGACCTCGCCGAGGCGGTCACCGGCGAAGCGAATGACGTGCAGAACAGGCCCGAAGACTTCCCGCGGCAGAAGGGCGAGCGACGGGATTTCGAAAGCGTGCGGCGGGAAAAAGGTGCCCGTCCCGAGCGCGGCGGGAACGGAAAGCGCCCTGAGCAGGGTTCCTTCGCGCTTCATGCCTTCGGCGTGACGGCTCAAGGTGTTCCGGGCGTCCTCGTCAATGACGGGGCCGATATCGGTGGACAACCGCATAGGATCGCCGATGGAGAGTTCGTCCATCGCGCCGAGAATCATGGCCAGCATCCGGTCTGCGACCTCGTCCTGCAGAAAAAGTACGCGCAGGGCCGAACAGCGCTGTCCTGCGCTGTCGAATGCCGAAGCGAGTGCGTCGCGTGTCACCTGTTCGGGCAGCGCGGTCGAATCCACGATCATCGCGTTCTGCCCGCCGGTCTCCGCGATCAGTGTCGCGATCGGACCATCGCGAGCGGCAAGCGCCCGATTGATCGCCAAGGCGGCTTCCGTCGAACCTGTGAAGGCGACCCCGGAAAGGCGCGAATCGCCGAAGAGTGCCCCGCCCAGCCTCGGCCCATCGCCCGGCAAGAGATGCAGAACGTCCGCCGGGACGCCTGCCTCGTGTAGAAGTCGGATGGCTGCGAATGCGATCAGCGGTGTTTGTTCGGCGGGCTTCGCGAGGACGGCATTCCCCGCAGCGAGTGCACCGGCGATCTGGCCGGTGAAGATCGAAAGCGGGAAATTCCACGGGCTGATGCAGGCAAAAACACCTTTGCCGTGAAGCACCAGTTCATTGTCTTCGCCGGTCGGACCCGGGAGTCTTTCGCACCCTGAAAAGGCACCACGGGCTTGCTGTGCGTAATAGCGAAGAAAATCCACCGCTTCGCGCAATTCGGACAAGGCATTGGGCAAGGTCTTTCCGGCCTCGCGAACGGCGAGCCCCATCAACAGCGCGCTTTCGCGTTCGAAGAGATCGGCGGAACGCTCCAAAATGCGAGCACGTTCATCTCCGCCGCGAACGTCCCAGGAGATTTGGGCGATCGCGGCCGCGGCGAGAGCATCCTGCGCATCGCGGTCGCTCGCTTCGCTTACATGGCCGACGGCGCGGCGCCGGTCGGACGGATCCAGAATCGCGTGGGAGGATCTTTTGCGGGCTTCTCCGGCGACAAGGGGAAAAGCGGAAAGCGGCGCGCCTAGGCGCGCTTGCATCTCTGCAAGAACAGGAGCGCTGACCGCCGGATCGCTCCAAAGAAACCCGCGCGAATTGCGCCGGCCCGGAAAGAGGTCCGGCGGCTTTGGAATCTTCGGGTTGCGATAGGGACGTGCGACGGCGAGTTGCTCCACCGGATCGGCGACGATGTCCTCGATCGGCGACTCCTCGTCAGCGAGGCGGTTCACGAAGGATGTGTTCGCGCCATTCTCGAGCAAGCGCCGCACCAGATAAGCAAGCAGGTCCTCGTGACTGCCTACGGGCGCGTAAATGCGCGTTCCGATGCGTCCGGGCCGCGCAGCGCGGTAGAACGCATGCAAGGCTTCGCCCATGCCGTGCAATCGTTGGAACTCCAGCTCGGCGGACGGAGAAGCGATCGCGTCGATGGCAGCGATGGTGTGGGCATTGTGTGTCGCGAATTGCGGAAAAAACGTTTCGCCCGCTGCGAGAATCGCACGCGCTGCGGCAAGATAGGAAACGTCGGTTCCGAGTTTCCGCGTAAAGACGGGGTAGTCGGCAAGCCCTGCTTCCTGTCCTTTCTTGATTTCCGTATCCCAATACGCGCCTTTCACCAGCCGGAGGGGAATCCGCCGGCCCTGTGCGTGCGCAAGGTCTTTCAGCCAATCAATGAGGGGCAGGCATCGCTTTTGGTAGGCCTGCACCGCAATCCCAAGTCCGTTCCACCCCGGAAGCGAGCCGCCAAGCGTTTCAATGACGTCCAGCATCAGATCAAGCCGGTCGGCTTCTTCGGCATCGATGGTGAAGACGATCCCGCCGGCGCGGGCCGCCGAGGCAAGCTCGATCAGAAGAGGCAGGAGTTCGCGCAAGACCCGTTCGCGCTGCGCGAACTCGTATCGCGGATGAAGCGCGGAGAGCTTTACGGAAATGCTCGGCCGGGCGAAAATCGGTGCGCCGTTCGCCGGATTCGCTGAGCTGATCGCGGCGATCGCGTCGGCGTAGGAACGCGCATAGCGCACGGCGTCTCTCCGTGTGTAGGCGGCTTCGCCCAGCATGTCGAAAGAGAAGCGATAGCCCTCGCGTATGGACGCTTTCGCTTCCTCGAGCGCTTCTTTGATTGTGCGTCCAAGGACGAATTGCTTGCCGAGCAGCCGCATCGCATAGGTGACGGCCTGCCGGATCACCGGTTCGCCCGAGCGCGCCACGAGCGAGCGCAGGATGCCTTCAAAGTCGGGCCGCGCCGCGCGGTCAAGCTGAACGACCCGGCCTGTCAGCATCAGCGCCCAGGTAGACGCGTTGACGAAAAGAGAAGACGAGCGCGCCTTGTGCCGCGCCCAGTCGGCTCCGCCGATCTTGTCCTTGATCAGCTTGTCGGCGGTCTCGGCATCCGGAACGCGAAGCAGCGCCTCGGCAAGGCACATGAGCGCGACGCCTTCTTCGCTCGAAAGTGCGTATTCATGCATGAAGGCATCGATCCCGGCGGGACGCGCGGCCCGGAGTTGCTGCGCAAGCTTCGTCGCCAGTTCCAACGCTGCGCGAGATTCCTGAGGTGTGAGACGCGCCGCCGCAATGCGCCGGGCAGCGATCTCGTCCTCGTCTGCAAGATAGGCCGATGAAATAGAGCTTCGCAGGTCCGGACGCAGCATCGCGGAAAGTTGTGAATCGCACGCCATCCTATCCCGCCGCGGCGCGAGGACGCTATGTTTGGAATATGAAGCTTGTCCAAAAGGCGTCGGCGTTGCGCAGCCAGATCACCGGGTTTCGCGGCGCGGGCGCGCGCGTCGCTCTCGTACCGACGATGGGAGCGTTGCACGAAGGTCATCTCTCGCTGGTGCGCAAGGCGGCCCAAGAGGCGGATCGCGTCATCGTAAGCATCTTCGTCAATCCGGCACAGTTCGCTCCGCACGAAGATTTCGAGCGCTACCCGCGCGACCTCGATGCCGATTGCGCGACACTCGAGACGAGCGCGGCCGATCTGGTTTTCGCGCCTGCCGTGGAAGAGATCTACCCGGCCGGGTTTGCGTCACGTGTCGATATCGGCGGCCCAGGTCTCGGGCTCGAAAGCGATTTCCGCCCGCACTTCTTTTCGGGTGTCGCCACCGTCGTATTGAAGTTGCTGGTGCTGTCGCTTCCCGACGTCGCCGTCTTCGGAGAAAAGGATTACCAGCAGCTCCTGGTGGTGCGTCAGCTGGTGAGAGACCTTTCACTCCCTGTCGTCATTTCGGGGGCGCCCATCGTGCGCGAATTCGATGGACTCGCACTGTCATCGCGCAATGCCTATCTTTCGAAAGCTGATCGCGGCGTGGCCGGCCGATTAAACGGTATTTTGAAAGTCATCGTGGAGCGCTCTGGCAGCGAGCCCGTGCCGTTGCTTGAATCATTCGGCGTCAGGGCACTTCTCGACGCGGGATTCAGCGCCGTCGACTATGTCGCCATACGGGATGCCGAAACGCTTGCACCGCTGACGAGGATCAACCGGCCTGCCCGCGTTCTGGCTGCGGCCCGCATTGGCAATGTGCGGCTGATCGATAACATGGCGATCGCGTCGGCCATGGAACGGTAAGAAGGCCGCGCCAGGGCCGTCGTGTTTGTCAGGGGGACATCGTGCGCACATTTGGGTTTGCGGTTCTGCTTCTCATCGCGATCCCCGCTGCTTTTGTCGGTGGCGCGGTTTACATCGCGCGCTATTCCGAACACGCGAAGCTTCCCGAGGCAGCAGGCTATGGGCCAAACCCCGTACTGCCATCGCCCGACCCGCGTCTTCTTCCGACCATGCGCTTTGCGCGCGCCACCGGCTGGACTACGGGCGAGCACCCGGTCCCGGCGCCCGGACTGAAAGTCACGGCTTTTGCGACCCATCTCGCCCATCCGCGCTGGCTGACGATACTCCCGAACGGTGATGTGCTGGTTGCCGAGACGAATAGCCCACCGAAACCGGATGATGACAAGGGCCTTCGCGGGATCGTCGGCGGCGTGCTGATGAGCATCGTCGGCGCCGAAGCTCCAAGCGCAAACCGGATCACGCTGCTGCGCGATACACACGCAACAGGCCGCGCCGATTTCCGCTCGGTGTTTGTTTCCGGCCTTCATTCCCCCTTTGGCATGACGCTCGTCGGAAAGGATTTCTACGTGGCCGATACCGACGCGGTGTTGCGTCTTCCCTATCGCGACGGCGAAACACATAACGACGCTGCTGGAACCAAGATTGTCGATCTTCCGGCCGGAAGCATCAATCACCACTGGACAAAGAATGTGATCGCGAGTGCCGACGGAAAATCGCTTTATGTGACTGTCGGCTCGAACAGCAATGTCGGCGAGAACGGCATGAGCGCCGAAGAAGGGCGCGCTGCGATCTGGCTCGTTGATCCGGCCACCGGACAGCACAGGATCTTTGCCTCGGGATTGCGCAATCCCAATGGACTCGCCTTCGAGCCGATCACCGGAAAGCTCTGGGCCACGGTCAATGAGCGCGACGAAATCGGCAGCGATCTCGTGCCGGACTACATGACCTCGGTGCGCGACGGCGGATTCTATGGCTGGCCTTACGGCTACTACGGGCAACACATCGACACGCGGCCGCAGCCGCCCCGCCCCGATCTCGTCGCGCGTGCGATCGCGCCGGACTACGCGCTCGGCGCCCACACGGCCGCGCTGGGCCTTGCCTTCCACAACGGGCCCGGTCTCACGGCGCGATTTGGCTACGGCGCCTTCGTGAGCCAGCACGGCTCCTGGAACAGAAATCCGCCCGCTGGATATCGTGTGATCTTCATTCCCTTTGCGAACGGAAAGCCATCGGGCCCGCCGGTGCCGGTTCTCACCGGATTTCTGCGCGCGGATGGCAGTGCGGCGGGGCGGCCCGTCGGAGTCGCGGTCGACCACAAGGGCGCGCTCCTGGTAGCGGACGACGTCGGAAACACGATCTGGCGCGTGAGCGCAGAGTAATCCGCGCGTTCCTAAAGCAGGCCCAGTTCCGAGAGTTCTGCCCTCAGCTTTTCGGGCAAGTTCCTGGCACTCGCCGATTGGGACAGATCTGCGGGCGCATTCTTCGGGTCGAGATAGCGCCAGCCCTGGAACGGCCGGCTGAAGCGGCGAGCCGTCGCAATGAGCTCCGGCGCATACACGAGCGCGCAATGCGGCTGGCCATTCCTGACCACCGGCCGGATGTCGATGAGTGGTTGACGGACCGCGATGTATCCCTTGATGACCCAATAGAGCGAGCCTCCTTCGAGGAGTTCGTTTTTGCGCTTCGGCATCATCCGCGTGACGTGGATCAGCTCCGGCTTCCTGCCCGCCTTGCGAAGCAGCTTCAGTCTCCCCTTCTGCCAGGCGGCAAGGCTTTCGACGGATTCGGCTCCGACGCAGAGTTTGATGAGATGCAATGTCACGCCGCCGCTCCCTTGAATTGAATGATGACCGCGCCCTCGCTGACCTGGTCGCCCGGCACAACCAGCACACTCTCGATCTCGCGGTCTGCAGGCGCCGAAAGCGTCTGTTCCATCTTCATCGCTTCCAGGATTGCAAGCGCCTGTCCCTTTGCAACGCGTTCGCCGTCCTTCACCAGAACACGCGTCACCTTTCCGGGCATTGGCGACACGATCCGGTCGGCGGCCTCCCCTTCGGCCTCTGCGCGCGCCAGCGGATCATACGGCTTCAGCTCGAACGCCGCGCCATCTCTGAACACACAAACCGTTCCGTTGGAGAGACCGACGACAGGCAGGTCCGGCGCGTCAACCCCGGCCGTTGTGCCCTCGCGCTTGCCATCGATCAGAAATTCAATGACGGGCGGCGTTCTGGGGCCAATGCGAAAACCATCGGGCCGGCTCCACGGGTCATGCGCCCGCCCCGAGCCAGTGGCGGACGCACGGACCACATAGGCTGCGGCGGCTGCAAGAACATCGGCCGGCACGGACACGCTCTCCGTTGTCCGGGCATGGCAGCGGTCGATCAGACCGGTATCAATATCGCCCGCACGAAACGCCGGTTGCGACAACATCTCGATCAGAAAGCGGTTATTGGTGCGCACGCCCGCGATCTCGGTGCGAGCAAGCGAGCTGGAAAGAGCCTCGATGGCAAGCGCACGCGTCGGTGCATGTGCAATGACCTTCGCGATCATCGGGTCGTAATACATCGTGACGCCGTCGCCTTCGCTCACGCCAGAATCGACGCGGACGTCTTCCGGCAATTTCAGATGCTCGAGCCTTCCGATTGACGGCACGAAGCCATGATCCGGATCCTCCGCATAGATCCGCGCTTCGATGGCGTGGCCGTTCAGATGAATATCCTTTTGGGCCATGGGAAGCGGCGCTCCCGCGGCGACCCGCAACTGCCATTCGACGAGATCCAACCCCGTCACTTCTTCGGTCACCGGATGCTCCACCTGGAGCCGCGTGTTCATCTCCATGAACCAGAACTTGTCAGCGCGCAGGCCGGCCGACGCATCGGCAATGAATTCGACCGTGCCGGCCCCCGCATAGGAGACAGCTTCCGCCGCCTTGACGGCTGCAGACGTGATGGCCCCACGAACGGCGCCGGGAATTGCCGGCGCCGGCGCTTCCTCGATGATCTTCTGATGCCGCCGCTGCAAAGAGCAGTCGCGTTCGAACAAATGGATGACATTGCCGTGAGTGTCGCCGAACACCTGCACCTCGATGTGCCGCGGACGCGAGACATATTTTTCGATCAGCAGGCGATCGTCGCCAAAGGAGGCCTTGGCCTCACGGCTCGCGGCTTCGAGCGCGGCACTGAGGTCACCCGCGCCTCCGACCCGATGCATGCCCTTGCCCCCGCCGCCGGCGACCGGCTTGATGAGAACCGGAAAACCGATCTCTGCGGCTTTCCTCGCCACGTCGCGAGGCGAAATCCCGTCACACGAAAAGCCCGGAACGACCGGCACACCTGCCGTCGCCATGACCGCCTTAGCGCGATCTTTCAGTCCCATCGCGCGGATGGCATCCGCCGACGGGCCGACGAAGATGAGCCCAGCGGCCGCCACGGCCTCTGCAAATTCCGCATTTTCCGCAAGGAATCCGTAGCCTGGATGGATCGCGTCCGCTTTCCCCGCGCGCGCGGCCTCGAGAACAGCTGCAATATTCAGATAGCTCTCGGCTGCGGGCGCGGGACCGATCCGTAGCGCCCTGTCCGCCGAGCGCACGTGAAGCGCGTTCGCGTCGGCCTCCGAATAGACCGCGATCGTTTCGATCCCGAGCCGGCGCGCCGTGCGCGCAATCCGGACGGCGATTTCACCGCGGTTGGCAATCAGAAGCCGCTTGAACATTCGCCCCTTTGTGGAAAGACCGGTGCCTTCAAACCTACCGACAGGGACCGTCTTCGCAAGCGGGCAAGAGCCGCTTTTTTGTGAGCATCAGCCGCGCACGCTCGCAAAGATCATCCGGACGAGGAGGATCACCAGGATGACGACGAAGTAGCCCACATAGAGCGCGAGCGCGTACTGGAAGAACGCGTGATCGAAATGGGGCAGCACGAAGGCCGCATGGTTCATGACCATCGGAATGAGCGCTTCGGCAAGCACATGAAGAATCACGGCGACAGCCGCGATGATGAAAACGTTGAGAACGCTGCGCACCATCAGTCCGCCGATCAGTGCAATAAAGACCCCGACAACGGGGTTGCTGATTTGGGTCACGCCGTGGCGGAAAATGTCCCAGAACTCGTTCCAGAGATGGTCCAAAGAACCCATCGAATATCCCTCGTCTCAGTATCTAAAAAAAACGCGAAGCATGGCTCTCCGTATCCCGGAAACCGGTCGATACTGCGCTACATCCGGAACACCCCGAATTTCGTCTCGGGAATCGGCGCATTCAGGCAGGCCGAAAGCGCAAGCGCGAGTACGCGGCGGCTATCGGCCGGCGCGATCATGCCATCATCCCAGAGCCGCGCCGTCGCAAAATAAGGGCTCCCCTCCTCCTCGTAGCGCGCGCGGACCGGCGCTTTGAAGGCCTCCTCGTCCGCGCTGCTCCAGGATTCACCGCGTGCTTCAAGCGCGTCGCGCCGGACCGTCGCAAGTACGCTCGCCGCCTGCTCGCCGCCCATGACCGAAATGCGCGAATTCGGCCAGGTGAAAAGAAATCGGGGGGAGAACGCGCGCCCGCACATGCCATAGTTTCCTGCACCGTACGAGCCGCCGATGATCAGGGTGATCTTGGGCACCGCGGCGCAGGCGACGGCCGTCACCATCTTCGCGCCATCCTTGGCGATACCTCCGGCCTCGTATTTCTGGCCGACCATGAAGCCCGCGATGTTCTGCAGAAACACGAGGGGAATGCGCCTCTGGCAGCAGAGTTCGATGAAGTGCGTGGCCTTGAGTGCGGATTCGGAAAACAGAATTCCGTTGTTCGCGACGATTCCGACCGGGATGCCCTCGACATGCGCGAAGCCGGTCACGATCGTCGTGCCGTAAAGCTTCTTGAATTCGTCGAATTCCGAAGCGTCGACCAGCCGCGCAATCACCTCCCGTACGTCATACTGGACCGCAAGCGACGGCGGGATGACACCGTCGAGTTCGGCGGGATCGTAAGCCGGCGGCCGCGCGTCGGCGATCGGAATGTCCGCGTGCTTCGCCACGTTTAGGTTTGCAACGATCCTCCGGATGAGGGCCAGCGCATGAAGATCATCGAGCGCATAATGGTCGGCGACGCCCGAGCGGCGGGCATGGACATCGGCGCCACCGAGATCTTCGGCGCTCACGATCTCTCCGGTCGCAGCCTTCACCAGAGGCGGTCCGCCAAGGAAAATCGTCCCCTGCCCCTTGACGATAATGGTCTCGTCCGACATCGCCGGCACATAGGCGCCGCCGGCCGTGCACGATCCCATCACGGAGGCGATTTGCGGCACTCCGGCCGCACTCAGAGTCGCTTGGTTGAAAAAGATGCGCCCGAAATGATCGCGATCGGGAAAGATGCTCGCCTGGTTGGGAAGATTGGCACCGCCGGAATCGACCAGATAGATACAAGGAAGCCGGTTCTCGCGCGCGATCTCCTGTGCGCGGAGATGCTTCTTCACAGTTTCCGGATAGTACGTCCCGCCCTTGATCGTCGCGTCATTGCAGACGATGACGCATTCGCGTCCCGAGACGCGCCCTATGCCGGTGATGATGCCGGCCGCATGGATATCGCCCTCGTGCATGCCGAAGGCCGCGAGCGGCGAGAGCTCCAGGAACGGCGATCCCGGATCGACAAGGCGCTCGACCCGGTCGCGCGGCAAGAGCTTGCCGCGTTCGACATGGCGCTTGCGCGAGACCTCGTTGCCGCCCCGCGCTGCGATTTCCAACCGGCCGCGCATCTCCTCGACCAGACTGCGCATCGCCGCGGTGTTCTTGCGGAAGCCCGCACTCGTGGCCGAGAGCTGCGACTTGAGCGCCGTCATACGCGCTCGATCGCCATCGCCGTTGCTTCGCCGCCGCCGATACAAAGTGCGGCGACGCCGCGGCGCAGATTGCGCCGGCGCAACGCGTTCAGGAGCGTCACCAGGATGCGCGCGCCTGACGCTCCAATGGGATGACCGAGTGCGCACGCTCCGCCGTTCACATTGACCTTCGCATGATCGAGACCAAGATCGCGCATTGCAATCATCGCAACATTCGCGAAGGCCTCGTTGACTTCGAACAGGTCGACGTCGCTCGCTTTCCATCCGGAAAGTTTCAGGACTTTCTCGATCGCTCCAACAGGTGCGGTGGTGAACCAGCGCGGCTCATTGGCATGGCTCGCCTGTGCCACGATGCGCGCAAGCGGCTTCAAGCCGCGCCGGGCCGCGACATCGTCCCGCGCAAGGACCAGCGCCGCTGCGCCGTCCGAAATCGAGGACGAATTGGCGGCGGTGACTGTTCCGTCTTTCGCGAAAGCCGGCTTCAGCGTCGGGATCTTCGAAGCGTCGGCGCGCCGTGGCTGCTCGTCGCTTTCGATTTTGACTTCTCCCGATTTGGAGGCAACCAGGACGGGCGCGATCTCATCGGCGAATGCGCCTTCCTTCTGTGCGCGCTGTGCCCGGTGAAGCGACTCGGTTGCGTATGCATCCTGCTCGGCACGGGTAAACTGATAGTGGCGCGCTGCATCTTCCGCGTAGGTCCCCATGAGGCGATGCTCGTAAGCGTCCTCGAGCCCATCGAGGAACATGTGATCCTTGACCTCGCCATGGCCCAGTCTGAGCCCGCCGCGCGCCTTGGGGAGCAGATAAGGAGCATTGGTCATCGACTCGAGCCCGCCGGCCACCGCGATATCCGTGCGCCCGATGGCGAGCTGGTCGGCGGCGATCATCACCGCCTTCATGCCTGAGCCGCACATCTTGTTCACGGTGGTCGCGGGCACGTTGTCGGGTACGCCGGCAAAACGGGCGGCCTGGCGCGCCGGCGCTTGGCCGAGTCCGGCAGATAGCACGCAACCCATCACGCTCTCACCAATGTCGGCGGGCGAAACGCCGGCGCGCTCAATCGCCGCCTTGATGGCAGACGCGCCAAGCTGTGGCGCGGTTGTGGCTGCGAGCTCGCCCTGAAATCCCCCGATCGGCGTGCGTGCCGCCGACAGGATCATGACCTCTTGATTGTTCATTTTGCAGGATTTCCTTGAATAAGCGGACATCTGGCCGGGCAGAATCCTCATGACCGGCGCTGACACGCTGGGTTATCATCTTTGCGCGAGTCCGGCCAATGGCCGCGTGGGGAACGAGGGGATGAACAGAGTCGCGGTTTCGGCGGCGGTCGGCGTAGCCGTGGCCACGGTCGCGTTCGCACTTCCGTTTTTCGGCCTCCAGCTTTCGCCGGCGATCATGATGACGGCGGCCGCCGCACTTTCGCTTGGTGCCGCGTCGTCCATCCTGACCAGCGCGTTGATGGCAAAGCCTCCGGCTAAGGGGCGCGCCGACCTGATGAGCCAGCGGCTCGCAAGTTCAGGCCTAATTACGAAATTTCCGAAGGACGCGCTTTCGCTTTCGATCCGGCCCGAGACACGCCCCGAGCTGCTCGATGCCGTGAAGAACCCCGACAAGTACACGAAGGACATCGTCGTCTGGCTGCGCGGCGGCAAGGAAGAAAAGTTCAATCCAGTCGTGTTGCGGCAACTCTTCACCGCGCTCAGCCGCCGCGAGAATTTCCAGCACGTGATCCTGACCGCCAGGAACGACGAATTCATTGGCTACATACCGGCCGCCTATGCTCGCACGGATTTTTGCGGGCCGAATGCCGAAGGCAGGATCACGCGCTATGTCGTGGACGTCTTCACCGACCAGGCGAACAGCGTGAACTTGCGCGAAATCCTGGGCGGCGCTGGCAAGACGGACGTCATAAGCGACTCGGCCGATGTCGCCGACGCCATCAAGAGAATGGCCGGTGGCTTCAAGCGCCTCATCGTCCTGCACAATGGCTATCACAGAAAACCCGTCGGCTTTGTTGACTTCAATGAACTGATGAGCGGCGCGCTGACGGGCACGGTGCCGAAACCGCTCGGACTCGCGGCCGACCTGCGCCGCTCGGCGTAAGCTATCGACCTTTCTTTCCCGCGTGCGGGAGAGGTGCCCGCAGCGAGCCTTTGCGCTCAAGCAGCAAAGCGGTAGCGCTTACATTAAGGCGAGCCTGCGGGCCGAGGGCGGGCCGAAGCGAACCTCGCCCTAGCCTGTCTCTTCGAACAGTTCGCGTCCGATCAGCCATCGCCGGATTTCAGACGTGCCTGCCCCTATTTCGTAGAGCTTGGCATCGCGCAGGAGCCGCCCCGTCGCGTAATCATTGATGTAGCCATTGCCGCCGAGGCATTGAATGGCTTCGAGCGCCATCCAGGTCGCCTTCTCGGAGGCAAAGAGAATGGCTCCAGCGGCATCCTTGCGCGTGGTTTCTCCGCGATCGCACGCCTTGGCAACGGCATAGACATAGGACCGCGCCGCCGAGAGCGTTACGTACATGTCGGCGATCTTTCCCTGCATCAGCTGGAACGAGCCGATGGGTGCCCCGAATTGCTTGCGATCGTGCACATAGGGAAGCACGAGGTCGAGACAGGCCTGCATGATGCCGACGGAGCCGGCCGCGAGCACCGCGCGCTCGTAGTCGAGCCCGCTCATCAGTACATTGACGCCGCGTCCCTCGGAACCGATGACGTTCTCGGCGGGGACTTCGCAGTCCTCGAACACGAGTTCGCTGGTGTCGGAACCGCGCATCCCGAGTTTGTCGAGCTTCTGGGCTGTCCGAAAACCCTTGAAGCCTTTTTCGATGATGAAGGCGGTGATGCCGCGCGGACCGGCGCCCGGATCCATCCTGGCGTAGACCACGAGAACGTCCGCCTGCGGACCATTGGTGATCCACATCTTGGTGCCGTTGAGGACGAAGCGCCCGCCACGCTTCTCCGCTTTCAACTTCATCGAGACGACATCCGAGCCCGCGCCGGGTTCGCTCATCGCCAGAGCGCCGACGTGTTCGCCCGATATCAGCTTCGGCAGATAGCGCCGCTTCTGGTCGGCGCTCGCATTCCGCCGGATCTGGTTGATGCAGAGATTCGAATGCGCACCATAGGAGAGGCCAACCGCCGCCGAGCCGCGGCTGACTTCCTCCATAGCCACGACATGCTCGAGATAGCCGAGCCCGCTGCCGCCGAATTCCTCCTCGACCGTGATCCCATGCAGGCCGAGTGCGCCCATTTCGGGCCAGAGATAGCGTGGAAATTCGTTCTTGCGATCGATCTCATCGGCGATCGGCGCAATCCGATCGGAGGCGAATGTGCGCACCGTTTCGCGCAGCATATCGGCAGTGTCGCCGAGCGCGTGATCGAGAGAGCGGTTGGCGTTCGGGATCATTGCGATGAAGAATCGGATAGCGGCATATTTCGGCGTGGTTCTAGCACAGGACGCCGCTTCGTCCGGTATGCGCGCCTGGGAACCGGCTGACACGCTCTCAGCGCGAGTCACTGCGTGCGAAACACCGTGGCGATAAGCAACGACAGCACGATCGAGCATGTGCCGATCCAGAGCGCGTAGCGGGCGAGCCCGAGTGCATGAATCTGCGCCGATGCGGCAGCGATGGCGTCGGCGCCCCAGACGCCATGATCAAGCGCGACGGCGTCGATGCCCGTGCCGCTCAGAATGAAGCCGATGCCGATGACCGCGAAAACCACAACGGCCAGCCACTTGATGATCGTCACCGCCCACCCCATCGGAAAAAAATGGGCCCGGCTCACGGGATGCAGGGGCCGGGCCGACCATCGTGATGCGGGAGGCAACCCGCATCATTTCCATACTATCCGTGGGCGGAACGTATGTCGAATGCCCGCTCTTGGCGGCAAGGCCCGGCGGAAGAAGGGGCTCTTTAGGAAGGGCGAAGCTTTCAGTGCTCGCGGCAGAGCCGGCTCATGGCTTCGAATGTCTCATTCTCTGGTTTGAGGAGGTCATGCTCGCCCGCAAACCGGAGGCCCAGCCGGTCGCGTTCGCTCCATGTCGCGAACGCGTCGTAGGCGATGCGCCGCTGCAGGTAGACAAGGCAGATCATCGCTTTCGGCACCAACTCCGGATCGACGGAGGAGAGAACTCCGGCGCCGGTGGGCGATATATCGGTAATCATGCAGTCGATAGCGGGAGCGCCGGGAGTACACAGCAGCTTGCCAGGGTCGAACACGCGGATGCGTCCGCTGACACGGCGCTCCGCAAGGGGCACTCCGGCGAAGGACGCGGCCGTTCCGAATGACGTCCTCTTCAACATGAGAGATGCCTAGCATTCGCCCAGTTAAGGCTTCTTTCTCCATGCAGCCGATTGCCGCTCCAGCATGGCGAAAAGCGAGCCGGCGTCACCCAGCTCTGTTGCCGAGAGCTAAAGTTGATCACTCGAATTAAAGGAGAAATGCATTCCCATTTGGGCGATCATGCTTCCTTAGAGGCGTATTTGGCGAAGAGGCGAGAGATCAGGGACAGCTACTGCATTCCATGACTGATGACGACGCAGTGCGTAGCACGACCCCGGTATTCGTGTTCTGACGTCAGGATGACCCGCCGTTGCTTCGTGAGCTTATGCAAGGCAGGCGTCCGACTTGATCGCCCAGGGCCGCAATGACATCGGCGCCGGCCATCAATGGTCGCGGAGTTCGTTGTTCGGCGTGCGCTCGCCACGCGCCCAGGCCTCGAGTGTCGCATGCGCGTTCGCTCGCTGCATCTTGTCGATTTCACCCACATTCGGCGGATCGACGGTGAACTCGACGAGCAGGCCGTTGGGATCGACCACGTACAGCGACCGGCAGTACCCGTGATCGATCTCGCGCGGGGAGAAGCCGGCGCTCTCTAATCGCGCCCTGATTTCGCGAGCACAGGCTTCGTCGGCGGCGAGCGCGACGTGGCAGAACGGTCCCTGCTGTTTCGCAGCGAACTTGCTGGCGTGTTCGGGATCTGAAAACTGAAAGAAGGCCAGCGCACCGCCGTCGCCAATGCCATAAAAGGTATGGCTGTAGGACATTTCCTGACCCGCCTCGTTCGTCT
>Ga0070734_10001966_pt1 | contig 27136 bp, 18 predicted proteins | sample Coa_R1_8_FD_66444 | JGI IMG/M metagenome (GOLD analysis project Ga0070734, IMG submission 66444) | Surface soil microbial communities from Centralia Pennsylvania, which are recovering from an underground coalmine fire - Coalmine... | ecosystem: Environmental > Terrestrial > Soil > Unclassified ... | reverse complement strand
GACCCTTGTGGTCGCCCCATTGCCACGCTGCCCGCATGCCGGGCAAAGGGCGACCACAAGGGTCGCCCCCACACCTCCCCCGGGATGAGGGGCATGATTTCCTCAGGTGCTCTTTCGCAGGCGCTGACACCGCTGAATAACCAGCATCGGCAACGCAACGCCGGAGCAGCGCTTCTTCGGGCCGTTGCTCTTATCCTCTTCACTCTCGTCGCTATCACTCTGCATGGCTTGGCCTTCGCGCAGGATACGCCCTACGTTCCTGATGAGTGGAAATACGGGCGGCGGCAGACCGGGGCGACTCTGCAATACTGCCTCGATGTCCGCGATCCCGATCTGCCGGTCGCGCGCAAGATCGGCCAGGCGATTGCACAGGCGTTGCTGCTGGAGTCGAAGCCGATCGAACTTGGTCAGAATTCGGTCGGCGAGGACCTCGACAATCTCTACCGGACATTTCTGGAAAGCTGCGATGTGTACCTCGGCTTCAAGCTGATTGCGGATGCATATCCGCAATGGCTCGCGGTGACGCGGCCCTACTACCGCACGTCCTATGTCCTGGTCACCGCAAACTCCCAATGGAATTCGCTCGCCGACATGCCGCGCGACCAGGCGATCGGAGCCACCATCGGGACCAGCGCGGATATACGGCTCATCCAGTATTTGCAGGCGTTGCCGGCCGACAGCCGGTGGAGCCGGTTTCCAATGGGATCGGACGAACTTGCGCTGCGCGCGCTCATGCGCGGCACGGTGGGCGCCGCGCTAGTGTGGGCGCCATCGTTCTGGGCGCTGCAACGCAGCGACCCGGCCTTTGCCAGGCTGCGGATCATCTCGTCAAAGCCGGCGCCGGACTCCGCTGTCGATGTCGGAGCGACCCTGTTGTCCCGAGAAACCTTTTTGCGCGGCAATATCGATCAGGCCATCGCGGCGCTGACGGCCGACGGCACCATTCAATCGCTGCTCGACAGCGAGAAATTTCCCGCTACGCCGGTCAAGTGACCCGGCTGCTTGGTTGAATTCCGAAACCAGCTCACGCCGGCTCGATCGGCGCAAACAGCTCGTCTGCGCTCGGGCGGCGGGTCGTAAAGCCTTGTTCATGCAGATAGCGGCACAGCGTCTCGATCGCCTTGCGGTTCGCCGCCGTGCCGTAGGGCCAGATGTCCTCGCCCAGCACCGCTTGCGTGGCACGGTATTCGGCCTCGATCCACGGCAATGTCAGCGCAAACGCAGATAACTTCGCGAAATCCGCGATCGCAATCTCCTTCGCTTTGGCGAATGCGTCAAAAACACTTTTGGCCATCCACGGGTGTTGCTGCACGAGGCTGTTGCGGATACCCACGGCATGCATCAGCGGATAAATCCCGGACTTGCGGTAATAAGCCTGTTCGGCCGCGCGGTAGTCCGGGAACAGCCGCGCTACCGCGGTCTGACCCGAGCCCGTTTGAGCGGGCGGGCAGGGGGGCTGCGCGAAACATGATGGCGGGCGCGCCGAAAACACGGCGTCGAGTTCGCCTTCGGCCAGCATGCCGGAGAGCGTTTTGCCGGCCGGTATCGCTTCGATCTCGACGCCCGCAGCGCTGTTCTTCTCCTGGCTCCCTTGCCGGGAGGGAGAGGACGGTGGACGCGCCGGCTGTTCCAGCGGCCCGAGCCGCCACCGCAGGTCCGGCGGCTTGATGCCATATTCGTCGGACAGGAGCCCGCGCATCCACACCAGCATGGTGGTGAAGTATTCCGGCGTGCCGACGCGCTTGCCTCTGAGGTCGGCTGGCGAAGCGATTCCACGGTCGGTGCGTACGAAGATCGCCGAGTGCCGGAAGGCGCGCGACAGGAACACCGGGATCGCGGTGTAGTGGGCCTTGCCCTGATCGCGCAGCGCGATGTAGGTGGAGAACGACATCTCCGAGATATCGAACTCCTGGTTCTTCAGATTGCGCACGAACAACTGGTTCGGCTCGACCACGTGATACGTGACGGCGCAACCTTCGACCTTCACGACGCCGTCGCGAATGGCGCGGATGCGGTCGTATTCGCCGGATGCGATCGTGATGGGAATGTCGGGCATCGTCTGTCATGCGCGGGGTTGACCCCGGGCATCCATCTGCTTGGCAAAGCAGTCTTCATTCGACGGATCGCTGGGTCAAGCCCGGCGATGGCGGCGCGCTGCCTCGCTCAACCGCGCTCAGACGCTCCGCCGGCGGCGCAATCTCGGTGACGAGGTCGCGCACCAGCGCTTTGTTCGACAGCGGCTGCACCGTCATCTCGCGCGGCTCTAGCCGCGTCGTGCACGCATAGACCGTGGCGCCGTCGACTTCGACCATGCATTCCTTGCAAGCGTTGGCGTTGATGCAGGAGAAGCGGATCGCAAGGGTGGGATCGCGATTGGCGCGGATCCAGCGCAGGCCGTCGAGAACCGACTGGCCCTGCTCGAACGGCACCTCGTGGGTCTCGAAGTGACCCGTTTCTCTTTCGACCCCGCGCCAGACGCGCAATCGTGCGAGCGACGTCATTGCGCCGCCACCACTTGCTGCGCTGGCGGCACTGAAGCCAGATCGATTCCGCCGCCGCGCCGGCGCGCCACCTGGTTGACACGCCATTCCGGAACCATGCTGGGGAAATCCTCGCGCTGGTGGGCACCGCGACTCTCGGTGCGCCGCAATGCGGCCTGGGCGACGATGCGCGCGACGAGCAGCATGTTGCGCAGGTCGAACCAATCGATGCGCCGCATGTCAAACCGGCGGCCGTCGCCGAACGGATGCGTGCCGAGTTCACCAACGAGATCGTCGATTTGTGCGATGGCTCGCTCAAGCCGTTGCCGGGTGCGGAAAGGTCCGACGTCATCCGTCATGATGGATTGCAAGCGCTGGATCATGTCTGCGGAATTGGGGCCGCGCGCCACTCCATCCGCTGTGACAAGATCGAGCGCCGCCGCGGCCGCACCTGATCGGAACGGCTGCGTTCTCATCCCGGCGACCCGCGCGGCAGCCGTACGCCCGGCACGACGGCCGAACACGAGCGCTTCCGTCACAGCATTGCCGGACAGCCGGTTCGCGCCGTTGGCGCCGCCGACCGCTTCGCCGGCGACCAGGAGCCCGGGGATTTCCGTTTCCATCGCGGCATTGGTCGCGACGCCGCCCATGTGATAGTGGGCGATGGGCGCAACCTCCACCGGCATCTTGGTGAGGTCGATCGCATTTGCAGCCAGCCTGTCGATCACGGGACCGAACGCCGCGCGCAATTCACCTTCCGGGCAATGCTGGAAGCTCAGATAGACGCCGCCGTGAGGTGAGCCGCGGCCCGCCTCCACTTCCTTGACGATGGCGTAAGTCGCAAGATCGCGGGTCAGCACGTAGGCGCCATCCTCGCTCGATCCATAGCGCGATGTGAACTCCTGGCCTTCACCGTTGAGCAGTCGACCGCCCAGCTTATAGCGAAACGGGTCCCACATGATCGGGTCCATCCCGACCAGCCGCGGCGCCAGATGTCCGATCGGAAAGAACTGGACGAATTCCATGTCGATGAGCGGCGCCCCGGCCCGCAGCGCCAGCGCATAGCCGTCGCCGCCCATGTTGGCGGATGCGCTGTTGCGGTGGTAGAGCCGCGTCAGCCCACCGGTGGCGACAATCGTGGCTTTTGCCGCGACGGTGACAGCAGCGCCGGACGTCAGATGCAGCGCGACTGCGCCCACGACCTCGCCGGCAAGAGTCGCAAGATCGATGACCAGCAGATCGCCGGCCTTGCGGATGACGGACGTCTTGTTGACGGCGGCGCGCAACGTTTTCGACACCGCCGGTCCGGTGTTGAGGAAGTCCACATAGACGCAGCGCGGCCGGTCGTGACCGGGCGCCTGCGTGGCGACAATGCGGCCGTCTTTGCGCGCCCAGCCGACGCCCCAGGCGTCCATCTCACGGATACAATCCGGTCCTTCCTCGCACAGGAGCCGCGACAGGCGCTCGTCACAGAGTCCGCGGCCCGCTTCCAGCGTGTCGTGCAAGTGATGGGTCCAGTGATCCGGCGCGTGCGCGCCGAGCGCGGCCGCGACCGTCATCTGCGCCATCACGGTGGCGCCGCCGCGGCCGATCAGGCTGCGATCAACCAGCATGACCTCGGCCCCTGACCGCGCGGCCTCGATCGCCGCATACATGCCGGCGCCGCCCGATCCGATCACGAGCACATCGGTTTCGACATGCATGGGCTCCATCACGGGATACGCTCTCCGTCGCTATACCTCTGCGAAAGCCAGCCTGACCAGCCTGGTTGGTTGGACGGTAGGTTCTCGCGCCATCGTGTCTGAGACCAGGCCCATTAACCTTTCCCTCCATACGTCTGGCGCATAGCAAGTTGGAAATTGTCGCATACGTGCTGCTGCACGGCGGAAGAGTTATGCCGCGGAAACAGATTAAAGGACATCCATAATTTCCCTTTCCGTCCGTCACAGCGTGGCAAAGTTTTGGCGGCTGGAAAAACCTCGCTGTTTTCCGCTCATGCCGCATTAAGCCGATATAAACGCGATATTTTTCCCCACGATTCCGTGATGAGTTTCAAGCCTTGTGCGGCGCCGAATCGACGCTAATTTGCGGGCAGGGCAACAACTTGAAAAATACGAGGTTGAGCATGACACGCACTTTGAAAATGTTTCTCTCCGCCGCGAGCGTTGCAGCCTTGCTTGCGTCCCCCGCCGCCGCCAAGACTCAGCATCATCAGCAGTCCACTTCGCTCGTAACCGTGCCAGCCGACGCGCAAGCGTCCGTCAGGACCAATCAGGCGGTCACGGTGTATGCGCCGGACGTGAAGGCGGTTGCACATCCCGGCAGCGTGAACCCCGATTTTCAGCTGAGCACCGACAAGTAAGCACCGAAGTAAGCATCTGCCATCTCCTCTCCAGGCACCTATCACCGGGCGACGCCCTTCGCCCGGTGATTTTTTTTGCACGACACCTACGAATTTGGGCGGCCGGCGCCGTGTGATGATGTAGGGGCGCCCTGTTTTTCGGCGGCTCCGATCACAGGAGAACCCGCGCAAGGTCCTACATTGCGAATCTGTCAGGGACGCGCAGTGCGCAAGCGGGCGACTACAAGCCCCTACGATGGCCCATGTTGGAGTCGAGGCGAAGCGAGTGGTTGCGATCAACCGCTACCCATGGAATGGTCGCGATCGGGGCTGGCCCGAGAGTGATCCGGTGGGGTGCCGGCCCATTTTCGGGAGGGTGACATGACGAGTTGTGGGGCAGTCACTGCAGCAATTGGGCTTGCTCTGGGCGTATTGATAGCGACGCCCGCGGGCGCGTTTGATCGGGGCGACGTCGACGTTTTGGCGGTTCTGCCGGACGTGGCAGCAGGGCAGCCATCGAGCGTCGAGGGGCTGACCGTCGGCCCGGACGGCAACATCTATGTAACGAGCTTCGGCTTTAACACCGCCGGCGCGCTGTCAGGTAACGCAGCATTGTTTGCCATCAGGCCCGACGGAAAGCTGGTTCGCAAAGTCACCATCGCCAATTCGAGTCCCCACATGCTGGGGCTGCGCTTTAATCCGGTCAACGGGTTCCTGCTGGTCCTCGATTTCGGCGCCGGCAAGGTGCTGCATGTCGATCCGACAACCGGCGCCTCGTCGGTGTTCATGACACCGACGCTCGCCGGCGCTGGTCTCAATGCGCTCACATTCGACAAGGCCGGCAACGTCTACGTATCCGACTCATTCAACGGCATTATCTGGAAGACCGGCCCCAACGGCGGCACGCCGACAAAATGGGCCCTCGATCCCTTGCTCGGACCCGGCACCGGTTTGACGCCGCCATTCGGAGCGAACGGTGTCGAGTTCAACAATGCCGGCACCGTGATGTATGTGGCCAACACGGCATTCCACCAGATCATCCGGATTCCCGTCAACGCAGATGGGACTGCGGGTACTCCTTCGATCTTCATCACCGGCATCAACGCCCCGGATGGAATCGCGATCGACAGGCACGATAATCTCTGGATCTGCGCCAACCAGGAGGACGATATTATCGTGCTCGACAAGACCGGCAAGGTGATTGCCAAGCTGGGCGACTTTAATGGCATCGATGAGCGCGGATTGGTACGCGGCCTGTTGTTTCCGGCGAGCCTCGCCTTCGGCCTCGATGGCAAGACCCTTTACGTGTCGAACCTCACCTTGTTCCTGCCGTTCGCAGGAGCGCAGGCAGCCGTCGATTCGCCCTGGACGCTTCAGGTCAAGCGCTACTCCGTCGCCAAGCTTCGCGCCGTGATTCCACCGCTCGGGGATGACGAGCGCTGAGAGCGTGTAGAGAAATCAGCGGGCCACTGCTGCTGTAGGGGCGACCCTTGTGGTCGCCCTCTTGCGCGGGCCGGGCAGTGTGCTCAAGGGGCGACCACAAGGGTCGCCCCTACACATCGACAGCCCTCCGTCCCGCCTGCATGGCGCGCCAGATCACCTCCGCGGTTGCCGGCATATCGATATGCCGGACACCGAATTCCGACAGTGCATCGATCAGCGCATTGGCGACGGCCGGCAGTGCACCGACGGTGCCGGCTTCGCCGGCGCCCTTGACGCCGAGCGGATTGGTCCTGGTCGGCACGGGATTGCTCTCGATCGCGATCGCGCAAAGATCGTTGGCCCGCGGTATGGCGTAGTCCATGAACGAGCCAGTGAGAAGCTCGCCTGTGACGGGATCGAACCTGATATCCTCGCGCAGGATCTGGCCGACGCCCTGCGCGATGCCGCCGGTGATCTGGCCGTGAAGCAGCAGCGGATTGAGCACGGTGCCGACATCGTCCACCACGCTGTAGCGCACGACCTCGACGGTGCCGGTTTCGCGATCAATCTCCAGCTCGCAGACATGGGCGCCGTTCGGATAATTCTCGACCGCCGCACGATAGACCGCGGTGGCGATGAGTCCCGGCTCCATGCCGGGCGGCAGCCTGGCCGGGTTCGCGGCAAGCCGCGCGACGTCCTTCAAAGTCAGTGTCTCGTTGGTGGCCGGCGCCGAGAACAGGCCGGCCGCAAAATTCACCTTCGCGGGCTCGAGCTTCAGCGTATGAGCCGCGATGGCGCGCGCCTTGTCGATCACCTTGCGGCAGGCGGCATCGACCGCGGAGCCGCCGAGCGTTGCGGTGCGTGAACCGCCGGTGCCTTCGCCGAAGAACACCTGATCGGTGTCGCCCTGCAGGTACTGGATATCGGACGGATCAAGGCCGAGGCGATCGCACAGGATCTGTTTGAAGATGGTCTCGTGCCCCTGGCCCTGGTTGATGGCGCCGCAAAACAGCGTCACGGTGCCGGAGCGGTCGAACCTGATCTCCGCGCCCTCGTAGCTCGGCGCGCCGGCGCGCTCGATCGTGTTGGAAATACCGAGCCCCCGCAGTTTGCCCCGTTTGCGCGCCTCCTGTCGGCGGGCCGCAAAACCGTGGGCATCGGCGAGGCGGAGCGCCATCTCCAGATTCGTGGAAAAATCTCCGCTGTCGTAGGTGAAAGTGAGGCCGGTCCGAAACGGCATCGCGTCAGGCGGGATTGCGTTGCGCCGACGCAGCTCGATCCGGTCGATCCCGGTCGCGTCGGCCGCAAGATCGATCATCCGCTCGATCACATACGCCGCCTCGGGCCGTCCGTTGCCGCGGTAGGGGCGGACCGGATTGGTGTTGGTGAACACCGCCGTCACGTCGGCGTGGATCGCGGGCGTGCGGTAGACGCCCGCAAGCGTGCCGAGATTACCGATGAATGCGTTCGCCGCCGTCTGCAGATACGCGCCCACATTCGCGATGGTCTTGACCCGCAGCCCCAGGAAGGTACCGTCTGCATCAAGGGCAAGCTCGGCGTCGGTGACGTTGTCGCGCCCCTGGGCGTCAGAGAGGAATGCCTCCGTGCGGGTGCTCACCCATTTCACCGGCCGACCAACGAGCTTCGAGGCCAGCAGCACCAGCACCACTTCGTTGTAGACTGCGGATTTCATCCCGAAGCTGCCGCCGATGTCGCCAGCGACAACACGGATCTTCGCCTCCGGCACCTTGAGCACGCCCGCGAGCTCGGCCCGAAACGGATGGGCGCGCTGCAGCGTCGTGTAGATGGTGTAGCGGCCGTCTGTGGGATTGTAGTCGCCGATGCTGCCCCGCGGCTCCATTGTCACTGCGGTAACGCGATTGACGACGAAGTGTTGGCGCACCACGTGGGTCGCTCGCGCGAAGGCCGCGTCGGTCGCGGCCTTGTCGCCCTCAAGGTGCACGAAGCAGATATTGTTCGGGCAATCATCGAACACCCGCGTCGCGCCGTCTGCGGGCGCCTCGGCCGTCGACACCACGGCCGCAAGCGGCTCGTAATCGACCGCGACGCGTTCCGCCGCATCGGCCGCCTGGTGCCACGTTTCCGCCACCACGAAGGCCACGTAATCGCCGACCCAGCGCACGCGGTCCTCCACCAGCGCTGGATAGCGCGGCCGATACATCGGGCTTCCATCGCGCCGCTTGAGCCCGGACGGCACCGGCAGGTCACCCCACCCGGAGGCGCGCCAGTCGGCGCCGGTCAATACCGCGAGAACCCCCGGTGCGGCCCTGGCAGCCGCCACGTCGATCGCGCGAATCTTCGCGTGGGCATGGGGCGAACGCAGAACATAGCCGAACGCCGTGCCGGGCAGCGCGATGTCATCCACATAGCGGCCGCCACCGCGGACGAGCCGCGGGTCTTCGAAGCGGGACACCGGCTGGCCAATTCCGAACTTGTGCATGTGTGGACCGCGGGCGTCTCGGCCGCCCCGACGAGAGCGGGCGAGACGCCCGCGCTCCCAGGGCCTTCACCGGCTCTCGGAATGGGCCTGCCGTTCGTTGCGAGGAGCGGAGGCGTGGTGAGCGTAATAACCGTGATGGTGGTGCCTGAGTCCCAGTCCGCGGGAGATGTGGGGACCGGCCACAAAGCCGATCACGCCGCCGGCGACAAGGCCAACAGGGCCGCCCACGAGGGCGCCGGAAGCGGCGCCAAGCGCGCCGTCCGTCACCCGCTCGCCAGCGCTGGCGGCAGCTGGCGCCAACAAGGCCACGGCTACGCATGTCATCGCTGCAAGCTGTCTCATGAGTCCCTCCTGAGTCCTCGGTGAAAACGGGGCTACGCCGTCCACACGCAGCCGCCCCCACCTTCCCTCCCGGTCAAGCCGGGGAGGCAAGGCGGAGGTGGTTTTAAGGCCTGTGGCTTGCGGAATGGTTCACCGCCCCCCTTTATTCGCCTTGTCTAGCAGCCGCCGGCACGCCTCAAGCTCCGCGAGCGCATGCTTGAGCCGCTCAACGTCTGCAGAAGCCAGGCCCTTTGGCGGAGCCGCAGCGTTGAGAGGCGCAGCTTGGTGGACTTGTGTCGCCTCCGTTCGCGAAACCGATGCCATGGCTCCGGAATCAGCCTCGGCGATGGGGCGGTTTTGGGGCGCGGATTGGATAGGTGCCGGTCTATCCGGTTCGGCGTCTTCGGTGTCATCCTCCGTTCCATCGGAGGCGTTCGAATCCGGTGGCGACGAGAATTTAAGTAACGCCGGCACGCCATTCGGCCCTTCATCCTCATCACGTGCATCGTCCGGCAGGGGCCCCAGCTGGCCAGGGGCCTGCCCTTGACCCACCGATTGCACCGTGCGGACGCCCTTCTCGCGCAGAATGCGCTGCACGCCCCGAATGGTGTAGCCGTCGCTGTACAGCAGACGCTGAATCCCACGCAGCAGATCGATATCCTCCGGACGATAATAGCGCCGGCCGCCGCCGCGCTTCATCGGCCTGATATGAGGAAAACGGCTCTCCCAGAACCGCAACACGTGCTGCGGCAGATCGAGCTCGTCCGCGACCTCGCTGATCGTGCGGAATGCGTCGGGCGCCTTGTTCAAAGCCGCCTCTTTTTACGGGTTGTACGCCTAACTGCCGGTGTGGCCGTGCAGACCCGCGTTGATGCGCTGCTTGAGAATCGCTGATGGCTTGAACACCATAACCCGTCGCGGCGAGATTGGCACTTCCGTCCCGGTTTTGGGGTTGCGGCCGATGCGTTGCCCCTTCTTACGCACCACGAAAGACCCGAACGACGACAGCTTCACGGTTTCGCCACGCTCGAGGCAATCGGTGATCTCCTTGAGCACCAATTCGACCAGAGCCGCCGACTCGGTTCGCGACAGACCTATCTTCTGATAAACGGCCTCACACAGATCCGCGCGCGTAACGGTCTTCTCGGTCATCGCCAGCCTCGATGCGCCAAACGATATCCTACTTAAACTTCAAGGATATGGAGTTGAATGGCCGGGGTCAATCCTGAGTGGTCTAAACTGTTCCGTTGTGGCCCGGACGCATCACCAGCGCAGAAGGATCGCCCCCCAGGTGAACCCCCCACCCATCGCCTCGAGCAATACGAGGTCCCCCGGTTTGATCCGGCCGTCAGCTACGGCAGTAGACAGCGCCAGTGGGATTGAGGCTGCAGAGGTATTACCGTGCCGGTCAACGGTGATGATGATCTTTTCCGGCGCGATGCCGAGCTTCTGGGCCGAACCTTCTATTATTCGCTTGTTGGCTTGATGCGGCACGAACCAGTCCACATCCGCCGCCGTGTAACCGGTCGCCGCAAAGGCATCGACGACGACGTCCGTGATCATTGCCACCGCATACTTGAACACCTCGCGGCCTTCCATGCGCAGGTGCCCTGTTGTGCCGGTCGATGACGGTCCGCCGTCGACGTAGAGCTTGTCCTTGTAGCGGCCATCGGAGCGCAGATGGGCCGTCAGGATCCCGCGATCCGCGCCGGTGCCGGTCTGCGGCACGGCGTCGAGCACGACCGCCCCGGCGCCGTCTCCAAACAGCACGCAAGTGGTGCGGTCCTCCCAGTCGAGCAGACGCGAAAACGTCTCCGCCCCGATGACCAGCGCCCGCTTGAAGGCTCCGCTCTTGAGGAGGCCATCCACAGTGGCGAGGCCGAAAACGAAGCCGGAGCACACCGCTTGCAGGTCGAAGGCCGCCCCGCGTGTGATGCCGAGGCCGGCCTGGACGGACACCGCTGTCGCCGGGAAAGTATTGTCAGGAGTGGAGGTGGCGAGCACGATCAGATCGACCGACTGTGGATCGACATCGCCAGCTGCAAGGGCGGCGCGGGCTGCCGCCAGCGCAAGGTCGGACGTGCGTTCACCCTGCGCCGCAATCCTGCGCTCACGAATGCCGGTGCGCTGGACGATCCATTCGTCGGAGGTATCGACCTTCCGCGCCAGCTCGTTGTTGGTGAGGATGCGGCTCGGCAGGTAGCTTCCGCAGCCAAGCACGACCGACCGGGTGACTGTCACGGGAAGACGTTTCCTCCGGCGGATCGTTTGGTTCTTATTCGGCGGCATGCTGGCCGAGCATCTCGAAGATGCGCGCCCGCAACTTGTAGCGCACCATGTCGTAGCCAAGATCGACCGCCGCCGCGAACCCTTCGGCGTCGGTGCCGCCATGGCTTTTGATGACGAGCCCATTGAGGCCGAGGAAAACCCCACCATTGACCTTGCGTGGATCCATCTTGTCCCTTACCGCACCGAGTGCACCGCGAGCGAACAGAAATCCGATCCTGGCCGACAGGGTACGGCTCATCGCACTGCGCAAATACTCGGCAAGCTGTTTGGCGGTTCCTTCGGCAGTTTTCAAGGCGATATTGCCGGCGAACCCTTCCGTGACCACGACATCCACCGTCCCCTTGCCGATATCGTCGCCCTCGACGAAGCCGAGATAGTCGAGGTCCGGTCGTCCGGTTTGGCGTAAGATAAGGCCGGCTTGGCGCACCTCTTCGAGCCCCTTGACCTCCTCCACCCCGATGTTGAGCAGCCCTATGGTCGGCCGCTCGAGGTCGAACAGCACTCTTGCCATGGCGCCGCCCATAACCGCGAGGTCGACCAGATGCTTGGCATCCGCCCCGATCGTTGCCCCAACATCAAGGACGATCGATTCGCCCCGTAGCGTCGGCCAGAGGGCGGCGATCGCCGGCCGATCGATCCCCGGCATGGTCTTGAGATGGAACTTGGCCATCGCCATCAGGGCGCCGGTATTGCCGGCCGAGATCGCGACGTCGGCATCGCCTTTCTTGACCGCGTCGATCGCCATCCACATGGAGGATTTCCAGCGGCCGTGGCGCAGTGCCTGGCTGGGCTTGTCATCCATCTTCACTGCCACATCCGTGTGGACGATGCGCGAGGCCGCGCGCAACGCCGGGCGATTGGCGAGCAATGGCTCGAGCACGGAACCACTGCCGATGATGACAAATTCAGTTTCGGGATGCCGCTCGAGGGAAATATCGGCGCCGGCTACCGCCACCGGTGCGCCGTGGTCGCCTCCCATGGCGTCGAGTGCAATGCGTACTGTCTGGGGCATCGATCGACCTTGGCGGGGACCAGCGCGAAATCCGGTTTCGCCGAACCGGGCTCCCCTTCGGGGCGCGGGAACATAGCGCGTCGGATTGCCAGGGACCAGGGGTTAGAGGCCGGTGATCAGGACAAGGGGCGGTTGAGCACAAAGAAGCTTCCGGGCGTCGTCATCTCCTTGCATCCTTGAGCTTGGCGAGGGCGGCAAACGGACTAGCCCCAGTGCCTTCGTCGGCAGGCGGCGAAAATTCCACGCCGGGTTTGCGTGGGTAGGGATCGATCCCGAGCAGCAGGAATTCCGCCGCGATGGCGCCGAGATCAGCCGTGCCATTCGACAGAACCTCTGGCGGGTCCTCAGCTTCAAGTGGGGCGCCGTCTGACGAATCTTGTGCGGACGGAGGCGCAAAGATCACGTCGATCGGCTCGTCCACTTGATTTTCCATCGGCTCGAGTGTGACCACGCAAGTTTGCGCGACGGTCGCGGATACCCTCCCCGTCGCCCGCAGGCGGGTGCCTTGCCGGGCAACATCGATCACCGCCTCAAGCCGAGGCACGCCCGGTACGCCGGCCAGCACGGCAAGATCGGCGCGCACACGTTCATCGGCGGTGAGATCGAGATGCAATCCGGTTTCCGGCACATCCTCAAGCCGGATCGGCACGTGCCACGGCTGCACGGGCTTGGTCATGAGAACGCCTACTTTCCTTGCACCAACCAGGTCAATATTAGCGAGAATGGTGCGCGGATCGAAAAATGCAAGGCGTCGGGCAGGCCCCATGGTTGTGACGAATCACCCTTGACGAAGTCCGGTGGCTAGACCCGCGATGAGCTGCGAGCATCATATTCTGCGCCACGATCGCGCCACAGAAACCGCTAAGGTCACGGAATTGGCTGGCGAAATCGCCAGCACGATACGACTTCGGGTGCGGCGCGCGCGCCCGTTGTAATTCACGCGGGCACGGGTTAGGTCATCTCGCCTTTCGACGCAAAAGGGGGACGCCGGGATTTGAGCCGAATCGAGGACTTCAAGACGTATTTCACGGGCTGGCATTCCTTCGCGTTTGGCGCGGCGCTCCTAGCGGGCGTGTCGGTCGGCGGTTGCACGCAGGTCTACCATCACGGCTACATGATTCCGGAAGGAGCGCTGGAGCAGCTTCCGCTCGGCTCCTCGCAGGAGCAGGTGCTGATCGTGCTGGGCACGCCCTCGACGGTCGCCACCATCAGCGGCGAAGTGTTCTATTACATCTCTCAGCGCTCCGAGCAAACCTCGTTTCTGCCGCAGAAAGAGGTCGACCGTCGCGTCGTCGCAGTCTACTTCGACAAGAATCGCCGCGTGCAGAGACTTGCAGATTACGGCATCAAGGACGGAAAGATATTCGACTACATCAGCCGCACGACGCCATCCGGCGGCACCGAGCAGAACTATCTGGGCCTGATGTTCAAGATCTTTAAGAGCTAGATACGGCCGATCGGCCCGGGGCCTCGCCTGAAATAGGCGTGCAAGATGACGTTCAAGTGGGCTTGAGGTTTTCCCAAGAAGCTCTCACGCGGCGGCCCAATCTAGCCGTCCTGTACGCGTCAGCTCAGGCCGTTACGGATGGCACCAAAGAGCTTTTCGTGAGAGATCTGCCCTTTCGGCTTCAGGCTGTGTTTCAGCCGTCACGCGCCGGGACCATTCATTGACTGTGCTCGCATAGTGATAGCGTCGCGCAAAAGGCCGCGCGCTGCAACTCAATTGAAACTTCAGCGCTTGACACCTATAAGATGCGTCTGCCCAAGCCGGGGCGTTAATCATGCGAGAGATCACGGGTAGGCTGGCTTCAGTTTACATTGACGTCCCTGTGCTGCGGCCGGGAACCATTAGGGCCTACCTGCTCGCTTTGGTGTCGGTTGCGGTTGCCACAGCGCTGCGGCTGGCCATCGATCCGTACGTTGAGGGCGTTCAGTTCGTCACGTTCCTTTTTGCAGTCATAGTCACAACGCTGATCGGCGGATCGGGGGCCGGCCTTTTTTCCGTGGTGCTCAGCATGGCTGCGGCCGCGTTTTTCCTATATCCACCCCGCTTGTCTTTCTACGTTGAAGAGCCGGGTGATGTGCTGGCCATCCTGCTGTATGCGGTGGTGATGCTTTTCAACGTGGCCGTCATCACCGGGATCCGCGTCGCTGGCGAGCGCACGCGGGACCGGGAGGCCTTGCAGGCGAGCAAAGATCGTCTGCAGCTCGCCCTCGACGCAGCTCTGCTCGGGTGGTGGCAGTACGATCCAATCCGGGGCCTCGTCTGGTGGGATGCACGCCTGAAGGAAATGTTCGGCGTTGCCGAGGATAAGACAGACGCCAAAGAGTTCACGAAACGGGTGCATCCGGACGACGTGGGAAGGGTCTGTGCAAACGTCGAAGCGGCGCTCAACCCCGCTAATCCGAAGCCATATGCCACCGAGTTCCGGCACTGCCGCCAAGATGGGGAGGTCCGCTGGGTGGAGGCGCATGGGCTTGTTCATTTCGAGGGCATCGGAAGCGAACGACGCGCCGTCAACATGGTCGGGACCGCACAGGACATTACAGAGCGCAAGCGAAGCGAAGAAGAACGTAAGCAGCAGGCGGAAAGGGAGCATTTGCTCATGCGCGAGGTCAATCATCGCGCCAAGAATATGCTCAGCGTCATCGATACAATCGCGCGCCAGACCGCAACCAAAACTCCCGACGACTTCATCGAACGATTCTCGGAGCGCATCCAGGCGCTTTCAGCCAATCAGGACCTCCTCATCCGAAACGGATGGCACGGGATTGAGATAGAGGACCTGGTTCGTGCCCAGCTCTCGCCATTTGCCGACCTCAAGGGTTCTCGTGTCGTCATCCGCGGCCCCAAACTGCGCCTGAAGGCGGCTTCCGCGCAGGCCATCGGGCTTGCGCTACACGAACTCGCTACCAATGCCGGCAAGTACGGGGCGCTCTCGACGGATACGGGTCGTATTGATGTCGGCTGGGGGACGGAAGGCGACAACTTCGCGATGAGCTGGACCGAGCGCGAGGGGCCACCCGTGTCTGCGCCGAAGCGGCGCGGGTTCGGCACCATCGTCATGCAACGTATGGCGGAGTGCAGCCTGAATGGCACGGTCGATCTTGATTACGCGGTCTCAGGTGTGACCTGGCGTTTGACCTGCCCAGCTGCCAGCACCCTGGAACCGGCGACCTGATTGGCAAGCCTTCCACTTGACGACACACCATGTTCGTGGCGTCCCCCGTGGCTGTCGAGAGGGACCGGGCGATGACGACGGTCCGCCCCGATAGTCGTTTAGGTAGGTGCAGTGGTGACGCCGCGCCACTGCGACTCCCCTCCGCCTTTGTGGGGGAGGGATGGGTCGGGCGGGCGGGCCGGAATGGCAAAGCTGTGCCCCAAGGCTCGACCCACCCGCATGCCTCCCCATAGGGGGAGGGGAGGAGTTTGCGGCGCGGGTGCAGCTTAATAACCTAACGCCGATCAGGGGCGCCCCTGCGGCCTTCAGACCGGCCTGAAGATCAATGCGCCAGGACCGCGAGCAGCAGCAGCGCCACGATATTGGTGATCTTGATCATCGGGTTGACGGCAGGGCCGGCGGTGTCTTTGTAGGGATCGCCGACCGTGTCGCCGGTCACGGCGGCCTTGTGGGCATCGGAACCCTTACCGCCATGATGGCCGTCCTCGATGTACTTCTTGGCGTTATCCCAGGCGCCGCCGCCTGAGGTCATCGAGATCGCGACAAAGAGGCCCGTGACGATCACGCCGAGAAGCATCGCTCCGACCGCAGAGAATGCGGCCGACCGACCCGCCGGCCCACCGCCCGCGATGCTGTAGATGATGAAATAGACGACGATCGGCGACAGGACTGGCAAGAGCGACGGAACGATCATCTCCTTGATCGCCGCGCGGGTGAGCATGTCGACGGCGCGCCCATAGTCCGGCTTGTCGGTGCCCTTCATGATGCCGGGTTTTTCGCGGAACTGCCGTCGCACCTCTTCCACGATCGAGCCGGCTGCGCGGCCGACGGCCGTCATGCCGAGGGCGCCGAACAGATAGGGCAGCAAGCCGCCGAACAGAAGCCCTACCACCACGTATGGGTTGTTGAGCGAGAAATCGAGTTGCACGCCCTGGAAGGCTGCGTGCTGGGCGGAGTTGCCGATGAAGAACTTCAGGTCTTCATTGTAGGCCGCAAACAGCACCAGGGCGCCCAGTCCCGCAGAGCCGATCGCGTAGCCCTTGGTCACCGCCTTGGTGGTGTTGCCGACGGCGTCGAGCGCGTCGGTCGATTTGCGCACTTCCTTGGGCAGGCCGGCCATTTCGGCGATGCCGCCAGCATTGTCGGTGACCGGCCCGAAGGCATCGAGCGCCACCACCATGCCGGCCAGCGCCAGCATCGTGGTTACCGCTATGGCGATGCCGAATAGTCCGGCCAGCAGATAAGTGACGAGAATGCCGGCGATGATGACGAGCGCCGGCAGCGCCGTCGCCTCAAGCGAAATGGCGAGGCCCTGGATGACGTTGGTGCCATGGCCCGTCACCGAGGCCGCAGCGATCGACCTCACCGGTCGGAAGTCCGTGCCGGTGTAATACTCGGTGATCCAGATGATGAGGGCCGTCACCGCGAGCCCGGCGACGCCGCAGGCGAACAGCGCCGCGCCGCTGAACGGAACTCCCGGCAAGGGGCCGAACCCGACGAGGAGCCAGATCACCAGCGCAATGCCGATCAGTGACAGCCCGCCGGTCGCGATCAGGCCGCGGTAGAGCGCCCCCATGATCGACTGATTGGCAGGAAGCTTGACGAAGAACGTACCGGCGATCGAGGTGATGATGCAGACGCCGCCGATCGCCAGCGGCAGGGTCATCATGGCGGCCAGGATCGGTGTGGCGGCAAAGAAGATCGCGGCCAGCACCATCGTGGCGACAGTCGTCACCGCATAGGTCTCGAACAGGTCGGCCGCCATGCCGGCACAGTCGCCGACGTTATCGCCCACATTGTCCGCGATGGTGGCAGGGTTGCGCGGATCGTCCTCCGGAATGCCGGCTTCGACCTTGCCGACGAGGTCGCCGCCGACATCGGCGCCCTTGGTGAAGATGCCGCCGCCCAAACGGGCGAAGATCGAGATCAATGAGGCACCGAAACCGAGCGCCACCATAGCGTCAATGACGGTGCGGTCATTGGGCGCAAGGTGAAGCGTGCCGGTGAGATAGCCGAAATAGAGCGTGACGCCGAGGAGGGCGAGGCCCGCCACCAGCATGCCGGTGATGGCACCGGCCCTGAAAGCGATTTCGAGGCCTTCCGCCAGTGAGGCGATCGCCGCCTGAGCGGTGCGCACATTGGCGCGGACCGAAACATTCATGCCGATGAAGCCGGCGAGCCCCGACAGCACGGCGCCGACCGCAAATCCGATCGCGACCAGCCAGCCGAGGAAGTAGCCGACGATCAAGAATATGACGATACCGACGAGCGCAATCGTGGTGTATTGTCGCCTCAGATAGGCCTGCGCGCCTTCGCGCACGGCCGCGGATATCTCCTGCATCCTGGCGCTGCCGGCGTCGGACGCCATCACCGACTGGGTCGCCCAGATCGCATAGGCGACTGCCAGTGCGCCGCACAGGACGATGATCCACAAAGCTGTCATTGAGCATCCTCGGCTGATATTGGCCGGAGGAGGCGCCTCCGACACGTTTGGAACTTTCAGGGTTTTCGACGTTGGGCGGCCGCCCGCCTCAAATCGGCGCGGACATTGCCAAAAACGCCCTCGCCACGCAATGGCGCAATTGCCCGGGTTGACGCTGTTTCTGTTTCGTAATTAACGGCGTTCAGAGGTGCGGCGGATTTTTAGCGCCACGTAACCCGCCGCGTCACGTTCCAAGATGGCGGCTTGAGCGAAACCCGCTCTACGCCGGCGGGTTTGTAGTTATCAGTATTCAGAAGTAGGGCGGATTAGCGGCAGCATAATCCGCTGCTTTGTCGGATCGCGATTGGTGCGGCTGTTATGCCTTCTTGGGTTTACCGGAACCGCCGGGGTGGGAAACCCACCTCCGGCGCTCGCGCTTGCCGGCTCAGTTGTGATTGCGCAGCGAGTTGTAGACGTTGCGCAGGAAACTCGGGCCTGAGGTAATGCCCTGCGGGGCAGCCCATTTCTGATTGAGGTCGGCGAGCGGATCGGCTGCGAGGACTTCCTGCTCGGTCTTCCCGGCATCGTAAAGCTTCTTCACCCGGTCGCGTGCCGTGACCAGCATGTCATGGAATTCCTGGAGGTTGGCCTTTGTGGCGACCGGACCGTGGCCGGGCACGATCTTCGTATCGTCCTTAGCGGCTTTGAGGAAGGTCTCGGTGGCGAGGATCATGCCGTCGATGGTGCCGCCGCTGCCCCAGTCGAGGTTGGGATAGGTCCGGCTGCCGTAAACGTCGCCGGTGGCGATCACGTTAGCATCGGGGAAAGTGACCCAGGTGTCGCCGTCGGTGTGGGCGGTGTATACGTGATTGAGCTGGGCCACGCGACCGCCAACTTCGAGCTTCATGCCGCCTACCATGTAGGTCTCGGTCGGGACCGCATCCGCCGGCAACGGCGGGATCTTCGCTCCGGTTGCCGCGTTGGTGGTACCGGCCGCGAGGCGAATCCGTACATTGTCGTGTGCCACGATGGTGGCGCCATCCTTGTGGAAGGCCGCGGTTCCGCCGACGTGATCGCCGTGGTAGTGGGTGACGACCAGATACTTGATCGGCAGCGGCGAAATCTTTGCGATCGCGGCCTTGATCTTGTCGTGGAGCGGCGCGAACTGGCTGTCCACCATGATGATGCCATCGGTGCCGACCGCGACCGTGATATTGCCGCCCTGGCCCTCCAGCATGTAGGTCTTGTTGCCGAGGTCGGTGGTCTTGATTTCGACCTTGGAGAAATCGACGCCTTGCTGCGCGCTGGCGGCGCCTGCAAACAGCAAAGCCGTGCCCGCCAGAGTGGCGGTTGTGATCCGCTTCATGTCTGATGTCCTCCCGTGGCGAAGGGTAATTTGACCCGGATGGTGCACGTCAGCAGACGGCATGCGCATCTAGCATACTGGCTTTTGGCGGGGCCACCAGTCGATCGTTTTTGAAGTTCGAATCGTAGATTTCCATCCACCGCCCTCATCCTAAGGGCCCCCCACCGAGGTCGGGCCTGCCCGACTTCGGCACTTTAAAATGTCGAAATCGGCAACAGATGCGGGCGTCTCGAAGGACGGCTCGCAAGCCAGATCGTGCCGACGGCCATCGTCCGTCCTTCGAGCACCCTCAGAACGCCGTGCTTGGCACGGCTCCTCAAGATGAGGTTCGTGATTCTAGCTCCCGTCCCGACTCACTTGATCGCTTGCGGGTTGATCGGCGAGCCGGTCGCGCCGGTGATGACGAGCGGCGGGCCGCAGAAGAAGAACTCGTAAGCGCCGTCGTCCTCACAGTCTTCGGCAAGCTCCTTCAGATAGAACATTTCCCCCATGGTGAGGCCCATGGCCGGGATCACCACCCAATGCCAGGGCTGGTTCACCTCCGTGGTTTCGTTGGGCCGAACCTCGACGCCCCAGGTGTCCGAGCAAATGGCGGCGATCTCCTTCTCCTGGCACCAGTAGCAATTCTCGAATTTGACCCCGGGCGCATCGCCGCCGGCAAACCTGCCCCAACCTTGCTTGAGGCATTTCTCGAGTTGCCCGGTTCGGATGATGACGAAATCACCGCGGCCGACCGCTACATTCTGGGCGCGCGCACATGCGTCAAGCTCGGCGTTCGCAATGCCGTAGCCGTCCGGCAGACACTCCACATTTTTGAAGCGGGCGATGTCGAGCAGGACGCCGCGCCCGACCATTTTGCTGCGTGAATGCTCGATTCCGAGTTTGCCGAGCCCATTGCAATCGACGAGCCGCGCGTCATGGCCGTTGTACATCTTGTCCTCATAGAAGATGTGGCCGAGCGAATCCCAGTGGGTTGCGCACTGCACCGGCATGTTGATGGCGTCGTCCGCGTAGCGGATGTTGGGGACTACGTCGTAGCGGCCAGCGACTGCATCGGTTCCGGTTGCCAACATCGTGTGGATGGGGTTCCAGCGGCCGCCAAACAGGCCGGTCTGAGGCCCATTGCGGTCAAGCGGGATGCCGAGCCCGAACACCTTGCCGGTTTTGATCAGACCAGCCGCCTTGACGATGTCTTCCGGCCGAATGTGGTTGAGGGTACCGATCTGGTCGTCTTTGCCCCAGCGGCCCCAGTTCTTGAGCCTTTCCGAGGCTTCGGCGATGGCTTTTTTGCCGACCGTGATGTTCATGAAAAATCGTCCTTTATCGAGCAGTTTGCCGATGGGCCCGATAATCCCTCGGCCGAATCGCGGGCGCGGCAGGGCCGGATATTGGCCCTCACGGTCCTAAACGTCCACCCTCGACGGGCGGCGGTGAGCCAGCATCGCGGCGCGATCCGGTGCTCCAACCTTAGACCTCATTGAGAATCGCGGGATTGAATTCCTCGACCAGCCGGGGTGTCTACGTCGTACGAGCGAACGACCAGGAATTCCCATGATCTGGAAGGTGATGACGCTCCGCTAGTTGCTCATCAATGATGCCAGGCCGCCGCAAGCATGCTCTGCAGTGTTGGGTCATTGGGGACTTGCGTAGCGGTGGAGGGGTTAAACCCATGGTGAGCAGCGCTGTAGGTTGCCATGGCCTGCACCAGCTGCTGCAGTTGAGAGTCGATCATGCTGCCGTCGGCGGTCTTGATCTCCTGCAGCTGGGAATACGTGTTGCTGTACCAGCCTACGATTGTGATGTGGTCCGTGGTGCCCATGAGATCGATCTGCAGGTTGTTTCCCTTCTGCTCGAACCAGACCTGGTTGGTGGCAATGCCTGAACCCAGGTCAAGCTCGCCCGTCGGTCCGGTATTGGTGGAGAGACCGTTCTTGATGGTGTCCTGGCCGTCGCCGGTGCCAAACTGATAGGTGTCATAGCCGCCGTTGCCTGTGAGCGTCTGTTTGGTGGCGGTGGTCGTGAGCGTATCGTTGCCGGACGTGCCAATGAAGTTGGTGGAAGTGAGCGTGCCGGTGAGATTGGCGCCGGAATAGTTGACATCTTCCTCGCTCTCGCCTGTGGGAAGCCCGGTGAAGAGCTGTTCCTGCGAACCCCCGGCTGTATAGTTGATGACGTTCATCGTGTTGGTGCCGGAGCCGTCGAGGCCCGTATAGCTTCGGGTATTGGAGAGCACATTGGCATTGGGGCTAAACACCTCAACGGTGGAATTGCCCGCGGTGAAATCCGTGATTTCCTTGGTCAGGCTGCCGGTCAGATCCGCACCGCTGTAGAAGAGCGTCTCCTGAGAAACGCCGGTGGGAAGGCCCGTGTAGAGGATTTCCTTGGAGGTGCCATCGGTGAGGTCGAGCACCTGCGAGTTAAGGGTACCGCTACCATCTAAGCCGGAGTAGTTCTTGATGTTCGACAGCACGGTGCTGGAGGGGTTGAAGACCTCCACGGTCGAATTACCTGCCGTGAAATCCATGATTGTCTTGGTCAGGCTGCCGGTGAGATCTGCGCCGCTATAGAACAGCGTTTCCTGTGAGACGCCGGTGGGAAGGCCCGTGTAGATGATTTCCTTTGAGGTGCCGTCTGTGAGATCGAGCACCTGGGAGTTAAGCGTACCCGTGCCATCGAGACCGGAATAGTTCTTGGTGTTGCCTAGAACATTGGCGGAGGGATTGAAGACCTCCACGCTTGAGTTGCCTGCGGTGAAGTCGGTAATCGCCTTGGTAAGTGTGCCCGTGAGATTGGCGCTACTATAGAAAAGCGTCTCCCGACCCACACCTGCGGGCAGGCTGGTGAGCAGCACCTGCTTGGAAGTGCCTGATGCCAGGTCGACGACTTTGGAGAGCAGCGTGCCTGTACCGTCCGCACCGGAGTAGTTGAGGTCCACTTCCTTTACGCCAGCCGCCAGCCCGCTCAGCTTCTCCACTTCCGACCCACCCGCTATGAAATCAACAATATTCTGTATCACCCCGTCGCCGTTCGCGTTGTCATTAACAATCATCGTTCCATCAGAGCCGATGATAGTCATAGATACACCGCTGCTAACTACCATCTCATCGCCATTGTTAAACGAAATCAGCTCGCTGCCCCGAATGTTGAACGATTCCATATCTCCAGCCAGTGTCGAAGATTGAGAGATGTTCACTGTATCGGTCGCACCGGACACGATTATTACGTTGTTATTGCCGGAGAGAGAGACTGATGTTGCATCGGCAAGCGTGATGGTAGTATTATTTAAGGCGGTAACATCTCCTGTGCCTGAGATCGTAGCGGTGACGGGACCAGTGGTGGGCACATGTGTGATCTGTTCATAGAGGAAGGTACCGGAACCGGTACTGCCTGAGTATCCCTTGGCATCCTCTGTGTAGCTATCATCAGAAGCGACGGTGAAGGTCTGAACTTCCGAGCCACCTGTATTCCAGTTGACAGTACTTGCGATAACGCCATCGCCGTTGGCGTTGTTATTGGCGATCAGCGTACCATCTGCGGCAACGATCGCAGCTTGTACACTCCTGAGCGTAAAGACATCGCCATTAGAGAGCGTGATCTGCTCACCATAGGAATTGAACGAAACGGTGTCGGTCATCAGCGTTGAGCCGGTGGCGGCGATGTCCGTCGTGCTGTCGTTGCCCACATTGATGAAATCATTGGCGCCGTTGATGGTGGTCTGTGCGCCGGGTGCGATGTCAACATTGTCATTGTTCAGCGTGTAGACCGTGCCCGTATCCGAGATGGAGACGGCAGGTATGGGGATGGCAGTAAAGAGAGTGTTTGCCTTTCCTACAACCTCGCCGCTGTCATTGATCCCAGTCAGGTTAGTTGAGGTGCCGTTGGGGTTATCAATAGTAGTGAATACTCCCGCATTATCAGTAAATCCATGAACCCGGCCGTCTGCAGTCGCATAGTTGCCGATAATCACTCCATTGTTATTTATTCCGTTGACGTGGGTGTATATTGAGGACGGAACCACGATGGTCGTGAACACGCCGCCGTTGTCGACAAAGCCGGAGATACTATTGCCGTTCTGGTAGAAACCGACCATCACCCCTTTGTCGTTGATGCCGGTAACGAAGGTTTGCGTGCTGCCCGGGACCTGCACGCTGCTCATCGTGCCGTTATTGTCGAGGAAACCGGATATGACATTACCGTCCCCGCCGTTCAGCTGTACCGCATATCCAACTATCTCGCCACTGTCGTTGATGTCGGTGAGGACCGGGAAGCCCGGACCTGCAGATATAGACACCGGCGTGAAGGTGCCATTGTCATAGATGTAGTTGCTGGCGCCGCCTCCATTAAGTGCAATCATGCCGTTGTTGCTGATGCCGCCGATGCTGTAAACCCCACCGGGAACCGGGATGATGGAAATGGCGCCGTTGTTGTCGATGAAAAGGCGATCTCCGTTAAAATTTCCGACGATCTCCCCCCCGTCATTGATACTGCCCTCACTGACAGGGAAAGGAATGTCCGAGTATGCATAACCGTGCGTGCCGAGATAGAGGCCGAAGTCGCCGTTCTGAAAGTTGTTCACCGTGAGCGTGTCGGTGGACGTGCTGATGGTGAGCGTGGTGCCATTCAGCGAATATGTCCTGCCGAACTGGTCCGTGTCGCCGATGCTGTATCCGCCCGCGATCGACTGGCCGTGGAAGTTGAGCGTGTCGGTGGTGAGAGCCGCACCGCTGGCAGCTATGACGGTGGTGCCGCTGCCGGTGATGTTGAGCGTATCGGAGCTTCCGCCGACGGTTATCGTGTCGCCGGTGCCGGAGATGACAACGGAATCACCGCTGTCCGAGAGGGTAATCGTATCCCCGCTGCCGTTCAGGGTGAATGAATTCCCGCTGCTTGCGGAGTCGTCGGAGACAGCGGAATTGTCTCCCGAGACCGCTACCGTATTGGACGTGCCGCCCTTGATCGTCAGGCTGTCATTGCTGCCGACGATCACGGTATTGCCGCTGCCCGATGCGCTGTCGCTGCCTCCAGGTTTGGGATAGCCCACCAGCTTGGCGGAGGCGCCGTCGTCCAAAGTGACGGTGGCGCCGTTGAGAGCTGTGACGGCTCCCTGGCCGGAAATGGTGTCGGTGACCAGATTAGTGTCCAGCGACGTGACGATCTGCTGATCGTAGAGCTGCGTGCCCGTACCGTTACTGCCGGCGAAACCTTGATCGTCCTCGACGACCTGGTTTCCCACAACGCCTATGGTCTGTATTTCCGACCCGCCGGCGTTCCAGTTGATGGTGTTCACAGGCGTCGGCCCGGTGTTGTCGGCGGTCATGGTGCCGTCGGTGCCGGTGATGGTCAGCGTTGTGCCGCTTGCAACGGTCACGAAATCGCCACAGGGCAGGAAAATGTCCTCCTCGCCGTTGCCGTTCTCGCTGTTGGGGCCGTATGCCAGGAAATCGCCTGCCAGCATTGGGGTATCGTTCGGCATAATTTATCCTCCTTGATAAGGAATAACGTCATTGAACCGGAGAGGCCGCTTTCGATGGTTCGCGGCAAATGGTTGGATTGACGAAGCTGAACTATCTGCAACTGCGGCGGCTGAGTAGACCCAGCAGTACCATCAGGGCGCCAAACAGAAATTACGTTTTAATGACTTCATCAAACATTCCTGTTAATTGTTATAGAAATTGATCAAGCTGCGTTTAATGTACGTCCGAGGGAAAATTCCTATCCATGATAAATTCTCTCACGAAAATTGAGTTTCCACTTGACCGCGCGTGTCACGCCGGTTGGCTCTTTGTCCAAGGGTTTGTTGAGCGTTCGCCACAATGACACCGCGAAGCTGGTGAGCGCGATAGGGCTTCCACTTCACCGGAATGCGCGTTTTTTCTGGAGCCGATCATCCACCGAAGCGGAAGTGAAGCCCGACGGTGGAAACGAGTCCGTTCCTTTGGACATCGGCCGGGAAGTCACCCATGTTGCGGCGATCGGTGCCTAAGTCGAAATACATGATTTCGGCCTTTACCGAGACGTTCTGTGTCAGGCCGAATTCGTACCCCCCGCCGATCGTCCAGCCGGCTCTGGTTTTGGAATCGCCCTGCGAAGGGCATCCGTCGTCCAGGCGCACAACCGTCGGCCGGGAATCGGTGTTGCATACGAACTGGGTCCGGTCCTGCACGATTGCGGCTCCGCCCTTCACGTATGGGAAGAACCGATCCCAATACGCATATCCGACGCGAGCCGTCACGGTGGACAGCCAATCGACGTTGACTTCGCAATTGAAGAAGAAGCCGGTGGGGCAGGGGCGGGCGCCGTGAGCATTAGTCCAGGCCAAGTCGCCCTCGATGCCGAATATCCACTTGCCGGCCTGATAATTGTATCCGATCTCACCGCCGGCAAGAAAACCCGCAAAGCGAGGGGCGGCGGTATCGCCATCGTCGAGGAAGGTCCAATGCGTCGACCCCCAGTCGGTCCCCAAAAGCGGACCGATGTAGAAGCCCGTCCAATTGTACGCTGCGGGTATGACGGGGGCCTTGTAAATCGGTGCCTTGGCGACCATGGGCCCCCGTCCCGTGGCCGCAGGATCGGGCGTAAACTGATAGCGAAGGCCACCATTGAGGCTCCAGCCCTCGATGTTGTCTCCCGTCCGATAGTCGCCGCGCAAATAGCCGACCCAGCCCGTGTTCAGGACTTGTGCCGCCACACCGAGGCCAAACTGGCCATAGGTGCCGATACCACTGGTGGAGACGGTCGAACTGAGAGTTGGAAGGCCCACGCCGATTGCGCCGAAGTTGCTCGTCAAACTCGAAGTGACGCCGCCCTGGAATTCGTGGAATACGCTGGCGGAAGCGAACGGCTGCCAAACCACATTGCCAGACGTAACAATTGTCCCGACCCGCACGCTCAGACGACCGAGCGTGCTTTCGATGTCGTTGACGGTCAGGACCCAAGGAGGAACGAACCCAGGTCCGACCGGGGTCCCGGTGACAGCGGTCCCCGGGACATTCAGTGGATCGACGTGTGTTCTTGACCAGACGATCCCGGCGGACGGCTCGACGAACCAACTGTTGCCGAGATTTTGATTGTAAGCGATGTTCCCGGTCACACTGATGCCGCGCGCATCGAAATGCTGGCCTGACAGTCCGTGGTTATCGTCGGAGACTTCGTTCTGGAAAAAGTCCCCGCGAACTTGCCCGTCAATGAGAAGGCCGCCGTAACTCGCAGCGCCATAAAATCCCGCGAACGGGATCTGAAGGCTGTCGCGAAAGCTCGCCGGCGGACTGAGGCCGGGCGTAGCGTCATGCGTCTGCGCTCCGAGGTAACCGACCGTTGAGCCCGCGTGCAAATTCCACCCGTTCACGTTCAGCCTGGCGAAGTCGCTGCCGATCTGAACGCCGGCGAAATCTTCCGGGGTACGCGTGTTGCAAATGATATTGCCCGGTTGAAACCCGCCAAAGCTTATGTTTCCGGCCGTTGCGGTTGTGCTGTAGGTGATATGACCGCCGACGCCGCGTGCCCACACACCGCCACCTGGCTGGTCGGGCTGAGGATTGGCCGGACTTCCGATGAACGCACTCGATTGCGTCAGGAACGCCGTGTTCGCGGAATTGATCGAGGAAACAAGGGCGCCCACCGACGCCGACACGTTTGCAACAGCCATGCCGGCTGCTTGAGTCACGACGCCGGCGACTGCGGGCGGCAGGTTGGGAGATGTTATGTTCACGCCGACCGCGGTGCATTGAGCGTGGGCGGCCGAAGCAGAAAACAGCATCAGCGCAAGTGCACTGGCGCCGGAGATTGCGGCCTTCAATTCCGCGCTACATATCAATGAGTTCAGCCGAATGCCCGCAGTGCG
>Ga0070734_10001965_pt1 | contig 27140 bp, 23 predicted proteins | sample Coa_R1_8_FD_66444 | JGI IMG/M metagenome (GOLD analysis project Ga0070734, IMG submission 66444) | Surface soil microbial communities from Centralia Pennsylvania, which are recovering from an underground coalmine fire - Coalmine... | ecosystem: Environmental > Terrestrial > Soil > Unclassified ... | reverse complement strand
ATAATATTGAGCATTTGAAAAATGCAAAACGGATTATTATGGTAGCATGTGGCACAAGCTGGCATGCAGGCCTCATTGCCGAATATGTTTTTGAAGAGCTTTGCCGAATACCGGTTGAAGTGGAATACGCTTCAGAATTCCGCTACAGAAACCCTGTCATTCACAAAGGAGATGTGATCATTGCTATTTCTCAAAGTGGAGAAACAGCAGACACAATTGTTGCGATTGAAAAAGCAAAAGAACAAGGAGCTTTTATTTTTGGAGTAGTGAATGTTGTCGGCTCTTCCATCGCACGTATATCAAATGCTGGCGCTTACACACATGCAGGCCCGGAAATCGGAGTCGCCAGCACAAAAGCTTTCACTGCACAGTTAGTCGTGCTCACATTGATCGCTTTAAAAATTGCCAAAGAAAAAAATTCCATCAGCGAAGAACGATATGTTCATCTGCTCGATGAACTTCATAACATTCCTGAAAAGGTGAAAGAAATATTGCCGACCAATGACAACATAAAAAAGCTGGCAGAAAAATATAAAGATTCAAAAGATGCTTTGTATCTCGGCCGCGGATATAATTTTCCTGTCGCACTTGAAGGCGCATTGAAGCTGAAAGAAATTTCATACATACATGCAGAAGGCTATGCTGCTGCAGAAATGAAACATGGCCCGATTGCTTTGGTAGATGAAAATCTTCCGGTAGTTTTCGTTGCCACCAAAGATTCTTATCATGAAAAAATTATCAGCAACATCCAGGAAATAAAAGCGCGAAAAGGGAAAGTGGTTGCAGTGATCAGCGAAGGCGACGATGCAATCCCGAAAATGTCTGATGACATTATGATTGTCCCTGAAGCAGATGAATTGGTAGCACCCATGCTCAGCGTAATCCCTTTGCAATTATTCGCGTATCATATCGGTGTTGCAAAAGGTTATGATGTTGATAAACCAAGAAACCTGGCGAAAAGTGTCACAGTCGAATAGTTGTGAGTTATGAATTCAGAGTCGCTTTCTGAATTTTCAATCGTCATTAGTCTTAACAACCATTCTTTTGAAAGTGGATTGCAACAAAATAATAATAGCTCCTGTAGTAATCGACATATCCGCGAGGTTAAACACTCCTGTGTGCAGGCTTCCAAAATGCAGGTATAGAAAATCGGTGACTGAGCCATAGGCAATGCGGTCAAAAATATTTCCTATTCCTCCTCCGATGATAAAGCAAATGGCAATTAATGTAACAGCGTTCATATTTTCTTTTCTTAGAACGTATGCCAGCGCTATGAGCAGGGCAATCACAGGAAGCACTGATAATAAAATGTTTTTAACAGATCTTGAAAGAGAATCGCCGAAGCTTAGAAATGCACCTGAGTTTTCTACGCGCATTAATGTAAGGTGATTGCTCAGAACTTCTATAGCATCGCTTTCACTTAAGTGACGGCGCACTATTTTTTTTGAAACCTGATCACAGCCAATGTTTGCAAAAATGATGATAACAATAATGATGATACGTGTAATTTTATTCGATAACATGGGCTTTGAATTGCTACAAAAATATTATTTCTCTATCAAATAAAACGGCGTTTAACTTTTTGTTTGCCCAACCTGCCTTTCGTCTTAATCATCCTTTAGCATCAAACCAATTAGTCACTCACCTACCATTCATCACTCATTCACTATTGCCCATTCACCATTGACTGCGATTGCTTAATTTGCGTGCTATTTGAAAAAAATACCCGAATGACAAAATTGAAAGTTTGGCTTCCGTTTCTGTTTGCAATTGTGATGGTTGTTGGAATGGTAATCGGTTATCGCCTGAGCGCAGATATCAGCCCGAAAGGATTTTTTAATACAAGAAAAAAAGCACCTGTTGAAGAAGTGATTGGCCTGATTAACCAGCGCTATGTCGATTCAGTGAACATGGATACGCTTGGCGAGAATGCTATCAGTGGAATGCTGGCACATCTTGACCCACATTCTATTTATATCCCGCCGGTTGATTTGACTGAAGTGAATGAAGACCTGCAGGGAAATTTTGAAGGTATCGGTGTTGAGTTCCAGGTTTTTGATGACACCGTGAATATTGTTAGCGTGCTTGCAGGCGGGCCAAGCGATAAAGCCGGCTTGCAAATTGGAGATAAGATTATTAAAGTGAATGATTCAACTGTTGCGGGAAATGGCATTGATGGTGACAAGATAAAGAAATATCTGCGCGGTCCCGGAGCAAGCAATGTAACGATCACGGTTATGCGTGAAAAAAAACCTGTATCTGTTGCTATCACTCGCGGAACAATTCCTCTTCCCGCGATTGATGCTTCTTATATGATTGATAAAGAAACCGGATATATCCGCATTAATAAATTTTCAGAGACAACGCACCCTGAATTTGTGCAGGCTATGCAAGCGTTGCAAAAAAATGGCTTGCAAAAACTGATCCTTGATTTGCGCGGGAATGGCGGAGGTATATTGCAGCAAGCCGTTGCTGTTGCTGATGATTTTTTAGATGGAGATAAATTAATCGTTTACACACAAGGAGTCAATTCTCCGAAAGTTGAATATCACTGCAAAGTTGATGGCCTATTTGAAAAAGGGAAACTTGTTGTGCTCACCGATGAAGGTACTGCTTCTGCAAGTGAAGTGCTCACCGGTGCTTTGCAGGATTGGGACCGAGCAACAATCATCGGACGAAGAACTTTTGGCAAAGGCCTTGTTCAGGAACAATATCAATTGAGCGATGGTTCTGCACTTCGATTAACTGTTGCGAGGTATTATACACCAACAGGCCGAAGCATTCAAAAGCCTTATAACAAGCAGGAACATGGATCATATAACGAAGAAGTGATGAAGCGCTTTCATGATGGAGAAGTGTTGCATGGCGATACGACAACAGATCATGCTGGAAAAATTTATAAAACCCTTGTTGACAAAAGAACAGTTTATGGCGGAGGCGGAATCACTCCTGATATTTTTGTTGCATTCGACACAGCAACCATTGACAGAAGCATTACTTCACTCTATGTGAAAAATACTTTTAACCGTTTTGTCTATTCTTACTACATACAACATCTTTCTGAATTTAGACAGTTCAAAACTGCTTCTGACTTCGCAACCGGTTTTCATAATGATGATAAATTATGGAACAGCCTCGCTGATTATGCAGCGAAAGACACCATCAACCTGAAAACAATTCCTGAAAAAGACAAGCAATTATTATTATTAAGAACAAAAGCTTTATTAGGCAGACAAGGCTGGAGACAGGAAGGCTATTTTGAAGTAGCAAATACCTTTGATCCCGTTATTAAAAAAGCACTAGCCCAATAGAAGTTATGAGTTCTGAGTCGGGAGTTCATAATAGCGGCAACCGACTCTGAACTCTCGGCTCCAGACTCTGAACTAAAAAAGCATCTCTTTCAAGATGCTTTTGATTCGATAATCAGGATATATAGACGGTTATTGTTGTTGCTGATTCCCTTTATCTAACAATTCTTTCTTCTCTACTCTGTGAGATAGGATAAGGCCAATCCCACCACCAATTGCTATAAAAGCAAACCATAAAGCAGGGTCGTCTGTGCGAAGAACATATTGTGTTACAATATAAGCCAATGCCAATCCAATACCGGAGCCCACTAAAAGCAATCCCCATTTTAAATTCTGATAAGTAGTCGGGCGATGTTCTTTTATTCTTGGGTCCATATTTTTTTCAATCATCGCGAGATTTTGTCTCTTGTGCATATATACAATCCCAAACACCATGGCAAAAAATCCTAAGCAAATTGAAATTGGGATTAATGCGATCTGAAAGCCTTCCATAACTGTATTATTTAATTGTTTTAAGTTTTATATCAGACTACTGAATTTGTTTCGTGGTTACAATCTTTTTCGACTTTTTCAAGAACTTGTTCAGCGTCTTTTCACGATATATGACTAAGGCTGTTTCGCGTAGGTTACACGTGGTCGCAAGTTTTTTTAAAATGTCTGAACCACTGATTTTAAGCGATTCAACTGATTATACTGATTTGCCCAATCAGTATAATCTGAAAAATCAGGTTAAAATCCAGGTTATGACTACTTAAAATAAGACATCGGTATCTCCTTCCACATTCCATGGGACAAATGCCCGGTAAGCAGTTCATATAATAAATATATAGGCCAGAATATATAATGTATAATGAGCCAAAGAATGGAGTGGTTATAATACCAGCTCACCATCAGCGAATAAAGACCTAATACGAAGTAGATAATACTTTTGTCGCGGTTGTTCATTGCAAGTGCTTTTACTAAAGTTAGGGATTAAATATAAGAGTCAAGGAACAAGGCACAAGAAACATAGCTCAAGAAAGTCCCTGACTCTTTTGAATGCTGCACATAAGGCTTGTACCTTGACCCTTGTTTCTTGATTCTTAATTCTAGTATCTTTTATCGTCTTACCTTGTAACCTGCCAATCAAAGGCGTAGTCTCACTATTGTCATGCACACCGGACTGACAGATACAGAAATAATCAGCAGGGTTCTGAAAGGAGACCAGCAGCTTTATGCGCAGATAGTTGAGCGCTATCAAAATTATGTATTTACATTGGTACTCCGCATGGTGGAAAGCCGCGAAGATGCGGAAGAAGTATCGCAGGATATTTTTGTGAAAGCATATCGCTCACTGGCAGATTTCCGCGGCGAGTCAAAATTCAGCACCTGGCTTTATACCATTGCACGAACGAGCAGTATCACGTTTCTGAGAAAGAAAAAATTAGATACCACATCAATCGATAATGAAAAAACGTTTATCCAGGTTGAAAATCAGGAATCAGGTTTTAAAGCAAACATTATCGAACAAAAGTCGAGGCATGCAATGGTGAACGAAGCGATTCAAATGCTTAGCCCTGATGATGCGCAGGTGATCACATTGTTTTACAAAGGAGAACAGAGCCTTGAAGAAATGGGAAGAATTCTTGGGATGGAACCAAACACAGTGAAAGTGAAGCTCCATCGTGCGCGACAAAGACTGAAAGAAAAAATGGAAAAATATTTTAGCCATGAGGTACGTGAAATACAGGGCGATTGATGATTCAACAGGTAAAGAAAATAATCGGAGCGAGCTTTGCGATGACATTAATGAAAAAAGAAAAAACAATTTTATGGATACTGAGATGAATATTGAAGCGCGTTTGTGGGATTATATTGACGGGCTGAGCAGCGTGAATGAAAAATCCGTAGTTGAAAAACTGATCGAAACAAATCTGGAGTGGAAGAACAAGTATCACGAATTGCTGGAAGCCCATCAACTGATGAAAAGCACAGAACTGGAAGAACCTTCTATGCGCTTTGCCAAAAACGTGATGGAAGAAATTGCAAAATATCATGTAGCTCCTGCAACAAAAACTTATATCAACAAAAAAATAATCTGGGGCATTGGTGGGTTTTTTATCATAATGATTCTTGGGTTCCTGATTGTCGCCATTTCACAAACTCATTTCACAGATACGGCCACCCCAAAAATCCTAACAGACTATAATAATGCAGTGAACAAAATTCAGTGGGGAAAAATCTTCAATAGTACTTATACCAATATTTTTCTCGGCATTAATGTGATACTCGGATTGATGATGCTTGATATTTATCTGACACGTAAAAAACAACAACATAAAGAAGCTTGATGATTTTCAAATCGTCAAGTCCGGTGAGCCTCTCCGATTTCCGGAGAGGCTTTTTTATTATGGATTTGACAACAGAGTTTCGCAGAAGAATGCACGGAGGGGCGCAGAGAAAACCCATTAACGATTGATTAGGAATTGAAGAAAATTAAAAGAATAGATTTGTGAATTATTCTTAACACGCTCATGAAGAATTTTGTACTTATTGGATTATTTTTTTTCTTAGTCAAGCACACTTTCGCGCAAACTAATATCAAAGATGCGAATATCGTTTTCACCACTCCGCTCACAAACTTTCAATATTCACCAACAAATACCATTTTAAGAATTGATTATTCGATCAAGAAATTTGTGAATGGAAAACAAGGCATCCAATTTTCATTTTTGGTAAAGCCTGAGAAAGACATGCCACAGGTAAATCTTGACAGCATTATACTCACATCAACTGATTATAAAATTTTGGCGCTTCACAAATCCTATTTCGACACAAGCTATGCATTCGCGGACCTGAACCTTTCATTCACCACCATTCACTGGGTTGATGAAGCCGCTATCAATTTTCTGAAAAAAGAAATGATATCAGATATCACTATATTTCTTGACCACTCTCCTGTAACAATAAGGCTCAATAAAAAATCACAAAAAAAATTGAATGAAGATGCAAAATTAAATTTCTAATTCGCTGCTAATGCCTCTTTCAGAATCTGGTTCACCTGACTTGCATTTGTCATCACCATTAAATGACCGGCTTTAGGAATGATATGTGTGGGCTTTGTGAAACGAATTGGCAGCACTTCATCTCTTGTGCCATGAATATGTATATATGAAGATGGCACCTTTTCGTTCTTCCATTTCAAAATAGCATCCATTGCCCAGTGAATAAAATTAACATCGCTGTCTTTAATAATTTGCCTGATCATTATTTTATCATCATCAGTTTCTGCCGTGAAAAACCTTTTAATTACTGCCGCTGATTTTACTAATGATACAGGAACTGCTTTATGAAGATTCAATTTTCCTGCAGCTTTAAAATAAAATGGCAGATGTTTAGAGGAAGGAACACTTGAAATAAGAATCGTGACAGCAGGTTTAAATTTTTGTGAAATTTCACTTGCCATCATACCACCCATTGAAAGACCGATGACAGCAAATGATTCATCTCCATCTATTTTTTCTGCAAGTCTTAGGGCATAGCTTTGCAATGATTCATTTTTCATTGGCTTGATCCAATCTAAATGAACTGCTTCACAATTTTCAGGAACCTTGATGTATTTGAACACTCTGGAATCCGCTGCAAGCCCACTGATAAAATACACTTTCATGATGCTAAACTAAAAAAAGTTCTTGGCATAATGTTAATAGTTCATAACCGGAAGCCGCTGCAATGAACCATCACGCATGAACTATGAACTATTTATTACATTTGCAATAACTCCAGATTATTATGAATATCAAAAACAATATTCTTGAAACGATTGGCAACACGCCATTGATCCGTCTCAATAAAATAACGAAAGATTTCCCCTGCAATGTATTTGCGAAGGTGGAATATTTTAATCCGGGCAATTCCGTGAAAGACCGCATGGCTTTGAAGATGGTTCAGGTAGCAGAGCAGGAAGGAAAGCTAAAGCCCGGCGGAACAATTATTGAATGCACCTCCGGTAACACCGGAATGGGATTGGCGTTGGCAGCAGTAGTGAAAGGTTATAAATGTATTTTCACAACAACAGATAAGCAATCAAAAGAAAAATTTGACATTTTGAAAGCGCTTGGCGCCGAAGTGATTGTTTGCCCCACGAATGTTGAGCCCGATGACCCGCGCAGTTATTATTCGGTTGCCAAAAGACTGAACAATGAAATTCCGAATTCATATTTGTGTAATCAATATGATAATCTTGCAAACCGTTTGGCACATTATGAAACAACGGGCCCTGAAATATGGGAACAGACAGAAGGAAAAATTACTCACTTTGTCAGCACTGCAGGCACAGGCGGAACAGTGACCGGCACTGCAATGTATCTAAAAGAAAAAAATCCGAACATACAAGTTTGGGCAATCGATGTCTACGGATCACTCCTCACAAAATATTTCCGCACCGGCGAAGTGGACATGAACGAAGTGCATCCTTATATTTCTGAAGGATTTGGTGAAGATTTTGTTCCGGATAATTACAACATGAAAGTGATCGATCATTTTGAACAGGTGACAGACAGAGATGGTGCAGTAATGGCAAGACGCATCGCGAAAGAAGAAGGATTGTTCTGCGGATATAGCGCCGGCAGTTGTTTGCAAGGTTTAATGCAGTTGAAAGACAAATTAAAACATGACGACGTCGTTGTTTGCATTTTTCATGATCACGGAAGCAGGTATGTTGGCAAAGTATATAATGATCAATGGATGATGGAACGCGGGTTTTTGGAAGTAAAAACTTTCAAAGACATCGTAAGTGCAAGAGGAACAAAAAAATTAATCACTATCACCGGAGATAAAAATGTTACCGATGCATTCGAGCTGATGCAGAAATATAATATCGAAAATCTTCCGGTGATGCAGAACGGGTATATCGCGGGCGCAGTAAGCGAGAGCGGCTTGTTCACAAAAATGATGAGAGACGGACAAGATATCAAATACAAAAAAATCAATGATGTGCTTGAAAACTCTTACCCGATTGTTTCTTATGACACACCAATGGAAAGATTGAGCAGCCTCATCACTAAAGAAAATGGCGCAGTGCTTGCAAAAGATGATACGGGGGATTACCACATCGTGACCAAATATGATGTGATACAAGCGTTGGGAAGTTAAAGGTTTTCAATTTGCAGTTTAGAGTTTCCAGTTCTTCAACACTGTCTTCGTTATCTGGTTATACGCTCTTTATTTTTAGTTTTCTATTATGTAGTGAGCATTTGTTCTTTTATCAACATCGTTGCGTCGCACTCTTGTACGGAAGTAATTCTATTCATCTCTGCAAAATAATTCGTGACCCGCCGTTGTTGATCGCCCGACCAACAACAAACTACAAATACATTTCCCAAACCTTTGCGGCCGTTGCATCCTTTGCGCTCTTTGCGTGAAATAAAAAAAATAAAATTGTAATTTCATTTCATGAGTTTTATCGAAGAACAAAAAGCATTGAAGCCGGATGAGAACAACAAACCATCCCGCAAAAAACCGATTTATCCTGTGTATGACAATCTTCGCATATATTTAAAAAAACATGGCCGCGAAGTGAAGCTACCCGTGGCTTACAGGGATTTGATCCATTATATGTCGTCTGTTCCCTTACTTGATAAAAATGGCAAAAGCACTTTGTGGGAAACCGTTGTGTACGATATGAAACATTGGGATTTTATCCGTGAAGGTCTGGTGAAAATTTATGCAATATTAAAAACGGAAGGCGACCTCACATTCACCAAACATTTGGATGTTGCAAGAATTGATTTTTGCAGTTTCGCTAATTCAAATCCATTTCGCATCAGAATCGTTAATAAATACAATGACAATTACGATCATTATTATATTAAGCTCGCAGACGCATCAAGAATTTATGGATTGGAACTGGAACATTTATTATCTCCTAACAGAATTACTTATTTAACGCATAATAACACTCTGGTAGAAGAACATATTCCGGGAATTCCGGGCGATGCTTTTATTCAATCTTATCTGAATGATGAGAACATTAATAAAATAAGATTGGCGAAAGAGTTTGTGAAATTCAATGAGCGTTGTTTTGTGAGATTGCTTGGCGACATGCGATCTTACAATTTCGTGGTGAACATTACTCCTGACATTGAAGATTTTCAATACCGCATCCGTTCGATTGATTTTGACCAGCAGTCCTACGAAGGAAGAAAAAGTTTATACCTGCCTCAATTCTTTAAAGAGAACCTCGCATTTGTTGAGCTTTGCATGCGGTTGCTTGACAAAGATTCAATTGAGCAATATCAGACTGAAGAAAGAACCATGATGGCGTTTCGTGTGGCTTCATCGCGTTTTCGATTGATGGAGCTTTTGAATATTATGGCGAAAGATAAAATCAGCACGCCTGAAAAACTGAACCAACTGAAAACCGAGCTGAGTGAATATTTTCATGCGCCGATTTTTGTAAAAAGCAAATCCATGGGACAGTTAGTGAAAAGACAATTGAAACAAACGCTACAAAAAAATCTGGCACTGATCCAAAAGCATATTGGAAAGTTTGAGGATTAGAACATTTAACCGCGAAGACGCTGAGGGGAATTGATTGTTTGCAAAGTTTACTCGCTCCTGTTGGCGTCCCCGCCAACAGGTTATATTAATTCCTGATGCTGTTTGTTTTAAGTTGTAAGCAAGGACCACACCAAATCATGCTAATCCTAAAATCCATAAATCCTGATCCTGACAATAAAAAATTTAGTAGCTTCGGCGACTTTTCATAATTGCTTAATGATTGCCTGCCATTGATAATTTCAAACAACTGTATATTTACATCCTTAAAATAAAGTTTTACAAACATGAAAAAATACAAGCCCGGCGTATTGTTCGGCGAAGAACTGGAAGCATTGTACAATGATGCGAAAGACAATGAATTTGCGCTGCCTGCGGTGAACTGCATCGGCACTAACACGATTAATGCAACGCTCGAAACAGCCGCGAAAGTGAATTCACCCGTCATCATTCAGTTTTCAAATGGAGGCGCACAATTTGTTGCCGGCAAAGGAATGCCGAATGACAAGCTTCAGGGAAATATTTCGGGTGGCATTTCCGGCGCAGTGCATATTCACACGGTTGCAAAATATTATGGTGTGCCTGTTGTAATTCATACTGACCATGCAGCGAAAAAATGGCTTCCATGGGTGAGCGGATTGATTGATGCAGGCGAACAATTTTATAAAGAAAAAGGGCAGCCATTATACAGCTCTCACATGCTCGATTTATCTGAAGAGCCGATCGAAGAAAATATTCACACATCGGTTGAGTTTTTCAAACGAATGGCACCCCTGGGCATGGCAATTGAAATTGAATTAGGTGTTACCGGTGGTGAAGAAGATGGTGTTGATAACAGCGGAGTAGAAAATGATAAATTATATACGCAACCGCAGCACGTTGCATTTGCATATCAGCAATTAAGTCAGGTTGGAAAATTATTCAGCGTTGCTGCTGCATTTGGCAATGTACATGGTGTTTATAGTCCGGGCAATGTAGAATTGCGTCCGGTTATCTTGCACAACAGCCAGGTGCATATTGAAAAAGAATTGAATACTGCAAAAAAGCCGGTGTACTTTGTATTCCACGGTGGCAGCGGTTCTCCGCAGCATCAGATCCGCGAGGCTATTAGTTATGGAGCCATTAAAATGAACATTGATACGGATATGCAGTGGGCTTATTGGGAAGGTGTTCTGAATTATTATACAAAGAATGAAGGATATCTTCATGGACAGCTAGGAAACCCCGAAGGACCGCAAAAGCCAAACAAAAAATATTACGACCCGCGTGTGTGGCTGCGTAAAGGCGAAGAGAATTTTATCAAGAGATTGGAAGTGGCGTTTGAAGACCTGAATTGTATTAACAGGAATGCATAACCGGAAATACAATTTCTCGCAACGAACAGGAAGAATACAAAGAAATCAAAGTATAAATTTATTATAATAACAAGACCGTTTCGAGAGAAGCGGTTTTTTTATTTTTAGAACTTGCATGCTATGAGATAGCGTTGTCTCGTTGCATTCTTTGCGCTCGTTGCGTGAAACGAAAGATTGTTTCATGAAAAATGGATTGCTTCAGTTATATTTGAATAAACTGCTACACATGACATTTCTCAACCAAAACGCAGCCAATCAGGCTATCCGTTTGTTTTTTACTGCATGCATTATTTTATTTTTCCGATATGCGGATGCACAAGCACCTAAAGTTTACGATTCTGCTTTCATAGAAGGATTAAAGAAAGAAGCACTTGCTTCTGTTTCTTCCAAAGAAAAAAATATTCAGGAAATGGTGGATATGATTTTCAGTTTTGGCGAACTTGGCTTTCAGGAATTTGAAACGTCAAAATACATCACCGACATTCTTTCTAAAAATGGATTCAGTGTTGAAAAAGGAATTTCCGGAATACCAACAGCATGGCTGGCAAAATGGGGAAGCGGCAGCCCTGTGATTGCGCTTGGCAGTGATATTGATTGCATTCCCAAAGCATCACAAAAACCAGGCGTTGCATATAAAGATCCGATTGTGGAAGGTGCGCCTGGTCATGGTGAAGGGCATAATTCCGGTCAGGCTGTAATTATTTTCGCAGCCATTGCGATGAAAGAGTTGATGATAAAAAATCACATACCGGGAACCATTATTATTTGGCCAGGCGTTGCTGAAGAATTGGTTGCAAGCAAAGCATGGTATATACGCGATGGATATTTTAAAAATGTAGACGCATGCATCTTCACTCACGTGAGTGGCGGGTTTAGCGTAGGCTATGGAGATCCGGGAATGAACGGGCTTGTATCAGTGAGATTTTCTTTTGACGGAGAAGCAGCCCATGCAGCAGGTGCACCATGGAGAGGCAAAAGCGCACTCGATGCAGTGGAGCTGATGGATGTTGGCTGGAATTTTAAGCGTGAACATTTAAAGCCAACTCAACGCTCGCATTATGTGATCACCGATGGTGGTGATCAACCAAATGTGGTTCCATCAAAAGCTGGAGTCTGGTATTATTTCAGAGAAAGAAATTATGAAGACATCAAGAGCTTGTATGATGCAGGAATAAAAATTGCGCAAGGCGCAGCAATGATGACAGATACAAAAATGAAATATCAGATTGTGGGCACTGCATGGCCGGGGCATTTCAATAAGCCGCTTGCTGAAACGATGTATGCAAATATAAAACGGGTAGGCATGCCCGTTTGGAGCGATGCAGACAGACAACTTGCTGCTGCTGTACAAAAATTAGTGGAAGCACCGAAGATTGATGAAGAAGGAAAACCGGTTGACGGCTTGAAAAATAAACCAGACACCATCTCAGGGTCAGTTCCATTTTCATGGGGCGGCGGGTCTGATGATATCGCCGATATTTCATGGAACGTTCCTACCATCGTTCTTTGGTATCCTGCAAATATTCCCGGCACAAAAGGCCACCATTGGGCAGATGCGATTGCAATGGCCACTCCGATTGCGCACAAAGGAAGTTTGGCGGGGGCAAAAGCTGCGGCACTTACTTTGATCGACATTTTCACAACGCCAAAAATTATCGACAGCGCAAAAAGTTATTTTACGAACGTGCAAACGAAAGATGTAAAATACAAACCATTCATTACTGCAAATGACCCTCCGCCAACTTACCTGAACACAGAAATCATGGCGAAATACAGAGAGCAAATGAAAAAATATTATTACGACCCTTCGAAATACAAAACATATCTCGAACAATTAGGAATTACTTATCCGACGGTAGAAAAGAAATAATAATAAGCTTTCCCAAAGTTTTAACTATGGGAAAGCTTCATTTTTTTAAAAAGAATTATTTAACCTTATCTCTTCTTTCTTTCAACTCTCTCCATGTTGTCAAAATAATTTTTTCTGACTCCAATGCTTTTTTAAAAACAGGATCCATCATAGCGAGCATATCGCCCCTGCGGACAGCTCCAGAAGCTGATATATGAGGGAATACTTCTGTTGTTGCTGTGCAGTGCATAATCATCATCGTGACACCGGGCTTTAATGATTTCACTGCCTCAATGTATTTTGCTGTTTTAAATTGCTGCAATTTCTTATCATCATTTTTGATGTCGTCAGGAATTTTCCAATCGTAGCTTGTGTTTTGTAAATCATCCAAGACTGGTAATCCTGCATTCCATACCATTTTTCCGGTAGTTCGCATTTGCTGAATCAGCATATCAGGCAAATGCATATCGTGCTGCACCAAAGCATCATGACCGCCGGGCAACATAATCGGTATGTGATTTTCTATGCCCACTTTAATATATCGCTCCGTAAATGCCGGTGTGCCGAACAAAGTGCCCATGTGTGTGTCAAGATGTGTTGGCTCGAAACCCATGTTGCGTGCACGTTCCAACTGTGCTCTTATTTCTTTTTCCACTTCATCTGCATTCGCATGCGAAACAACTTCTTCAACACTTGGCCACATGCAGCCCTCTTTATCAACCAATCCCGGAACATTCGTTTTGCCTGCAAGCGGCACCCATCTGTAATCAGTCCATTCACTTGTTAATGTAAGATGAAGGCCCGCATCAATGTTGGGATGGTCTTTTAACCAATGAACAAACCCGGGCACCCATCCGCAGGGCATCATCACACTGCAGCTATTTGAAACGCCTTTTGTCAATGCGGCAATGCCACCTTCATTAGAGTCAAAGCTCATGCCCATATCATCCACGTGCAAAATTAAAACCCTGGCGCCTTTGGGGTAACCAAGTTTTTCAGCATACGTTGCAGAATCATCTTGCGCAAAAAGCCCTGATGCAAAAATCAGGTAGACGGTGAGAGAAAATATATTTTTCATACTTCCTGAATATTTTTATAAATATAAAAAGAAGCAGAAACTAATTGGTGGATTAGTAATGAATAGCTAATAATTATTTGATCAGTTCAAGCACTATAGCTTCTTTTGGAGCAAGCTTAAAATCCTCAAAGCTTGAGCTATTCCCTGTTATTACATTTTTCATTTTAGAAAAACCATTTGTTCTTTCCGGATATCGGTTAAGCATCACCGTTGTTTCTTTATCGCTCGTGTTCATGACTATCATCACCGTTTGCTTTGAATCATAACGGAAATAAGTATATACTCCTTCAACCGGGATATATTGCATCATTTTTCCGGTTTTTATGGCGGAAGATGTTTTGCGGAAATTGGCAAGTGTCTTTATTAATGATTGAACAGACTTTTCATCGCTGCTCAATCCTTCTCCTGTGAACGCATTCTTCTGATCGCCCTTCCATCCTCCGGGAAAATCTAAACGAACCCAACCATCAGGATTTGTCACTCCTTTCATGAGCACTTCATCGCCATAATACATTTGAGGGATGCCTCTGCAGGTGAGCAGCCATTCAAAACCCATTTTATCTTTGGCAAGATTTTCTCCAACAGTAGAAAACCATCTCGTCAAATCATGGTTATCGAGAAAGATGGCGTTGCGCATCGGGTCTTTGTATAAAAAATCATTGCTTAGTGTTGTGTATAATTTATTCACGCCGTTGGTCCATCCGAAATCTTCATTTACCGCAGGCATAATGCCATAAAACAAACATTGAAAATCGGTGATGCCCTGCAGGTTGCTTTTGATTTTTGTGTTGATATTATTCTCTGCAAAAAAAGCTTCATTTGCTGTGCCGTGCACCCACGCTTCGCCAAACATAGTGATGTGCGGATATTCATCAGTCAATGCTTTATTGCATCGGTTCATGAAATCAAGGTCATTATAAATATATGTGTCGATGCGCCAGCCATCCACTCCAAATTCTTCAACAGACCAGATAGCATGCTGAATCAAAAAGTTCGCGACATAAGGATTGTTTTGATTCATATCAGGCATTTCGCGGGTAAACCAGCCATCGAGCATTTTCTTTTTTTCAGATGGTGCTCCATAAGGATCAAATATTGTCTGGTCTTTATAGTTTGTTTGAGTAAATGTTGACCATTGATGCAGCCAGTCTTTCATCGGTGCATCCTGTACAAAAAAATTATACAAGCCAACATGATTATACACAGCATCCTGGATCAGCTTCATGCCGCGCTTGTGCAATTCATCACTCAGTTTTTTGTAAGCACTTTCTCCTCCTAAACGAGGATCAATTTTATAATGATTGGTGAATGCATAACCATGTTCCGTTCTGTTGGGCATATCATTTTCCAGAACCGGAGTCATCCACAATGTAGTCACTCCAAGGTCTTGCAGATAATCGAGATGATTGATGACGCCTTGCATGTCGCCACCATGGCGAAGGAAAATGGAATCTCTGTTCAGCGACTGATCTCTCATGCCGGGAATTTTATCATTTGATTCATCGCCATTGCTGAATCTGTCAGGCATTAATAAATAAATAAAATCGGAAGAAGTCACGCCTTGGGCGTAAGCAGTGCCGTTGCCAGCTCTTCTTTTCTTCAATTCAAAATCAACAATTGATTTTTTATCATGCTGATGGATTTCAATCTTTATTTTTCCAGATTTTGTCAATGGAGATATCACTACATTCAAAAAAAGATAATTCGCGTTTTCAACTTTCTCCACTTTTGTCAATTGAACTCCCGGATATGAGAGCTTAACATTTGCATCATCAGCAATATTTTTCGCATGCACCATCAACTGCACTTTATTCCATTTCATGTTTACCCACCAGTTTGTAGGATATACTTCAACGCTAGTTTGAGCAAATGAGAAATAAGAAATGAGTAATAAGAAATAGGAAAGTATGAGTAGTTTCTTTTTCATAAAATTATATTGAACGTTCTCCTTCGATTTCAAGACCGGCAATTTTTTCTTCATCATTGCTTTCATTTTTTTCGCTGACAAAGAAATAGCAAATCACTCCTGCAAGTATCATCAGCACTCCGCCAATCTGCACGGCAAGCATACGGTCATTATTCAGCAAGTGCTGCATGATCCACCCAAAGAACAAGGATGCAATAATTTCAGGAAGCACGATGAAGAAATTAAAAATGCCCATGTACACACCTATCTTGTCTTCAGGCAACGCTCCTGCAAGCATGGCATAAGGCATCGACAAAATGCTGCTCCATGCAATACCTACTCCAATCATGCAGATGTACAATTCATAAGGCTGCGTCACAAACCCAACTCCAATCAATCCGATTGCTCCGCACAGCAGGCACAATGAATGCGTGAGTTTCCTTCCAAGCTTTTTTGCAATAGCAGGAATAATCAATGCGAACAAAAAAGAAACAATACTATAAAATGCTAATGTGAGCGCACCATAATTTGTTCCTTTCACATAATTTGGGTCACTGGTATCCACAGCATGAAACAAATTTCTTGCAACGGCTGTGTTATAATAAAACCACATTAAGAATAATCCAGGCCAGGTGAAAAATTGTACCAAGGCGAGCTGTTTCATCTTCTTCGGCATGTTCTTCATACAATCATTAATCTCTCTGATGCCTCCACCAAAACCTTTGTTGCTTTCCTTCACTTTTTCTTTAAAGCTTAAATCTGGCGGCGGATATTCTTTGCTTGTGAGAATAGTGTAGAGCACTGCTGCAAAAAAAATCGAGCCTCCGGTATAAAAAGAAAACTTAACTGAAGAAGGAATGCTGCCATTTACAGATTTGGAAGAAATATCAAATACATTAGACATGAGCCATGGCAATAAATTCGCAACAGTTCCACCTATACCAATCAAAAAACTTTGCATGGCGAAACCTCGTGTACGTTGCTCGTCGGGAAGTTTATCTGCAATAAATGCGCGGAACGGTTCCATCGCAATATTGCCAGATGTATCAAGTATCCATAATAATCCTGCTGCCATCCAAAGCGAACCGCTGTTAGGCATAAGAAATAAACAGATAGTGCTGAGTATTGCTCCAACAAAAAAATAGGGCCTTCTTCTCCCCCACCATGGATGCCATGTGCGGTCGCTCATGTAGCCAATAATAGGTTGCACGAGCAATCCTGTAAGTGGCGCTGCTAAAAATAATAATGGGATTTGATCAGGTGATGCTTTCAGGTATTCATAAATCGGTCCCATATTAGCCCGCTGCAAATCCCAGCCGAATTGAATCCCGAAGAATCCGAAACTCATATTGAAGATCTGCAACAGAGAAAGTTTCGGTTTCACAAAAGAACCTGAAGAAGATACTATTCCACCGGAAGCCATAGCAATCGTTTTGGTTTTTAATATGTAAGAATTACATATCGATAAAAATAAATAAAAAATCCCGCTATGCGCGGGATTTGTATAACTAAATAATAAATTAAATCACAAAGCCATTCGACAACACTGCTCCTTTCTTTACCACTACAATTCCGTCTTTAATGGTGTACAAAGAATGATCGCTGTTTTCCAGATGCGGCCCGCCGTTGATGCGAACATCATCTCCTATCCTACAGTTTTTATCAACAATCGCATTTCTTATATAACAACGATGACCAATCCCAACTGTTGGCAATCCATGCGAGCTTGCATGATTGATCTCTTCCAACGTCTCATAATAATCATTACCCATTAAATAACTGCTCACAATCGTTGTACCGCTGCCAACTCTGGTCCTGATGCCAATCACGCTGTTTTCAATTCTTGACGCATTAATGATGCAGCCTTCTGCAATCAAAGTTTTCTCTAAAGTTGTACCGCTTATTTTTGCAGGTGGCAGCATGCGTGCGCGTGTATAAATCGCATTGTTATTGTCAAACAAATTGAAATCAGGAATATCGTTCGTCAATCCAAGATTTGCTTCGAAGAAAGAATAGGTGTTCCCGATATCAGTCCAATATCCATCATACTGATAGCTCACCACTTTATATTTTTCTATTGACTGCGGAATAATTTCTTTCCCGAAATCTGTCGCTTCCACATATTCATTCTGCAATAAATCGGCAAGCAATTGCCTGTTGAAAATATAAATCCCCATTGAAGCAAGATAGTTTCTTCCTGTGCGCTGCATTTCCTGACCGGTGTCGCTGGTCCATTGGTCAAGCACATCTTTTTTTGGCTTTTCAATAAAAGAAGTGATATAACCATCTGCATCTTTTTTCATGATGCCGAATTCAGAAGCTTCTCTATCCGCAACAGGAATGGTTGCAATAGAAATATCCGCGCCTTTTGCCTTGTGATTATTCAACATCGCCATGAAATCCATCTGGTATAATTGGTCGCCGGAAAGTATCAACACATACTCACTATCAAACGGACCAAGATGCCGTAAGCATTGGCGCACCGCATCAGCAGTTCCCTGATACCACGTTGGGTTATCGGGTGTTTGTTCTGCAGCAAGGATATCAACAAATGCAGAACTGAATGCGCTGAAGTGATAAGTGTTTTTGATATGCCTGTTTAATGATGCAGAGTTGAACTGCGTGAGCACGAACATTCTATTAATGCCCGAGTTCAGACAATTCGAGATCGGAATATCAACTAAGCGATATTTACCTGCGATAGGAACAGCAGGTTTAGAGCGGCTCGCTGTGAGTGGATAAAGCCTTGTGCCTGCGCCACCACCAAGTATCACTGACAAGATTTCTTTAGACATGATGAGAGATTTTTGTTTGTTGTTTGTAGTTTATGGTTTGTAGTTCGTTGGATTCAGGTTTCTATATAAAATTTTATTTTTTCTGTTTCTTATTTTCTTTTTTATGTGAGAAACATTATCCATTGATTTAACATACTCCCGCCGCGGCGGGCTCTTGTACTATTTGTATTCTATTCATCACTTGTCTGAACTATGATTTTTCTGATTGAAATGATCTCTTATGATTAGTGCTTGATAAAAATTCAACTTAATCATACAAATCTCATAAAATCCCGGTTCAGACAAACTCACAGCGATTCATACAACGCAATATATTCCTTCACGCTTCTTTCCCAACTGAAATCAAGTTTCATCATTGTCCTTCTAATCTCTTTCAGTTTTTCTTCATCCTTATATAATTCCACCGCTCTCCAGACTGCCTGCGTGATATCACCGACCGCAACATAATTAAATCTGATTCCATAACCACCTTCATCTCCATAATCAATAACTGTATCTCTCAATCCTCCGGTATTACGGACCATTGGAACCGTTCCGTATCTCATCGCATACATCTGGTTCAATCCACAAGGCTCAACGCGTGAAGGCATCAGAATAAAATCTGCGCCTGCATACATCAGATGGCTGAGGCTTTCATTATATCCGATGTATGCGTTATAATCTTTTTCACCAAACGCCTTCAATCCTTCCAGCGCTTCTTCTACTTCGGGAAAACCACTTCCGAGAATCAGAAAATTCATCGTTCTTCCAATGTGATAATAAGAATCACCGATTGATTGCGGCAACAAATCTGCACCTTTCTCACCAACTAATCTTCCGATAAAAACAATTAATGGTTTATTAATATCCAAATCAAATGTGTCGCACAATAATTTTTTGCTTTTAAATTTTCCTTCATCCACATCATCAACGCTGAAATGATTTTCAATGTAAGTATCCGTTGCCGGATCCCAGACTGCATTATCAATCCCATTCAATATGCCACTGCATTTTCCTTTTTCATATTCAAACAATGCTTCCAGGCCATTAGCTTCAACGCGCAATTCATCCATATAGCTCCAGCTCACAGTCGTCACTTTCCATGCACATTTAATTCCGCTTGCGAGTGGGTTAATATTGTTTTTCCAATCGAGCATTCCATGTTTCCATGGATCCCATGCCGGAATGAGATTGCTTTTGTCCCATCCCATCCATCCCTGATATTGTGCGTTATGAATGGTGAGCACTGTTGGGATTGTTTGAAGATGCTGATACCTGAAGCAATGCTTCACCATGAAAGGTATTAATCCTGCATGATAATCGTGTACATGAATCACATCAGGGCGATGTTCCCACGCAGAAATCCAATCTACCACACAAATCTGAAAAGCTGTGAAGCGCTCAGGGTCATCACTGTATCCGTAAATTTTTTCACGGTCGAGCAAACCATTCACATCAACAAGGTAAAGATCGAAACCTAGAACATTTGTGCTCTCTTTAATGATCGTGTAAGTGAACCACCAGTTGCCGAGGTTAGTGTAGCCTTTATGAACAACATCCCATTCATGGTTCAGCAAAAATTTTGTTTTATACATGGGCATCACCACCTTGGCGACATGCCCGGCTTTGTTCTGGTATTTTGGCAATGCGCCCACCACATCTCCAAGCCCACCTGCTTTTGCTACCGGATAACATTCTGCTGACACATGAATTATTTCCATCTGCTGGCAATATATCTGTTAATAAATTATCAAGGGATAATTGTTTAAAATCTGATTTGAGATTGACTGCCACAGGATTCACAGATGAACAAAGAAATTATTTTGATGCGAATCCGTGTTTTCTGTGTAATCTGTGGCTATGTTTTAAACACAGATTGTCGTTCAATTTAGGAAGGTTTTTGAATTATATCATCAAAATGAAAAAATTTTTCGCATCGCAAAAACTTGTTACTTTCAATCCTTAATATTTTTAATCAACCGATTGCACATGAACCAACCAAAACAGCCTACCAACACCGGAGCGCTTGCTACATTAGTGATCGTATTTTTTTTCTGGGGATTTATAGCTGCTTCCAATAGCATCTTCATTCCTTTTTGCAGAACTCATTTCAACCTGAACCAATTTCAATCTCAGTTAATCGGCTCTGCATTTTATGGGGCTTATTTCATCGGCTCACTCATTTTGTATTTGCTCTCAAGTGTTGTAGGGTATGATATCCTAAATAAGATTGGGTATAAGAAAGGCATAGTTTACGGATTGGCGATTTCTGTTGTAGGCGCATTAGCCATCATTCCTTCAGCCAATGCAAACTCTTTCCCTTTAATTCTGGTTTCATTTTTTATTGTGGCACTTGGCTTCTCTTTACAGCAAACTGCAGCACAACCATTTGCTATTGCGCTTGGTGATCCTGCTACCGGCTCTCACAGGCTTAATCTCGCCGGCGGGGTCAATTCATTAGGGACAACACTCGGGCCAATCATTGTAAGCTTTTTCCTGTTCGGAACACCGAGCAGCGCGAATGCAAACGTTACTGTTACCAATGTAAATAATTTGTACATGATTGTTGCCGCTGTATTTGCAGCTGTAGCGTTATTCTTTGCATTTTCAAAATTGCCTGACGGGAAAGATGATGCGAAATTTGAGGCATCTAAAAAAGCTTCAAGCTCATTGATCATGATGACTGCATTTGTCATCGCCATTATTATTGTAGGCCAACTTACTGACATTGGTAAACTACCTTTATTGGTAATTACATTAATTGGTGTTTTTGGGATTTTATTTTATTCATATAGCAGCGCATCCAAAAACAGTGATGGCTGGGGCGCAATGAAATATCAGCAGTTGATACTCGGCATGATTGGTATCTTCTTGTATGTTGGTGTCGAAGTAACGATTGATAATAATTTCGGCGCTTTGTTGAAAACGCCGGGCTATATCACCGAAAAAGGATTACTCGACAGCGAGATTTCAAAATATGTTTCATTATACTGGGGAAGTTTAATGATAGGCAGATGGACAGGAGCCATTGGGGTATTTAACTTATCTAATCAGGGAAGAAAAATAGCTACCATCGTTGTTCCGTTCGTTGCCTTTGGAATTGTTCTTTTTGTGAACCATTTATATGGTAATAATATCGATGATTTACTTCCTTATGCCATTGTTATTGCGATTGGGATCGCAGCATTTTTCTTTGGGCAACAAAAGCCGGTTAAGACATTGCTCACACTTGCATTGCTTGCTGCATTTGCAATGGTTTTTGGTGTTGCGACCAAAGGGATTATTTCTGTGTATGCAATCATGGCCGGTGGTTTGTGCTGCTCTATTATGTGGCCATGTATTTTTTCATTAGCTGTTGCAGGTCTTGGGAAATATACGAGCCAGGGCTCTGCATTTTTAATCATGATGATTTTAGGAGGCGCTATTATTCCTCCATTTCAAGGCTCCATTGGTGATAAATTAAATATGCATGTATCTTATCTTGTTGCTGCGGCTTGTTTTGCAGCGCTTGCATTACTTGCCATCAGGCTCAGAGGTGTGCTGAAATCACAAGGCCTCAATTTTGATGAACAGATTGGCGGAGGCCATTGATACATTTATTATTAACGATTGTGAACACTTTATATTAAAGAGATTTTCTCAATAAATGACTTATGGCAAAAGCTAAAAAAACAACACCTTCATCCGTTTCTCTTGACCCATTAGCAATTGGAATTGACATTGGCGGCACCGGAACAAAATTTGGTATTGTTGACCGCAACGGCAACGTTTTATTTTCCAGCGAAATTTCTACACGCGGCCATGCAGAAGTGGAAAGTTTTATTGATGAACTACATTCACAACTATATACATTAATAGAAAAAGCCGGTGGCCCTGGAAGGATAAGAGGGATCGGAGTCGGCGCACCGAATGGCAACTACTATACCGGAACGGTAGAGTATGCTCCTAACCTTCCATGGAAAGGGATTATACCACTTGCAAAACTGATACAAAATAAATTTCAGTTGCCAACCGTGCTCACCAATGATGCCAATGCTGCTGCTATCGGCGAGATGATGTATGGCGCAGCAAAAGGCATGAAGGATTTTATTATGATCACATTAGGCACCGGAGTCGGTAGTGGCATTGTAGCAAATGGACATTTGATTTTAGGCCATGATGGATTTGCCGGAGAACTTGGCCACACGATTACAATTCCAGGGGGAAGATATCATCCGGGTACGGGCAAATATGGTTCATTGGAAAGCTATGCTTCGGCAACTGGTGTTACTTCTACTGCGATTGAAATGCTTGAAAAAAATGATGAAGAAAGTCTGTTGAGAAAAATCCCGAAGGCAAAAATCGATTCAAAAAAAGTGTATGAAGCCGCTATAGAAAATGACAAGCTTGCTAAAGAGGTTTTTGATTTTACCGGAAAAATTCTGGGGATGGCGCTCGCAAATTTCGTGATGTTCAGCAGCCCTGAAGCAATCATATTATTCGGCGGATTGACAAAAGCAGGCGAGCTGATCTTGAAACCAACCCGTGAGCACATGGAAGAAAACCTCATTCAGGTTTTTCAGAATAAAGTAAAAATTCTCATCAGCCATTTGAAAGAATCTGATGCAGCTATTCTCGGTGCCAGCGCATTGGTTTGGGAAATGAAGGATTAATTCATTCAAAAGTATTTGCAATAATTTTTTTAAAGACCAATTGTTATTTTAAGATGACCTCACCATTTAAAATCAGACGCAGAGAAACTATTTTCTTTAGTATCGTTTGTCTTTTCTTCATCGTGACGAAGAGTCATGCACAAACTGCAAAAGATTATTATGAAAGCGGCGGCACAAAATTTAAAGGCAAAGATTATAATAATGCGATAGCAGACTTCAATAAAGCGATAGCTTTGAAACCTGACTATGAAGAGGCTTATTATTTCCGCGGGTTGACCAAAACAGTTTTAAAAGATTCAAGCGCACAATCTGATTTCAATAAAGCAATCGAATTGAATCCCAACAATGCAAAAGCATACAGCTTTCGTGGTATTGGCAAGTTCAAGATGAAAAAGTACGAAGAAGCAAATGAAGATTTTGATAAAACAATAAAGTTGAAGCCTGATTATGAAGAGGCTTATTTTTATAAAGGATCTTCATTAATGGAACTAAAAAAGTATGAAGAATCCATCAGGCAATTATCAAAAGCGATTGAGCTAAGACCGTCCTATACGGGTGCATATTACATGAGGGGCCTCACTGAAACTTTAAAAGAAGATTTTTCCGCTGCAGTTGCAGATTTCGACAAAACTGCCGAGCTCGACCCAAATTATTCCATCAAGCTTTTTTATTTTAGAGGATTAGCAAAGAAAAAACTGGGCCAAAAAGAAGCCGCCTGTTCAGACTTCAAAAAATCTCTGGATGCCGGTTATAAAGAAGCTGAGGAAGAAATTAAAAAGAACTGTCAGTAGTTGTTTTTCATTGCAAACACATATTTCTTCTGCACAAAATAATTATAGGTCAATCCAGTTATTGTTGATGCTATCATTTTTGAAATAAGATAATCAAGCTTCAGATAATTCTTTAAAAAATATACTGCCGCTGTTTGCAGCAAAATATTTCCTGCCCAGAATAAAATATATTTTATTGCCTGATTGGAAACTTTCCCTTTGCCTGCATTAAATGCCCAGTTTCTTGATAATATAAATTGAACAATAGCTCCGCAAATATTGCCGGAAATATTTGCAATGATGTACCAGCAATGGAACACTTCATTTAATAAAATAGAAACCAGAAAATCTGCTGCCGAGCCAACGATGGATGCCGCCTGGGCTTTGAGATAAGTGCGCATTGTTTTAAAAATAAATGATGTGCTCGCAACAGCAATTTTTGGGATGTTAGCTTTGTATTAAGTTATATCAGCTCCTGTTGGCGTCCTCGCCAACAGGTTGTATTATTTTGGCAGTTCCTGGTTTCTTTGGTTGTTGGCGGGGACGCCAACAACAGCAAGATGCAGCCTGTGCTTTGAGATAAGTGCGCATTGATTTAAAAATAAAGGATGCGCCTATAATAAAAGCCATTTAGGTGTTAGCTTTCTATTAAGTTATTTGTACAACAATTTTTAACTTCAACCATTATAAAAAAAATATAAACGGATTCTTATGAAGTTGACTTATCTAAGACCGATGATTGCCGTTGCAGATTTGAAAGCAACGCTTGATTATTATTCGCAAGTGCTGAATTTTACGATTCTGCACCATCGTGAAGATTGGGGCTGGGCATCGGTTGAAAAAGATGATGTCCAGATTATGTTCTCGTTTTTCAATGAGCACGTTGGCGATACAAAATCTCATTTCTCCGGCTCATTTTATTTTAATACGGATGATGTAAATGCCTGGTGGGAATTGCTAAAAGACAAAGCAGAAATTTGTTATCCGATTGAAAATTTTGAATATGGCATGAGAGAATTTGCTATTAAGGATTGCAATGGTTATGTGTTGCAATTTGGGCAGCCACTAGAATAGATTTTATAGCACACTAGGTTTATATTCGCACAAATTATTTATGGATTTTATTGCTCCTTCGCAAACGGCGGATAATAAACACTACATCAAAAGAAGCAGGTCGCAGAATATTTTTTTGATTCTGATGATTGGTGCGCTGAATACCATCACACCGATTTCTATTGATATGTATTTGCCCGCGTTCCCAAAAATTGCGGCGGACATGCACACTTCGATTGGCAATATTGCTTTGTCTGTTTCCACTTATTTTTTAGGATTTGCCATCGGGCAGATTGTGTATGGACCGTTGCTTGACCGATTCGGAAGAAAGCGCCCATTGTATGTGGGGCTTTGTTTGTATGTGATTGCAACAATTATATGTGCATTATGCAAATCGATTGAAATATTCTGGATGATGCGTTTTGTGCAGGCGCTGAGCGGATGTGTGGCTTCCGTTGCAGCCATGGCAATGGTGCTTGATTTTTTCCCGCCGGATAAAAGTGCGAGAATTATTTCTTTACTGATATTAATACTCGGAGTTTCACCAATGTTGGCACCAACGGTGGGCAGCTTTATTGTAGATGTATCTAACTGGCGCTTTGTTTTTATCACGCTCGCCATTATTGCAGCAATTATTTTGATTGTCGTGTTTTTCTTTTTGCCGGAGGGACAAGAGCCAAACACAGCGGTGTCACTGATGCCAACACCGATTATTAATGGTTTTAGAAATATTTTGACGACACCAAAGTTTTACGTGTATGCATTGGCGGGAACTTTTTCATTCGCAGGATTGTTTGTGTATGTTGCCGGCTCGCCGGCTATTTTTATGGATGAATTTCATGTGAGCCCAAAAATGTATAGTGGCATTTTTGCCGGATTATCTGTTGGTTTTATCGGAAGCAGCCAGCTCAATCATATCCTCACGCGGCATTTTAAAAATGAAGAAATATTGAAAGTAGTTTTGATTACACAATCTACTGTGAGCATTATTTTTTTAATCACTGTTTTGAACGGATGGTATTCGATGGGTTCCGTGCTTGGTTTTCTTTTTGTGTTGCTTTCCTGTTCAGGCTTGACTTATCCGAATGCCGCTGCTGTTGCCATGAGCCCGTTTGCAAAAAATGCGGGCACTGCTTCTTCGCTGCTCGGCTTCATACAAATCGGAATTGGCGGATTGATTTCTGCGGGTGTGGGCGCATTGCATTTTAAAGGAAGCTTGGTTGTTGCATTAATCATGGCAGTTTCTGCTTCTATTGCGTTTGGGATTTTGATGGCGGGGAGAAAGAAGTGAACCCTGCCGTTGTTGGTCGCCTGACCAAAAACAGCGGAGTTTATTTTGACGTGTCCACCTTGGTAGATACCAGCTTCGGTTTTTCATGGCATGATCGTTGCGTCGCAATCCTTTCATCTGTAGAATATGAATTGGGCAGTGGTTTATGATCGGCAAGTTTATCAAAAACTTTTTTCCCATTAACCAATTCGTTAAATAACTTTAAAGCCTTGATTTATTTTTTATGATTGATTTTCGTTCAGACACAGTCACAAAACCAACACCTGCCTGTTGCAGGCAATGGCTAACAGCTTTTCCAAAGCTTCAAATCGCTGATGAATTTTATAAAGCATGATTAAGCTTTGGAAAAGCTCCGCATCAGCATTTACAAAATCATGAAGCTTCACAGACCTGTCAGGTTTTGAAAACCTGACAGGTCTTGGCAATAACGATAATGAAATTAATTTTGAAGACGCATCCGCAGACTGAAGCATAATAGTAGCACAACCGATGAACGGAGCGTCGCAAAGATGTTGAACCGGAGTTACTGAAGCCGGTATCAAAAACTTTTTTCCCAATCACCAATTC
>Ga0070734_10001964_pt1 | contig 27170 bp, 16 predicted proteins | sample Coa_R1_8_FD_66444 | JGI IMG/M metagenome (GOLD analysis project Ga0070734, IMG submission 66444) | Surface soil microbial communities from Centralia Pennsylvania, which are recovering from an underground coalmine fire - Coalmine... | ecosystem: Environmental > Terrestrial > Soil > Unclassified ... | reverse complement strand
AACAGTTGGGGCAGCGGCACGATCGCCGAAGACAATAAGGTCCTCTACTCGGGCACCGAATCCCTGAGGCTCGTCACGCATGGCCTGTATCAGGGCGCCGGTATCACCTTTATGAACCCGGTGAACCTGGGTCAGTATGTCGCCAATAAGAGCGCCTATCTCCAATTTGCGCTCATTCCTCCCGCCGATCCCAACACGACCACAGCCGGCGGCAAGTTCGGGAGTTCAGGAGGGTTTCCCGGTTTTCCCGGTCAGGGCGGGAAAGGGGGCACGCTTGGCGGCCCGCCTGCCGGTGGCTTCCCTGGAGGACCTCCCGGCGGCGGCCCCGGCGGCAGCCCCGGCAGCAGCGGCAGTTTTGCCGGCTTCGGAAAGAACGGCAATGGCGCGTCCTCGACCAAGTTCCAGAAGTCGCACACCCTGGAGCATATCCGCCTTCTCATGGTTACGACCGGCAACAAAACCCTGGAAGTCCTGCTCCCGATGAATTATGCGGTGGACGACAACCAGTGGAAACTGCTGAACCTCCCCGTCTCCGCCATCCCCGGCCTCAAGGCGGAAGATGGGCAGATCAAAGAGATCCGGCTCTTCGGTGATGCCATAGGCACCCTGTACCTGGGTAAGATCAGCGTCGTTGGCGACGCCAGCAAAATCACCGTGGATGCGCAGGATGAAAAGATCGTCAATCCGAATGTGAAGTACCGCTACACCGTCAACGCCAGGGGCGGCCTCACTCCGCTGCAGTTTTCGTGGGACTGGGATGACCGCGATGGCATCCAGGACGAGTCGCAGGGGCGCGCCCCCACCCATATCTTCCGCAAGTCGGGCGACTTCAAGGTGACCGTCACTGTGACCGATCCATACGGGATCAAAGCGCCTGCGGTCATGAAGTTCAACGTTCACGTACCGTAGGCGCTTCTCAAGCGCGTTGTCTCCGGAATACTCACCCGTGTTCCGGAATGGCAAAACCCCATGGGGCCAGGAGCATTGCTCCTGGCCTCACTGTTGTACAGCCTCATACGGGCGGAATGGTCCTGGCCGACACCCATACGATAGGAGGACTTGCACCGCTCGCCGTCGAAACATCCGGTGGTCTGGAAGATTTGGCTTAAAGGAGCAGCCCTTGGTTGAGATAGACATCGAGTATGTGAAGGCGATTGCACAGGAGGCGGGAGACGCGGCGCTGGGACGCATGGACGGCATTACCTACGAACTCAAGGCCGACAACTCCTATGTGACCGCCATCGACCGCGATACCGAACAGTTTGTGCGCGAACGCCTGGCTGCGAAGTACCCCGATTTTGCCTTTCAGGGCGAGGAGTTTGGGCGGTACGGCGCAGAAGGCGTCCCTCTCTGGGCCGTGGATCCCATTGACGGCACCACCAACCTGGTCTTCGGCATCCCCTTCTGGTGCGTCTCCATCGGCCTGATTGCAGACGGGCAGGCCGTCGCCGGAGCGCTCTATATGCCGCGCACCGGCGAGATGTACTGGGGCGTGCGCGGCCAGGGCGCGTTTCGCAACGGCGTCCGTCTGCAGGTCAAAGACCGCGATACCATCCACCTGGAAGACACGCTCGGCTTCACCAGCACCGCTATCAAGACGCTCAACGTCTCCGCCCTCGCCGGACGCATCCGCTGCCTGGGCAGCATCGCGGCGGAGGTCGTCTATGCGGCGCGGGGAACCCTCTGCAGCCACGTCGGCTGCCGCGAAGGGGCGAACGACCTGGCCGCTGCCCTCTGCATCGCCCACGAGGCAGGCTGTGTCTCCGAATACCTGAGTGGCGAGCCCTTCGAGCTGGATACGATTGTCCGTGAGGGGCGCACCCGAGGCGCGTTCATTATTGCGCCGCCCAAAATGGCCGCCCTGCTCAAGACCCTGGTGAAAGAACGATCCACAGACTGAAGGCAGAAGCATGACAGAAGAGGTGGCCCGGCGCGCCGACGCCAACGCCAACAATCCCTACCACAAGACTGCCGAGTCCTACGAGGCCAAGCTGCGCAGCCCCCTGGTCCGCCCGTTTCGTGAGGCCGAGGAGAAGCGCCTTACGCAGATCTTCGACGCGCTCATCCGGCCCGAGGATACCCTCCTGGAGATCGGCTGCGGCACCGGCTACTACACACGTACGCTTGTCAAGCGGGCGCGGCATATGGTCGCCCTCGACGATTCGGAGGCCATGCTCCAACTAGTCTGCAACCGGCTTCCGGCGGAAGACCAGGCGAAAATCGAGTTCGTTCACTCCGAAGCCACCCACTACCTGCCGCCCGAACCGTTCGACATTGTGTTGCACCTCGGCGTTCTGGATTATGTGCGCGAATGGCAGAAGTTCCTGACCCATTCGATCACCCATGCCAGGCGCGCTGTCATCTTCACCTGCCCCACCACCGGGTTCTTCGGGCAGACCTTCCACTATCTCTCCCTTTTCCGGGGCATCCACGTGATGCGCTTCCGCCGGGAGCAGATCGAAAACTTCCTTCGGGAGGGCTATCCGGACTGGCAGCTCGACATGGAGCGCGTCGGCATCAATAGCGGCTGGACCGGCGGGATGACCTGGGTCGCCACGCTGCGCAAGCGGGAGCCGGAGACGTAGAGCATGGGCAAACGCCTGGGCGCGGAGGGCGAGATTATCGTCAGGATGCATCTGGAACGCCTGGGGTGGCGCGTCCTGGCGTCGAACTACCGCTGCAAGGCGGGCGAGATGGATCTGATCGCCGAAGAGCGCAACGCACAGGGGACCACCCTGGTCTTTATCGAGGTGAAGACGCGCCGGAGCCGCGAATATGGCGCGCCTATCGAGGCGGTGGATGGGCGCAAGCAGCAGAAGTTGATCCAAATCGCGCAGTCCTATCTGGGTGAACGCGATGCGGGCGGCGCGGAGCCGAACTACCGTTTCGATGTGGCGGAGGTACGCTTCGGCCCCGACCGGTATGCGTCCGTCACCCTGCACCGTGCGGCGTTTGTCGCCGCCTGATCCGGCCAACCAAAACATAAAATTATAGGAACGCACCCTGGAGGAGAGAGCGACGGGGTGCGGAGTGAAGAGGGGTTATACGCATGGCGCAGTTTTTCCATATGCCGCAGCTCGGCTCGACCATGGAGGAGGGCACGATCCTCAAGTGGCTGAAGAACGAGGGCGACACGGTTAAAAAGGGCGATGTCCTGCTGGAGATCGAGACCGACAAGGCCACGATGGAGGTGGAGGCATCGGAGGATGGGGTACTGCGGAAGATCCTCCATGGCGCTGAGGCCGTTGTGCCGATCCAGAAGCCGATTGCCATCCTGGGCGCTGCCCATGAGCCGATTGACCACCTGCTGGGGGGAACTGCTGTGGAGCGCGGCAGAGAGGCCGAAGCGGAACACGCGAGCAGGGCCGGAGGGGCGCAACGCCCTGCGTCCATGGCTGCCGCTCCCGGCGCGGCAATCGGCGAACCGGTCTACCTCTCGCCCAGGGCGCGCCGGATCGCGGAGGAGAGCGGCATCGCGGTACTGGATCTGGCCGGGCTTGGGACCGGCCCGCAGGGCCGCGTCATCGAGCGCGATGTGCTGGCCTACCTGGAGCAGCGCCCGTCGCTGCCTGCCACTGAAGAGACCAGGACACCTCGAGTCACGCCCCTGGCGGCGCGAATCGCCGATGAACTGGGGATCAATCTGGGCGACCTGGAGATGGGGCTGCCCGGCAGCCGTGTCCGTAGCGAGGACATCCTGCGCCATGCGGAGACGATCTCACCACAGAGGACACAGAGGGACACGGAGGAGAAGCCCACGGTTACCACTGTAACGGGGGGCGACGTTACCGTAATGGCCTTCGGTGGGATGCGCAAGCGGATTGCCGACAATGTGGCGAAGTCGGCCTTTACCGCGCCGCATGTCACCCTCACACTGGAGGTGGACATGACCGCCTGCGCCGAGTTCCGGGCCAAGGTCATTCCCGACATCGAGAAGACCTATGGCGCGCGGGTCTCCTATACCGACATCCTGGTCAAGGCGGTCGCCCGCGCGCTGGGAGAGCATCCGCGCCTGAATGCGGCGCTGGTCGGCGAGGAGATCCGGCTCTTTGCCCAGAAGAACATCGGCGTGGCGGTCGCCCTGGAGGAGGGACTGATCGTCCCGGTGGTCAAAAACGCAGAGAGCAAGGCGCTGGGCGCGATCTCGGCGGAGCTCAAGGGCCTGGTGGATCGCGCTCGGACCGGCAAGTTCACCCCCGATGACCTCTCCGGGGGCACGTTCAGCATCACCAACCTGGGCGCGTTCGGCATCGACGTCTTCGATCCGATCATCGTCACCGGGCAGGCGGCGATCCTGGGCGTGGGCCGGATCGCCGACAAGCCGGTTGTCGTCAATAAAGAGGTCATCGTGCGCGCGATGATGAACCTATGCCTCTCCTTCGACCATCGCGTGCTGGACGGCGCGCCCGCCGCCCGCTTCCTGCAGCGCCTGAAAGAGCTTCTGGAAAACCCACTGCTCATCCTGATCTGATGAGGTATGGGCGCCTGCCTATCAACTCTCTTTCAGGAAGGTCCCCTCCCGAAGCTCCTCGAATGCCTGTTGGAGCTGCTCCTGGGTATTCATGACGATGGGTCCGTACCAGGCCACAGGCTCCTCCAGGGGCTTGCCGGATACCAGCAGGAACCGGATCCCCTCCTCACCGGCCTGCACCGTGACCTCGTCGCCGCTGTCGAAGAGCACCAGCGAGCGGTTGTCCGCCTCGGTCGGCGGCGAGGTGTCCGCCCATTTCACTCCTTCGGTCGGCACTGCCAGCGGGCCGGAGGCATTGCAGAACTTGCCGCTGCCGGCGAAGACATAGGCGAAGGCGTGGTGCCGCGTTGCGACCGGCAGGGTCTTGCGTCGGCCCGGAGGCACCGAAACATCCAGGTAGACCGGGTCGGCGGCGATCCCGTCCACAGGCCCTCGCGTTCCCCAGAAGTTCCCACAGATGATACGCGCGCGGACGCCATCGTCCTCCGTGACCTCCGGGATCTCGGCGGCTTTCACCTCCTGGTAGCGGGGCGGCGTCATCTTGAGGGCGGACGGGAGGTTGGCCCACAACTGGAAGCCATGCATCCTGCCCTCCACATCGCCCTTCGGCATCTCCTGGTGGATGATCCCCCTCCCCGCCGTCATCCACTGGAGGTCGCCGGCGGCGATGGCGCCGTGGTTTCCCATGCTGTCGCCATGCTCCACGGTTCCTGCCAGAACGTAGGTGATGGTCTCGATGCCACGGTGAGGATGCCAGGGGAAGCCGGCCAGATAGTCCTCCGGAATGTCGTTGCGGAAGTCGTCGAGCAGGAGAAAGGGGTCGAAATCGGATGTATTGCCGAAGCCGAAAGCGCGGCGCAGGTGGACTCCTGCGCCTTCCAGGGTCGGCTTGGCTTTGATGAGCCGTTTTACCGGTCGAAGGGACATGGTAACCTCCCATTCCTGATGCGAGTTTGTATGTTTGTATATTACCCCAGAATGGAGGATCGTCCCTTATCGTTTCCGGTAAGGAGTTGTAAGGAGAGATGGGAAGGAATTCGAGAGGACGGCATGGAATGGAGCTATAGTACAGAATTTCATTCCATCCCCGGAGGAGACCGATGTCCCAGAAGCGCCCAGACGATTCGACCCAGGACCCGCGTCCCGATTTCCGCCAGGTGAAAGGCAGTGTCGCCATGACACGCAGAGAGTGGATCCAGGCATCGGCAGCGACCGGAGCCGCGCTCGTGCTCAATGCGGAGGCGGGCAAGGCAGCGGTGACCGCCGACCTGCCGCTGCACGTGGGCACAGGCAAGCGGATCATCACCCCGAACCCGCTATTGCCGGTCTCCGGCGGGATGGGACCCACCCGTCCCACACGCGAGAAGCGGGGAGAGCTGACCGCGCGCGCGATCTACCTCCGGCGCGGCGATGTGGGGGTCGGCATCGTCAGCCTCGATCTGCTCGGGTTCCCTTCGATCCTCGGCGACCGGGTACGCGCCCGCGTGCCGCGCCTGACGAATGCGAATATTCTCATCGGCTCGACGCACACGCACAGCGCGCCCGACTGCTATGCATTCCCGGACGGCCAGGGCGGCCACACCGGCGACCTCGCATTCATGGATCGGGTCTGTGTGCTGGCGGCGGAAGCCCTCAATGAGGCGATAGACGCGGTGCAGCCCGCCCGGCTCCGCATCGCCACGGGCGAGGCCCAGGGCAAAATCGCCTACAACTACTACGCGCCGGACCTCTATGACCGCCGGATGTGCGTGATCCAGGCCCTCACCCCGGAAGGGAAGACCCTCGCCACCCTGGTCAACTATGCGATCCATCCGGAGGTGCTGGGAAACGACCTGGGCATCCTCAGCCCCGATCTCTGCGGCCCGCTATACGACCGCATCGAGGAGCGCACAGGCGGCATGGCGATCTTTATGAACAGCGCGCAGGGCGGCATGATCACCGCCGACAACCGCATCCTCGACCATGTGAAGGACCCTCTGCGAGGCTACTGGGAGGACGCCCGAACCTGGGAGGAGTGCCTCCGGATCGGAGGGACGATGGCGGAGGAGGCGCTGAAGATCGTGGGGAGCGCCCCCGTTCAGGAGAGCCCCGGCCTGTTCTGCCGCAGCGTCCTGGCGACGTTCCCCGTGCAATCTCCCGAGATGTGGGCCGTGGTGACGAACTCGCCGCTCCGCTACTCCCATAGCAAGGACCATACCATCCAGGTGCGGCTCAACCTGGTCAATCTGGGCGACGCCCAGGTCCTGACGATCCCCGGCGAGGCGTTGCCCAACATCGGGTTCTACATCAAGCGCAAGATGCATGGCGCGCACAACCTCCTCTTCGGCCTCACCAACGACGCTTTCGGCTACATACTGACGAAAGTAGACTTCCATAGCTTCCCGCGCTACGACTACGTCTCCCGCACGTCGCTGGGGGAGATGACCGGCGAGATCCTCATCGAAAAATGGCTGGAACTGGTGAAAACCAGCCCGCTCCCGGATGGGCGGACGGCATAGAATAGACACGCTTTAAGGAGGAAAGATGATGTCCACCGAACGTGAGAACGAGGCGATATTCCGATACTGGTTTGAAGAGGTCTGGAATAAGAAACAGCGAGAAAAGATTACCGAACTCTTTGCGCCCGAAGGCGTCGCTCATGGAATGGGCCCTAACGGCACGGCCCTGTACGGTCCCGCAGCCTTCCTTCAGGCATATGATCTTTTTACCGGCGCGTTCCCGGATATACAGGTCATCGTGGAACGGACCGTGGCGAGCGGGGATATCGTGGCTGGCCTGCTGCGTTGCGAAGCCACGCATGGCGGCGACCATCTGGGCATACCTGCCACGGGCAAGCGGGTGCAGTTCCCGGTCATGACAATGGCGCGATACCATGATGGCAAGATCGTGGAAGGCTGGAACGTGATTGACCTGATGGCTGCGCTACGACAGATCGGGGCGATGCCGGTTGGGGACACACTGCCTTGATGACCGTGGTTTGAGGCGCGCCGACTTTGCACCGGCGCGCCATCAACATAAGTCAGGACCTTGCGGTTCGCAGAAACTCATGGGTTCGAGTCCTGTTAGGGCTCTTACCAGACCTAAGTTACATATAAGACAGCCAGGCCTTTCGCTCAATCAGGGAAACGGCTTGACTATTTTTTTACGTTTTGCTCCTTTTCTCCAGGAATATACCTCCTCGCTATCTAACTTATCACTATCCTTCATTCTCATTATTTCGCTTGCTTGGCGGCTTCGTATGGCCGAAAATAACAATGGCACGGTTGATTTCGCGATTATTACAATCCGAGAAGACGAAAACAAAGCGTTCTGAAACGTTTTCCGTCAAAAGACATCTACAAAGGTAGAATTCACAGCTACGCCATCAAGCGCGTATCTCTTCCAGATGGCAGCCATTATGTTGTCGTCACCATTCGCAGCATTGAGCAAGGAGAAGGACGTCGCCAGGATGTTGCGCGACCTTATCGAAGACCTTGATCTACAGTGGATACTGCTCGGCGGCATAGCAGGCGGCGTGCCTGTTGCTGAGTTCACTCAAGAAGATATCGTAGCGGTCACTCGGCTCACAGATTTCAGCGTCAAGACAGCCTCGGAAGGACGCGATCCTCAGTCCTCTGTCGGGGTGAGCCGATGCATTAAGATGTTTCAGGATCTCCTCACTCTATTGCCTGCAATGTCTGATAAACTCGGTAATTGTACATTGATTCTACAGAGGTGGTTCTCCATGCCCGTCATACACCGCATCCTCGCGTTGATGATAGTCTGTATTATGCTCGCCCTTACTCAGGTGGATGGTGCCCAGCAGCAAGATTCACCTTCGCAGGGGCAGGAGGTGATGGACTTGATACGCAAGGCACAGGAGGCGGAACAAGCAAACCATTGGGACGAAGCCCTGAAGTTGCTGCAACAGGCTCTCAGAATTGCACATCAAAAGAATGATCACACAGGAGAAGCCATCATTCTTGCCAGTATTGGCTCAGTATACGCCACAATAGGTCAGCCACAGAAGGCGTTGGAGTACTTCAAACAAACGCTTAATGTCGTGAGAGATATCCACGAACGCCCGGCGGAAGCCGGCATCCTCAATGATATCGGCGTAATGTATGACAACCTGGGGCAGCCACAACAGGCATTGGAGTATTATACTCAGGCGTTATCACTCCAGCAGGATGTTCATAATCGTAACGGAGAAGCTACTACCCTTCACAATATCGGCAAAGTATACGATGAGATTGGTCAATCACCAAAGGCGTTAGAGTACTATAACCAGGCGCTTACGATCTTGAAAGAGGTAAAAAATTATAGTGGAGAAGCTACCACTCTTACCAGTATCGGCTTGGTGTTCGCCAATACAGGTCAGCCTCTTAAGGCACTAGAATACTATACCCAAGCCATGGCTATATGTAAAGCGATCAAAGACCGAATCGGAGAAGCCCGCATACTTAATAATATGGGATTAGTGTATGGCGACATAGGCCAGCCCGAGAAGGCACTGGAGCGCTATACCCAGGCCCTGCCGACTATCAGAGAAGCCCATGACCGAATCGGAGAAGCTCGCACCCTCCACAATATGGGATTAGCATATGTTGATATTAGTCGATTCCGGGAGGCGCTGGAGTGCTACACCCAAGCCCTGCCCATAATAAGAGAGGCACATGATCGCAGAGGAGAAGCTGCTATTCTGAACAGCATGGGGTATGTATATTTCAGCATAGGGCAATCTCCCAAAGCCCTGCATTACTATACTCAAGCGCTACCCATTGATAGAGAGACTGAGGATCGGACTGGAGAAGCCCGAGCCCTCAACTACATCGCGTTAGTGTATGTCAGTATGGGGCAGCCTCTTAAGGCGCTGGAGTATCTCACACAGGTACTACCCATTATAAGAGCAGCCAATAATCGCAGCGGAGAAGCAACTACCCTCCACAATATCGGAGCTGTGTACGCCAACATAGGTCAGCCACAGAAGGCGCTAGAGTACTATAACCAAGCATTGCCTATCAGAGATGAGGTTCATGACAGCAGTGGAATAGCCGCCACTCTCAGCAATATGGGATTAGTGTATGACAATATTGACCAGCCGAAGAAGGCACTGGAGTGCTACACCCAGGCCCTGCCGATTATGAGAGAGGCACATGACCGGAGCGGAGAAGCCCGTATCCTTCACAATATTGGCTTAGTGTATGATGACCTGGGTTTGCCTGTGAAGGCACTGGAATTCAACAATGAGGCGCTGAGTATCGAGCGAGAGGTCCAAGACCGTAGTGGAGAATCCGCCACTCTCAGCAATATGGTCTCAGTTTATATTCATACAGATAAACCTGCGAAGGCGCTCGAAACCGCGAATCGCGCCCTCGCTCTCTATGAAGAGTTCACCTCTCAGATTTGGGATCCCAGTCGTTTGGGAGCCTTCCAACAACTGGGCATGCCTAATCTCTTCTATCAATCCTTCTCCTCGCTTCTCGTCTCCCTCAAACACCCCGAGCAAGCTCTCTCCATGACAGAACGTGGGCGCACTCGTGGTCTTGCCAAACTTGCTGCTCAAAGTCGCCTCAACCTTCCCGACCTCCTGGGTCAATCCGATGCCCAGCAGTGGAATCAGGCTCTCCTCCAGGTTGCTACCGCTGAGCAAATGGTACAGAAGGCGCAGAGTGCTGTTAATAACTTTCCCGACTCAGATCAGGTGCTTTCCATCAACCTCAACCAAGCTCGCACAGAGCGTCTCAAAGCAGAGACTAAGCTTTCATCGCTACAACAACGCCTTAATAGTAGGCATCCCGACTTTGCGCGCCTCATGGGTGCAAAGCCGCTATCCTATGCCCAACTCACGCAAGCGCTCCTTTCGCCAGCCAATCGCCACACCCTCTTTCTGGAATATGCCGTCACAAATCGCTCTACTATGCTCTTTGCCTTCTCACGTCGAGACGGTCTGCATGTTTTCTCCCTCCCCATCGGCTATCAGAGCTTGCTCAGCCAGGTCAAGCACTGGCAAGAACTGATCGACCATAACCAGAGCACAGAGTCGACAACGGCGCACGCTCTCTACGATGCTCTGCTTCTGCCCCTCTTCAAGAGCGGACTGCTCAATCCTGACCGCTACAAGCGTCTGGTCATCGTCCCGGATGGACCACTCCAGTCTCTTCCCTTCGCTGCCCTCCTCAACCACCAAGGACATCGACTGGTCCAGGACTTTGACCTCTCCTACGCCTTCTCCCTCTCCATGCTCACCTGGCCATCCAACTCGCGCCAGCCCACCCAAAGCCTCCTAGCTATCGCCAACCCTACTGGCGAGGAAGCCCCACCCTTGCCCGAAGCCCAACAACAGGCAGACAAGGTTGTCAGGGAAACCCGAGGCGCAAAAGGGTTATATGGTCCCCAGGCAACCCGTGATGCGGTGTTGAGCCAGATGGGGAGTTATGCGCTGCTGCATTTCGGCACACATGCCGAGTCCAACCCCTACAACGGGCTACGCTCCTATCTGCTGTTGACCCCAACCTCTGCTGAGGAGGATGGTCATCTGGAGGCATCGGAGATTGCCTCGATGGCTCTCTCAGCTCGGATGGCGGTGCTGTCTGCATGTGAGACAGCAATAGGGGAAGAGAGCGGTGGGGAAGGATTGATGAGCCTGGCTTGGGCCTTCCGAGCGGCGGGCTGTCCCAGCATCGTCGCCTCGCTGTGGAAAGTTGAACCCCATGCGACCGCAGATTTGATGGGATATTTCTATACGTTTCTGTTTTCAGACAGGCATGTGTCTCGGGACCATGCCCTTCGGCTGGCGATGCTCAAAGTGAAGGCTGATGGAAAGTATGTGACGCCATTCTACTGGGCATCTTTCCGGGTCATTGGCAACTCTGAGACGATCAATCTGCAGGCTTATAACGCTCGTCACTAGACATACTCATGCTGGTCCCTGGAAACTAGGAAGCAAGACAGAACGCAAGTAATCTGCATTTCAATCAAGCAAACGATCATGGGATAGCAGAATCAGGCTCATCATTAGCGAATCGTGTTAGGCAAGCGTTCGTCGCTCTGAGAAAGGAGATCACAAATCGATGCCCCCCATCTATCAATACGACGCTTTCATCAGCTATCGCCATGGTGGCGAGGATGAGGAGTTTGCGCGCATTTTGCTGGGAGACCTTGAGACTGCCGGATACAAGATCGCAATCGATAAACGTGATTTCGCGCCAAACTTACCATTCCTTGATGAGATGGAACGGTGCGTAAAAGAGAGCCGCTATACCCTTGCAGTGATCTCCCCTCGCTATTTCGAAAGTGGGAATACCACACAAGAGTCTGTAATCCGGGTTGTTCTCGACATGAACGATCGGGAACATCGCTTGATCCCTTTGATTATTGAGAATGTGGCTAGACCAACCTGGATGTTTGCCCTGACCGGTATCGATTATACAGAGCACGATCCACTCCTTCCTCCGTTAGAGAAGATTAAAAAGGTATTCGGCACCCCGAAAACAACTACAATAACTCCACTCATTCAAGAGGCGGACATAGCTCCCCCTCCGCCCGAGCCAGTGGCGTCTCAACCTGATCACGTTCGAGAACCAGATATAGATCCCCCTCCATCCGAGCCAGCGGAACCCCGGCCTGATCACTTGTCCGCAAAAACGCTGCGTATCATAATAGGCATCATTGTGACCGGTGTTCTCTTAGCATTTAAGATGATAATTGATCACACGCCAGTTGGTCATCGGTTGGACTTACTGGCATATCAGGTTCTTCATGGGCAGTTCGCTCCATTCGATACAGCCAAACGACCGCCTGTAGTAGTAGTCGACACGAGCAATATTCCCGGAGGCAAGGACGCCCCCACATCCAGGCTCTCCCTGCAACATCTGGTGGATGCTATCGCCGAAAAGACCCCACGAGCCATTGCTATCGATATTGACCTATCGCCAGATGAAAACGGCTGGAAGGTCAAAAAGACAGTTCGTGATGCGCAGGGCCACATCACCACGCTCGGCGATCCCGACTTCTTCGACCACTGTCTGCTCGTCGGACAAGGCAGGCGAGAAGATCTTTCGTACAAACAACCTGTTACGATATATGTCGGCGTCTACAGGACGATTGCCGAGCCACCGGAATCCTGGCTAGGATTAGACAAGTATAAGGACCTGGCGGTCGCACTGATTGGAAGAAAGGAAGACCTCACTCGCATGCCTCAATGGGTCATGAGGCCGGGAGAACATTCGGAACGTCTACGCACGTTAAGTGCCGCACTCTCGAAGTCCTACGTGCAGAAGGAGGAAAGGGGGCTTCCGGGACCACCAGGTTGGTTGGAGTGGATGCTGACTGTGATGCCCTATCAGATCACTCCAACGCAGCAAGATGTTATCTCAGGATCGCAACTTCCTGCCGTTTCAGGCTTTGAATATGCTAGTTCGCTGGTTAATTTCAGCAAGCTTGAGGAGATAGAGCGCGAGGATCTCTCATGCACATCTGACGGAGATCCGGGAGACCTGGGCGACAAGATTACGGATCGCATGGTGATACTGGGTGATATCGCATCGGCTACAGATAAGTTCAATCTACCTGTGCGGAGCGAACCAGTTCCGGGAGCATTGGTCCAGGCCTGTGCAGCATTGACCTTTGCAACCGACCCCGTTTATGAATTCAAAACCTCTGTCCAGATTGGGCTGGACATTATTGTATCGGGATTATTGATCTGGTTGTTGGCTCGCGATGACCAGGAGGAAGACTCGGAAGATGGTAAGAAGCAGTCCAGAATCCTTGTCTGCACAATTCTCGGTGTCTTGATAGTTGGGATTGTGCTCGTACGTTGGCTTTACATCATGTGGTTCGACTTTATTGCGGTGGCCATCGCACTCGGATTTCATCCCGTCCTGGAGCGGCGCATTGGGCCATGGCTCGGAGAACATATCCAACGCATGCTACACCGCAGCAGATAAACCCAGATGGACATCCTCCAAAGGAGAGAATAAGATGAAACCTGCTCAACTCATTCTGCTTGTTACCATTATGGCTGCGTGTGGAAATGGTCGACCAGCATTGTGCAAGGAAATTCGATGGCCCGCACAAAAAGGCAACAAAGCGCCAACACAACGAGTCGCAATAGTAGCAAAAGTAAAGGGAGTAGTGTTACGCAACGGCACGCCCTGGAATGCTCATGTTGGGGACGCAGTATGCGCAGAATGGACATTGGCGTGTAAAACCGGCGAACTAACCATTCGCTACGATGGAAATAAGACGGATACGATAAAAGCGGGAGGCAAGCTCTACACGGTTCCGCACACTCCTGCACAAACAACCGGGCCGATACACACATATTTCAGCATATTCGGCCGAACCCAAAGTCCGAGCCTGGCCCTATTCTCGCCGCCACACATAGATGACAATGCCGATCATCCGGAAAATTTGGGAAAGGTGTGGCCTGATCGATTTGTTGTTCGCTGGGTTCCGTCACAGGATAAGGCTTCCATAGGTCTCATCCTGCGCGAATATACGCCAGCAATTGAAGTAGTTGACAAACGGCTATGGGAGAAGGCCAACCTTGATGGCACATCTGGAGAGTACTGTTCCGAGGAATTGCGCGATGTGCTGAGACAATTCCGCAAAGTGGAACCGAATGGGTTACTCCAACTTTCGCTTGTTCAGGCTGGCCACCATAGCCAGGATATTGTCTTTGCAGTGTTGCCTCTTACCCAGGAAGAGGAGTTGCCGAAGGAATTGGCAGTTTGGGATAAAGAGCCGGGCATCATGCGATACCTCGGAGAAGCCGATGTCTATTCGCAACATCACCTCTATACTGAGGTCGCGACCGTCTATGAGGAGGCTCTAAAGTTCTATTGTGGCAGCGTGGACCTACGATTTGCAGCAATCTTCGCCAACCGGAAGATAGGCAATATGGCTCGGGCAGACGAGCATATCAAGATGCTACCGGACGGTATGACAATACCAGGTGACTAGCCAGTACCACAACCGGTATCTTCCATCTCTTCGTTTCGTCATCCGGACACGCCAGTCTGCATTCGCCTGCGGCTGAATTCAGGCCATCTCTGTTTGAGCGAGTACAATGTGTAGAAAGGCTGATGCGGATACTATAGAGAAGGAACCACGGCGGGAGCGCCCTAAGCCAAGCAGGTCGCTGATCGGTTTCACCTGTTGCGTAATGTAACCGAAGCCTTGGAGCAAGAACGCAGTCATGGAGTTTCTCTGATATGTGAAGCGACCCATGTCATTCAGCCCATACCGAACGGGCAACATGCCCTCAGAACCACTCAGCGACAAAAGCAGGCGGATCGGGCTAGGCAGGCAGATTGGTTTGATTGTCTCCAACAGTAGTTGGCAAAGCTTCCCGATTGGATCCGAGAGGCGATTGCCAACGCTGCCGGAGTTTTCCGTGACACTCTTTATCGCTGGCAGACGTATGAGGTCCTGCCGCCTCGCAAAGGCATATCGACGCGGGAACGGCAGATCGCCCCTCTCTTGTTGAAGGCTACATCGCTTTCACCAAAAGGTCGCAGGAATTCTGATGCGTGTTCGTCGTGTGATGAAACGCCTGGGTGCCTCTATGGCTTTGTGCTGGGCTTCAGCGGCTTTCATTGATAGCGAGCAGCATTTCCGCCATGCTTCTGGTTACAAAGATCTGTGGAGGTTGGTTGCGGCATTGGGCAGATAGGAGGCAAAGATTCGGAAAGGCAGGAGGAAAATCAGGAGTTGGTGACGTAGTAGACAAAGGTATCAGTTCGAACTTGCCTCTACCTTTGGGATAACTTCGCCCAAAACGAGAAAAGGAAGATGAAAGAGTGGTGGTAAGTCGAATTCCAATTACCAGGAGATTGCAATGTCTTGTTATAGAAATACGATTTATTGCTTTATCTTGATGGTTGCTATATTGCTTGTTTGCTCCGTCTCAGCACCTCGATGTCAGACTAACCAAGAACCGACCCGCAAAGTTCATCCAGAGGTTCAAGCCCTCTTGTTGAAAGCACTCAATTTGAAAGAGGATGGTCAGTGGCAAGAGGCGTTACGTCTCTACATGCAGGCACTGGATAAGGCAATAGCAGTAAAGGACGAAACTGGTCAGGCAGTCTCTTTGCTGTTGATCGGAAATACCTACATGAACAATCAACAACCTGACAAGGCGCTCGTGTATTTCGAACAGGCGTTATCGCTACAGAAAGCAATCGATGATCAGAAACATGAAATGTTAACTCTTACTATTATTGGCGGTGTTTATCACGAAATGGGGCAATATCAGAAGGCAATAGAGTACTACGAAAATGCATTACTACTCCAGAAAGCAGATGGAGATATGATCTTGCGGGCGAGAACGCTGAATAACTTAGGTGGAGTTTACGCAATTACTCATCAGCTACAGAAATCGTTAGAGTGTTATGAGAAAGCTATCCCGTTGTTCAGGCAAGCCAAGGACAATCAGGATGAAACAGAGACACTAGCCAGACTTGGATCTGTTTATCATGATTCTGGCAATGTGCAGAAGGCACTGGAGTGCTATGAAAAGGTAATTCAGCTTGCCAGCGCAAGTGGTAACAAAAAGGAGATGGCAATAACGCTGACTCTCATCGGAGGCATCTATTTAGAGAAGCCTCAACAGCAAACGGCAATGGAATACTTCCAGCGAGCACTACCCTTAATGCATGAAGTTGGGGATGTAGAAGGAGAAGTTGGCATGCTTGGCAGTATAGCGGACATCTACTACGATGTAGGGAAACCGCGAGAAGCTCTAGTTTACTATGAAAAAGCGAGTCTGTTGTTCAACAATCTGAAGAATAAGCCACTTGAGGCGGATATCCTGCATAATATGGGACTTATTTATGATGATTCTGGCAATGTGCAGAAGGCACTGGAGTGCTATGAAAAGGTAATTCAGCTTGCCAGTGCAAGTGGTAACAAAAAAGATATGGCAATAACGCTAACTCTCATCGGGGGTATCTATTTTGAAAAGCCTCAACAGCAAACGGCAATGGATTACTTCCAGCGAGCGCTGTCTCTAATACGGGAAGACGGAGATAAAAGGGCTCAAGTAATAATTCTTGGTAGTATTGGGAACACTTACTCCAAATTTGGGCATCCCCGAACGGCGCTTAAATATTATGAGAGAACACTCTCTTTATGTAAGGAGATTCACGATCAGCGACTTGAGGCTATATCTTTAGGAGACATGGGATTAATCTATTCCCACTTCGGACAGGTAGAGAAAGCGTTAGAGTGTTTTGAAACCACGCTGCCACTTGTACATGGAGCCAACAATAATGATCTTGAAGTGTGGATTCTACAGTCTATCGGAAGTATTTATCAGGATACGGGCCAATATCTGACGGCTCTCGAATACTACGAGCGCGTGCTTCCATTGTTGAATAAATCCAGAAAAAGAAATGATGCCGGAGTACTTAGTAACATTGGGCTTATATATTCTGAATTCGGACAATACTCGACTGCATTAGAATATTTTGATAAGGCATTGCAATCATTTGCAGAATGCAGAGATAGACGAGGACAGGCACATTGTCTTAATAGTTTAGGGACTATCTACGGTGACATGAAGCAACCGAAGAAGGCATTAGACTATTATGAGAAAGCACTAGCAATTCAGCAGGAAGATGAAGATCTTGCAGGTGAGGCGCAGACATTTCACAATATGGGAGTGGCTTACTTTGATCTCGATCAGCCACAGCAAGCACTGGCGTATTTCAATAAAGCGCTAGGGCTTCAGCAGGAAGGTGGCAACAATATTAATTTAGCTCGAACTCTATATCATATCGGAATCTTTCACACTATGTCGGGAGATCTTCAGTCTGCATTTTCATATTTGAAGAAGGCTTTGACCTCGTACGAAGGTCTTCAGGGACAAATAGATGACCCCACTCAGGTGGGCAACTTTCAAGAAGCCATTCAAGGTGATTTCTACGCTCAGTATGCATTTACCCTTTTGCAGGTCAAACGTCCCACGGAAGCTATAGCCATGCTCGAACGTGGGAAAGTACAGGGTCTTGCACGTCTTACCACTGAGCATGAAGTTAACCTACAAGCAATCTTGGGCAAGGAGAATGCCAATCTTTGGCAAGATGCCAAGGATAAATTGCTGATCTATAATCAACAGGTTCGGGAGTTTAAGGAGCAGTGGAGAAATGCCTTCACGCCAGAGCAAAAAACCTTTCTTTTTCAGCGATTGCAGGCAAGCCGGACTCAAGCGCAGCAAGCCCAAGGCAATCTCTCACTTCTGCGCTCGCATCTCTGTAAAAAATATCCCGAATTTCAGCGCCTCCAAGCTACTGAACCTATCCCTTATTCGCAACTCGCACATATTTTACTGACTAACCGCAATGAAGACACGATCTACCTTGAATATGCAATTGTGAATAACAATACTACATTGTTATTTGCTCTCTCACATCGCTATGGCTTGAAGACCTTTATACTGCCGGTCGGTCGCAAAGAACTGGAGGCACAAACGAATGCCTGGCGAGATAGCATACTCACCCAATCTCCTATCGAAGCACAACAGGCACGCAAACTTTATGATACCTTGTTCTCTGGAATTGAAAGAGCCGGATTATTGCTACCAAACCGATATGTTCATCTAGTGATTGTCGCCGATGGACCACTACTCAATATTCCTTTTTCTGCACTTGTCAACCACAAAGGCGAGCGGCTCATTCAAAAATATGCGGTTTCTTCTATCTATTCTCTATCAATGCTTACCTGGCCAACGAATTCCCGTAAGCCCACGGCTAATTTGCTAGTGATTGCTAATCCAACCAACCACATAAACCCGCTGACAAAAGCTGAGCAACAGGCCCACAGGCTAGTCAAGCGGTGGAGCAAATCAAAGGGGTTGTTTGGATCGGAAGCGACTAAGTCTGTTTGCTTGAGGGAGATGGGAAAGTATGCCATTCTCCATTTCGCTACCCACGGTGAAGTCAATAGTCTTGATGGAATGTCCTCATCACTCCAGTTCTCGGATGGACCTTTGGAAGCACAGAATTTGGCGAATCAGACGTTGACAGCTAGCCTTGCAGTTCTGTCGGCATGCGAAACCGCCAAAGGTCAAAAAAGTGGAAGCGAAGGGTTAATGGGCATGGCCTGGGCATTTCGAGCAGCCGGGTGTCCGAGTATTGTTGCCAGCCAATGGAAGGTAGATGAGGTCGCAACAGCCAACCTGATGGACGTTTTCTATGCAGGGTTGAGAATCGGTATGCGAAAGGATGATGCTCTCCGGGCAGCGATGCTGGCGGTTCAGAACGAGCAATATCACTCTGCGCCCTACTTCTGGGCAGCATTCCAGGTGATCGGCAAATCCGAACCGCTCTATGTGAAGGCTAGGTAGAGTAGATTGCCAAGCCGATTCCTACCAGCCTCTGGGAGCCTATAATGGCCCAGGAAATTTGGACACGGAAAGCGACGAAAACAAGCTAGACTGACCTACTAAGCTCTGTCGCTTTTCGGCATTAGCCTCCTCGTATCTGCTCGGCGTGGCGTTGCAAAGGACAGTCGAATGCGATCCGGGAATATGTAACTAAGTCGCAGACCCGCTCCCCAAAGAAAACTAAGGCCCTTGTAGGTGTCGGGCATCGGGTAGAAATTAAGGGGAGAGGGGCCAGGAGAACTTCTTCAGGTTCAGCGGGATCGCCTGGTCCTGATCCTCTTTCACCTGATATGCCCGATCCATCGCCACTCCCTGCAGGATCTGGACCTTGCGGGAGACCGGCCAGTCGATCTCTACCTTTATCAACTCCAGCGCCTTGCCCAGCCCGATCTCCTGCCGCAGCGGACCGCTGCCGAAACTGCCGCCCGTACTGACCGTTTTGTAGATGTCCCGCAGGCCGGTCGCCGTCCGCACGGTCACTTTGATGCGCGCCCCAATAGCGCTGCGATTGGTCTGAACGCCTTCCAGCTTGAGGGTAAGCCAGTGGTTGTCGTGTCCGGGATTGGCGAAAAGGGCAGTATAGGCGGTATCGCCATAGAAGGCCCCGCCCATCTGGGCGAACACATCCTGCTGACCGTCGTTATTGATGTCGGCAAAGGCGATAGCGTGTCCTTTCTGGAGATGCCCGAAGTCGCCGGATGTGGTCACCTCCTGAAAGAAGCGGCCGTCGGCGTTCCGGAACATCCGGTTGGGGATCAGGGTGGAGAGATCCGTATCGCCCGTTCCCACATAGAAGTCCAGATAGCCGTCGTTGTCCAGGTCGCCGTAGTTGATGCCCATGCCTTGAATGATTTTGTGGAGATGGGCCGCGGTGGTGACATCGGTAAACGTGCCGTCGTGGTTGTTGTGGTAAAGGCAGGGGTATTCGCAGAGTGTCGGCAGGCCCAGATAGTCCGCTGCGATGTTTTCGACGCCGCGCGGCTTGTACCCGACGACAAAGAGATCGGGCCAGCCGTCGTTGTCGTAGTCGAAGAAGAAGCAGGAGAAACTGGCGATAGGATTGGTGACGCCCGCTTTTTCGGCGACATTGGTAAACGTCCCATCGCGGTTGTTATGAAAGAGCACATTGCGACCGCCCATCACAGAGAGGAAGAGATCGGGGTAGCCATCGTTGTCGTAGTCGGCGCTCACGACCCCCTTCACAAAGCCCACGAAATCCACCCCGGCCTGGTGGGCCACATCGGTGAAAGTGCCGTCGCGATTGTTCCGGTAGAGCGCGCACGGATGCGTGCCCCCAGGGCCGGATTCAAAGGCCACAAAAAGATCCAGCCAGCCGTCGTTGTTGTAATCGAGCCAGACGGCGGCCTGTGTCGGCCCGGTACGCATCAGGCCCGCCCCCGCCGTCACATCCGAGAAAGTGCCATCGCCGTTATTGCGCAGCAGGGAGCAGGGAAAGCGCGCCGCCTTCGCCATCCAGCCGCCACGCAGCACAAAGATATCGGTGTGGCCGTCGTTATCGTAGTCCGCCTGGATCAGGTTGAGGCCGCCGGTCTCTCCGAGCAGGCCCGCCTCTCTGGTGCGCTCGGTGAAGGTGCCGTCCGCATTGTTATGAAAGAAGCGGATCTGATCCTGAAAGCCGATGCCGGAGACCAGGATATCCAGGTTCCCATCGCCGTCCAGATCGTCGATGACGCAGCCCCCGGAGCGCCCCAGCAGGTTCAGGCCGATAGCGGAGGCGACGTTCGGAAAGCGCTTGATATCGTAGTCGGATTGGAAGACCTTCGGGGGGATCCGCCAGGCGGCAGGGACACCCTCCGGGTAGCGGCCCAGGGTCATGGCGGCGATATTGAGCAGCCAGCGCGCCTCAAGGTCGTCGGGGCTCTCCTTCAGGACCTCCTCCAGGATCTGCATGGCATGGGTCGATCCGGCAATTTTGGAGTGTATCCCGGTTCCGCGGATCGGCAGCAGGCAGGCCTGGGACGTATTGGTGGTACAGCAGTTCTGCTGCTCCGCCAGGCGCATATAGGCGGTCGCCTGCCAGACGCGCACCCGATGCCGATTGGCCTTCCAGAAGCCGGGGCTGATGGATATGAGCTGAGCCTCCAGGCGATCGAATTCCGCGATGGCGGTTTCGGTATCCCCGGCGTTCAGCAGTTCGATAGCGTACTTGAGGCGGGTCTCCGCCTGGATGCTCTTATCGGGAGCGCTCTCCATTTCGATCTTCAGCATCCGGGCGCGCTCGGCATTCACCAGGATTGGCATGGCCTGGGGATCGGTGGTCTTCGCGACCGACTGGAGCAGTTCGGCCATCTCCCGAGTCCCGTCCCGCCGGGCCGCCGGATTGATGGCGGGAGGCGTAACCGGTACAGCCGATGGCGATACGGTGTGACACCCGGCCAGCAGCGTCAACAGACAGCCGCCCACCCAGAATCTCCAAAATACGGTCCGCTTTCGCTTCGAAGTTTTCGCCCACTCCTCCTGCATGCGCTCCCCTTCTTTTTTTCGTCTTCGCTCTGCAGAGGTTGATTCCCGCTGGAAGCGGTTTATTCCTGCCCCGAACCGCCTCCAGCTCTTTGTCTGTTTTCACAGGAGGTTGTCGTAACCCAGGTCGCCTGCAGGCGTGTCGGGCTTCACCCCATCGAGTGGCTTCTCCGCTCCTGCCCGAAGGGCACGATGTTCTGACTCGATGAAAATTTAAAACGACCTTAACGACCTCTTAATCTTCGCTTAATGATCGCAAGCCAGAATCGTTTATCATGTTCGCTCCATTAGCGAAATGGAAGACATGGGGTGCGCTCCGGCCAGGCCGGCTTCACTGCGCTATCTCATTCTTACCGCTCCTCCACACGAGCTTTCACTTTGAGTAAGGTATTCGAAAGGAGAGCAACACTCATGACCGTCCCACATCGTGCCTACCGCCGTGGTTTCACGCTGATCGAACTGCTTGTCGTCATCGCGATCATCGCGATCCTTGCCGCCATCCTCTTCCCTGTGTTTGCCCAGGCTCGCGAGAAAGCGCGGCAGGCCAGTTGCCAGTCCAACCTGAAGCAAATGGCCGTCGCCGTGCTGATGTACACCCAGGACTACGATGAGACCTTCCCGATGGTCACCGGGCAGAATATGTCCGTCGCGTCCGGATCCCCCTTCGACGGCCAGACCTGGGTTCAGAACGACATCGTCTTCCTGATCCAGCCCTACGTCAAGAACTTCCAGGTCTTCTTCTGCCCGGATCGGGGCAAGAAGGTCAATCAAAACGGCGACATCTGCTTTCCCAGCCCGATCAATCAGGATGTGTGGGGGTACGGCTACAACTGGAGCAGCGGCTATGGCTACGGCCCCAATACGACGCATGACCTCTGGCATCAGGGCGATGGCTGCGTGATGGCGCAGATCGCGGACGGCAGCCTACCGGGCCGCGCTATTTCGGCGGTCAACTTCCCCGCGCAGTTTGTGATCCTGGGCGATACCGGCGATACGCCGCGCCAGACATTGAATACCGCGACCTTTGATCCTCGTTGCGGAGCGGGCTATGAAGGCGGAAATGCGGACCTGCCCATGGGAGCGCGCCACCAGGGCGGCAACATCTTCGCGTTCTCCGATGGCCATGTTAAGTACTTCAAGGTCAACCTCGCCTATGTGGACCCCTACAATGTGGGCGTCACCACCCCGGCCGTTCTGCCGAACCGCTACTGGTTCAGCGCCACCTGGAACGGCACGGACCACGCGCCGTAAACGCCGCATTCCGCGGGTATCGGGTGTCGGGGAGGGGAGGAGCTATCATGATCCACCATCGTTATTTCCATGGTGTGTTGCTGTTGGCGGGCGCAGTCCTGCTGTTCGGCGTCTTGCTCGTAGGATGCGGCGGGCCGGATCCGTCGGCTTCCCCGGACGCGAAGACGGTCGAATCGCATAAGATCCGTAACCCGATCCCCTCCTCCGTCCCGAAAGGGGTGAACAAATAGCCCTGCATTGCCACTCTGATTTGTATTGAGCCGACGTCACTCCTCGCCGACCGCCGGGGCGCCCCGGCGGTCGGCGAGTGGGTTCGACGCACCAAGCCTTATGGGAACGGTACGGGGCTAAAAGTCTCCCTCCCCTACAGTGACCAGCGCCTCCGCGACCTGCCCGAAGAGGCGGTCGTCGGTAGAGAGTTCGACAGCGATGGGCTGGCGGCGGCAGGGGCCGGGCGGGAGGATAGTGAGCGGGCAGGAGACCTCGGCGCGCGCCTCGGCGGTGAGCGTGGTTTCGCTGCCCTGCCACCCCTTCGGGCCGACCAGCCGGAGATGCAGCGTCGCCTGCTTCGGCAGCGGGTTGCGCACCGTGACCGTGAGGGGGATCGGGCGGGCGGAGGGGATGTGGGTACGATAGGGCCAGATCCAGCCGCCCCAGCTATCGAGGTTGAAGTGGGTCTCCTCGTCGCCCAGCGGCATGATCCGCCGGTGGGTCTCGGCGTAGTCTTCGGTCCAGGCGGCGATATGACGGAAGAACGCCTCATCCGTGAACATGGCGGGCTGGTGCCCCTGTAGGACGATGTCGGGCCGCCAGTCGAACATCCACTTTCCGCTCTCCCGGTAGCCGTCGAGCAGCGCGCCGTTGCGATAGACGTGGTTCTGCGCCCGTCCGTTGGTATCGAAGCGCTCCACGCCGTTGGTGAAGAAGTACTGATCGCCCGTGTGGGCGAACCGTTTGCCGTCCGCTTCGAAACCGATGAGGGCGGCGAAGCGGGTGTGCCCGTTCATCGGATGGAGGCGGAACGTGTACTCCTCCCAGGTGAACGGTTCGTCCAGGGGGAGGCGACGGTCTATCCGGGCGGGAACCGGCCAGCAGCAGGGGAAGCAGTGGGCGTCGGGGGTCTCCAGCAGATCGGCGAAGTTCTCCGCCGCCCAGCACTCCGTGCCATGCAGGCGCTGCAGAACGGGAATGCCGCAGACATGGTCGTCGTGGAAGTGGCTCACCAGGACGACGTCTACCTTCTCGATGCCGAACTGCCGCTTCAGGCCGTCCAGCCCATGCAGCAGAGCGCGGCGGCGCTCCGGCTTGGAGTAGTAATTCCAGGCGCAGCTCGTGGTGTGGTAGCCGTAGTCTATCGCCAGTGCCTTGCCCGATTCGCTGAGGACATACCAGGTATTGGCCATGGAGTGGCGATCCAGCCAGACATGGTCGGTCACCCGCTGCAGCGGCTCCGAGGCGAGTTGGTCCAACTGGCCGGTCATGCCGGGCCGCACCGCAACCAGTTGGCGCAGGTTCTCCTGCAACTGCGCCAGGGCGGCGTCGGCCTGCACGCAGATCGGCTCGCCCAGGCTGGGGAGCAGGACATCCGGCTGCCAGTCTCGCAGCATCTGTGCGGAGTAGTGGGCCTGCACCGCGCCATTGAGGTCGTTGTAGTTGTACTGCAGGGGCGCGATGCGGGCCAGGTGTCCGGGCGAATGGATGGCCTCCCCGCAGCAGACGGCGCGCTGCCCGCTCGGCAGGGTGACGCCGATGCCGCTCTGAGTGAACGTCACACCGGGCAGCGGCAGCACCTCCAGGGCGACCCCGGCCAGCGTCGTTCGTTCGTAGTCGCGCAATACGCCTGCGACCGTCACGGCTTCGATGGGCGCAAAGAGATCCCAGAGGTTATCGTAGATAATGTAGGTATCCCGCTGGCGGAAGTGCTGAACCGGATCGGCGAAGATCGCCTGCTCACCCTCCGGCACATAGACCGGAATGCCCCGCTCGGCGGCAGCAACCGCCCCCGCCGAATGGTCGCGGAAATAGTGCGTGCAGACGAGCGCCGCCGGGCGCTGAGGCAGCGTATCCAGATGCTCCAGCCACCTGCCCGTGCCCGCATTGACGATCAGCGTCCCCTCGCCACTTTCCAGCGCATAGACATTGCAACTATCCCGAAAGCGCCACACTCCCGGCAGAACCTGCTCCCAATCCATGTCTACCCCCGAATGGATATTTCTGTTTGATGTGCTAGGGTTCACTTCTCCGTTCTTTGGAGGAATCCTGCTTTGAAACACAGGGCGTCCAGGATCCTTTCGTTTTCCTTCGCCCGAAATCAGACAAGAGAAATCCACCGGATCAATGAGGCGGTGTCAACAGCACCGCCTCCTCTCTGATGCCCTGTTGAGAGATGATCTCCCAGTCTCCCACAAACAACGCTCCCTGTACATTGCATTTATTCAGATTAGAAGTATTACCAATATATCGCGCTGAATGCCACGTGCACATATCCGGAAACGTCGTCCCACTTCTTTCGAGAAGTGGCGATGGCGCGGCAAAATCGTGTTAAAGAATGGGAGCGCTGTTCTCTCTCTATTATTGGAGGAAGTTCCAGAAGACCATGGAGACACTATCCGAGATCACAATGCAAAGAACTCAGGATGATTTAGCAGCAAGAGCGCAGGCAGGCGATAAAGACGCGCTGCGACAGATCTACGCTCTATATCAGGAAGATGTTTACCGCCTTGCCTACCGACTGCTGGTCAATCGCGAGGATGCCGCCGATGTCCGGCAGGAGACATTCCTCTGTGCGTTCCAGGCTCTCGGAAGATTTCGCGGTGATTGCAGTCTGAAGACCTGGCTGCTGACCATCTGCACAAATCAGTGCCGAAGCCTCCTCACCTCGAAACGGCAGCGAAAAGAGGTAGGGCTCGATTCCCGGATCGAGGATCAAATGCAGAGCGTGGAGGAGACGCAGGAGCCGCTGGCGATGGCGTTACGGTCAGAAACGGCGCACCTGGTTCGGATCGCTCTGGGAAGTTTGCCGATCTCCGAGCGTGAACTGATCATTCTGCGTGAGTACGAAGAGTTGGAGTATGAAGAGATCGCGCGGATCACAGGCTGCACCCCTTCGACGGTAGGTGTGAAACTGTTTCGCGCGCGCCGCAGATTGTGCGAGCGCATCGAGTCGCTCTTAAACAGTGGGAGAACAGACGATGTTTAGAGACAGAGAGTGCCGACGGGTGACGCCCCTGTTGTGGGACCATGCGGTTGGTCAACTACAAGAGCAGGCGCGGGAGAAAGTGGAGACGCATCTTGCGCGCTGTGCAGCCTGCCGTCAAGAGGTGGCCTCCATGGCGCAAACAGCAGGACTGGTGGCGGCAGAGCGTGCAAGGCCGGTATCGGCGCCCTCCCCGGCCTGGGAGGAACTGGCGAACCGTCTGAATGCGGCGCCGCGCAGGCGTCCGGTGAGAGCCTGGCCTGTATGGACGATCGCATGGAGCGCCGCAGTCGTGGCGGCAGCGCTGCTGCTCTGGATGGCCCGATCCGCAGGACACCAGCCAGCCCTCTTTAGCCCGCATACGCAGGAGGTGGCCGTTCATCCCATTCGTCCGCTCCCCGGTTCGCCGCAGCATGCGGGACAGCCTTCACCGCACCCGATGCCGCCGGAGGAGAGAGCGCCTCGACAGAATCCGCCGGGATTGAATCCTCTCCGGCCTATCGTTCACGCCCCGCGAAGCGCGCCATCGCAAACCCCGGACAGGGCCGTGGCACCCGATACGGACTACCTCGATGGCCGGGCCGACCCCCTGACCTCTCTGTGGATGGGACAGAGCGCCGAGAATGTTGACGTTGTTAAGGATGGCGGAAACGCCTTTGCGGATCGCTCGATTGCCGGGTTGAGCGACGACTTTATTCGCGTCCCTCTGCCGACTATCGCGGGAACAGGACCCTCCTCCGTCGCCGCCGCCCGCCATACGCAGCAGGAGCAGGCGAAACTGGTGGATACGCGCCTGTTTCGCAAGGTGACGCTCGCCCTGAAAGGCGTCTCGCTGGAAGAACTGTGCGCTCTGCTCCAGAAGCAGATCGGTGTCACGCTTCGTTCCTCCCGTGACGTCCGCGAGGAGAAGACAACGGTTTTCGTGCAGGACCTGCCGGCGCGCGATGTGATGCACGGCGTGGCGCGGCTTTTCGGCTACTACTGGATTCGCACAGGCGAAGAGGGCGCGTTTACCTATGAACTCGCTCAGGACTTGCGGGCGCGGTTGAGGGAAGAGGACTTGCGCAGCCGCGACTTGAATGCCGCGCTCCTGGCGCTGGAGGACACGATGCGTCAGCGCGCCTCCACGATCACACGACAAAATGAGCCCTCGCTCTGGGCGATTTATCAATTCTATCAGCGCCTCTCCATTGCCGACCGCGCGGCCCTGCGTAACGGGGAGGAACTGATCTTTCGTTCTGACAGCGCCAATCCGGATCGAAGATTTCCCGACGACCTGCGTTCCGCACTGCTGCAGGGCATCGCCCCTTATAAGGTGCTGCCCTCCGGGGAGTTGTCCTCTGAGCCGACGGCGAAAGGGACGCCGGTAGCGGACATCCGGCAAGCCTCCTGCGCCATCAAGT